>ERZ795059.1551-NODE-1551-length-25403-cov-6.529785_pt1 | contig 25403 bp, 17 predicted proteins | sample MGYA00375143_ERZ795059 | MGnify/ENA primary metagenome ERZ795059 (study PRJEB30188, sample SAMN05720168) | activated sludge metagenome | isolation source: Anaerobic digester | place: USA | collected 2015-01-07 ... | reverse complement strand
AAATTCACAAATTCACAAATTCACAAATTCACAAATTCACAAATTCACAAATTCATAAGTTCATAAGTTCATAAGTTCACAACTTCATAAAATCATAAAATCAAAATATCCCAAGTTCCCGCCATGCTTCCGAAAATAGAGTTTCTTCCTTCTTCCGAAATAAAAGCCTTCCAGCAGGAAAAACTATCCCAGCAACTTCATCTCCTGAACGGGAAATCGCCGTTTTATAAAGAGCTGTTCCGGAAAAACCATATCGATATCTCCAGGATCAAGACACTGGAAGACCTGGCCAACATCCCGGTTACGACGAAAGACGACCTGCAGAAGCATAACGACGACTTCATCTGCGTGCCGCGAAACCGGATCATCGACTACATCACCACCAGCGGCACCCTGGGCGACCCGGTGACCTTTGCCATGACCGACAGCGACCTCGACAGGCTGGCGTACAACGAAGCCATCTCGTTCGCTGTCGCCGACGGCAGTACCGACGACACCTACCAGCTCATGACCACCATCGACCGGCGCTTTATGGCCGGGCTGGCCTATTTTCTGGGCGTACGTAGGCTCGGTGCGGGCATCATCCGCGTCGGCAACGGGATGCCGGAGCTGCAATGGGACAGTATCCGACGGTTCCATCCCAACGTATTCATCACCGTCCCGTCGTTCATCCTCAAACTGATCGAATACGCCGAGGAAAAAGGGATCGATTACCGTTCATCGAGCATTAAAAAGGCGGTTTGCATCGGCGAACCGTTGCGTAATCCCGACTTCTCGCTCACCACGCTCAGCCGCCGGATCAGCGAGAAATGGGATATTCAGCTCTATTCCACCTACGCTTCGACCGAGATGGGGACGGCATTCACCGAGTGCCGCTATGGCTGCGGCGGGCATCACCATCCCGAGCTCATCATCGTCGAGTTCCTGGATGAGAACGACGAGCCGGTGAAGCCTGACGAGCCGGGCGAGGTAACGATCACCACCCTGGGAGTGGAGGGAATGCCGCTGCTTCGTTTCAAGACCGGCGACGTGTGCTACCACTACAACGAGCCCTGCCGCTGCGGCCGCACCACCATGCGCCTGGGTCCGGTACTGGGGCGCAAACAGCAGATGATCAAGTACAAAGGCACCACGCTCTACCCGCCGGCTTTGTACGATATCCTCGACAACATCGACAACATCGTCAATTACTACGTGGAGGTTTACACCAATGCCATCGGCACCGACGAGATCGTGATCCATATCGGCAGCCGCCTCGAATCGGAAGCCTTCGAAAAGCAGATCAAAGACCATTTCCGGGCCAGGCTTCGCGTGGCGCCCCAGATCATTTTCGAACCCGCCGGATACATTGAAAAGACTGTCAATCCCGAAGGCGGCCGCAAGACGGTTCGGTTTATCGACCGAAGGAATAAGTAGGATTTGGATTGAGATGCCATCTGGGCAGAATGAGATGGAGTCTCGGCGCTTTGAGACTCCATCTCACTTATAGCAGATGGAGTCTCACTTGACCCCTCACTTGACTTTCCTATCGATATTTATTATATTTGTCCCGCCCCCCAACCATTGATCTTTAGTGAATTTCAATTAATCCCGATGATACGGTTTTGCCTGAAGTGGCATTTACGTAAGAGAGAGAGAGAGAGAGAGAGAGAGTAATCTTTCTTCCTGAGAAAGTATTTCCGCCCTAATTATTTGATTAATTGATGCCAGTTTTAATTAATCGAATAATTCATTTAATTTTATAAAACCATGAAAACTATCTTAGTGAAAATATTGTGGTGCTTATGTTTACTATTGCCAGCATATCCATCATTTTCTCAAAACGATCCTTTTTTAGGTACTCCTGAAATTATTTACCTACCGAAGAATAATCTCGGGGTCATGACTGAATATACCCTGGAGGTGGATGATTATATAAACGGGATACATATTCATAAGCTGTATGCGTACGGAATGCAAGGTGTTTTGATTTATAATCTGAATCTGACCAATTGGGAAGAAGTTCCTGTGAAGATTGAGTTTACGAATGAGGTTTCCGGATTTTATGACAGACCGTTTACTGATTTTTTAGAGCTTCCTGCCCGTGTCCCGATGATATATATATCGGATGAAAATTGCCCCGGCCAAATATTTGCCGTCGGACCTGATCTTCGGCTGTGGTACATTGATGTAACCGATGACACACCTCATCAATGCCAAATCCCAAGTGGATTAATAGGATATAAATTAAGCAGCGCCAAATTAGTGTACGATAATGACTATTCCCGTATAGTATGGATGATCAGAGGTATGGCCAATAATACGGGAAATTCCAAATCATGGCTTTGCACGGTAAATTTATCTTCTACTAATTATCCGGTTCAGATTATTCAATGCCTTGATTATATCATTACGGATTTCGCAATTAATGATATTGTCAGCAACAATATCATTTATGTTGGAGTTTTTACCGGAGATGATACTGGTTATTGGGCTTTGCTCGATCGGGACGATTTCGAGCCAGTACCCGGCAAGCAGGTACCTGTAAATTTCAGACCCGGCCTGATCCGGTATGTTCACACAAATGACGTACACCAGGTTTATTGTCTGCCCGGTGCAAATCCTCCTTCAACAACAACATCTGTTAAAATATATGAAGGGGATATATCATCTCATGATCCGCTTACTATGTTATCCCCTGCCGCAGGGTATACCTGTGCCGGATTTAATGACCACCATAATCATCTTTTCCTTGGAGCCTATGCAGAGCCAGCCGTAACGGAATTTAATGATGTTTATGTTTTTCAGTTTCAGAACAATACTTCGCCTCCTGTTTTAAAATGCGAATTAAACACCTATGACCCTCCAAGAGTCAGACAGAATGTGCCATTGGCGATTGAATCCGTTTCCAATAATACGGCACTTGTGATGAAAAGGCACGAGATCATCCGATTGAATTATACCGGTAACAATCCATGCCCTTATTCATATCAAAAGCTTTTGGGAGCTTATGGCAACCGTTTCAGGAATGCAGATGTTACGGATGATTCCAGGATTTTCATCACTAAATTATCCGGCGGGTTTCTTGAGTATGATATTTCAAATAATCCCTGGCTTCTGACAGACCGCCAAACCGGCCATTCAGTGCATTCATCATTTAAAAGTGACCTTACCGGCAAAAAATATTTCTATTCTAAGGATCATTTTGCAAACGGCGATTTGTTTATTGATGAAAATACCGGTGGGTCTTCGTTGATCAATTATCCGCTGACTAATCCCATGGGAGATTGTATCTTCAACCCTTTTCAGAACCAGGTACTGATCTCAGATTTTTCGGGTTCGCCCTATCTTTATTTAAAAGCGTATTCGGAAATCCCGGGAGGATTGAATACACAGCATTCAACGATAACGGGTAACGCAACTTTTAACGGTAAAATGACGATCAGCCGGCATGGGGAACTATTACTATTAACCGGGGTGAACAACGTTGAGCCGAAAATAAAAATTTTCGATGCGGCCTCCGCGAATTATAACTCAATGGGAGAAATTGACATTTCAGGGCATTTTACAGGATCTGAATGGCTTGAAGTATTGTACGCAGACAATTCAGATCAAACTTATTTTGTAGTGGGCGATGCCTATGACCCGGACGCTGAGAGATCATTACCGGAGACCCAAAGCACAAGCTATTTCTATGTGCTTGATCCAACCGATTATCCTGAAAGTCCTTACATAGAAATTCAACATGATATTCCCAGGTTTCTTGAAACAATGCAAGAGGGAATATTAGATGAAACTACAATATATAAAGCTTTTGTAGCCGGGACTGAACATTATTTTTCGGAAATAATAATTGAAGATCAATATCTGGAAATGATTGTCAATCATAAACAAGTGATGAATCCGATTACTGCTCTAAAATTAATAAGTTACTATGGTGAATCAGGAATTGTAAATAAACTATATATCACAACCTGGGATGGAAGTTCTGCAGCGATATGGACCTATGATCCGCAGCATGCGGAGAACGAGGATGGCCTGGATGAAATTGCACAAATCGATACGTATATCTCAAAAATGGATTATAATGAAAAAACACTTCTGTTATATTTATATGGTGTTGAGAATGATGAACTTAAAATTGTCCAGATGGATGTTTTGGAACAATTTGATGGTGAAGTTAAAGATTTAAATATCCACTCCTTACCTTCCGATAAATTGACAGCCGTTGCGGTAAAAACAAATGAACTGTTGTTTGATAATGAAAACCATGTTGTTGATATCCCCAATGGAGAGTTCAGTTCGTTATGCAGGTTAGGTTTTGCCTTCGACCGTTTGCACCTGAAGGATAAAATCTCATGGTTCTCCTTCCCTCGCCTCGAACGGGATTTTGATAATACTGTGCCCGCTATTCCGGTACTTGAGAGAATTCGCCCTTTCCCTTCTCAACTCTACATGGAAAATCTGCCATTACAGGAAGTCGACCCAGAATATAAGTACAAAATATACTCAAACTTGCAATGGGATGGGGATTTAAACGACATTCGTAGCACTTTTGGATATAAACATTCCACAGACAACCAATTTTTATCGTACCAACCCTTGATGGGTTCTATATTAGATCCTAACACAAGCATTACAGTTTATCCCGGCCATGAAAACTGGGTCGGGTATTCTCACATCTTGCCGCAGGATCCTTTGGATGCCCTTGCCCCCGTGCTTGACAAGCTGACACTGATCAAACATCATGATTGGGCCTGTGTTAAAGTTACATGCCCAATGATGGGGCCAGGCCAGCCTGAACCGGCCTGTTGGCTTTGCCTGAATACAACTCCGTTGAAATACGCTGATATGCTGATCCTCGAATGTTCAGAAATTGCAACTTTCCAGTGGGGAGAAGAGTTTACTGCAGAAAAGCGGGAATTGCAGGACGCCGAACATTTTGTATATTCTGAGACGGCGGATTACACCCCTATTTTCATCGAGCTTGACACTATGGAACACCCCGTTGAAATGGGCGCTTTTATTGGCGAGGTTTGTATTGGCGCAGCCGTTGTGAAATCAGGAGATTCAGCCATAATGATAAGGGGGTATATGCCCTTGGACACCTCCGGCGTTATAACCTTTCAACAGTATTATGGATCGGAAAAAGCACTGCCTGCCATCGTGGATGAATACTACGTCAAGAACCAGGAAACCGGCATTAGTGAAAAAAGGACTATTGATTCACGTGAAAGAAAGAAGTTTTACCAGGTTTCATTCAAAAAAGAAAGCAGTGCCTTATTTAACAGGAATCCGCTAAAATTAAGTTATTACCCCAATCCGGGCCCGGACTCCGGCATTCTGGAGTATTTCTTTCCGGAAGAATCTGAAGTGATATTTGAGATATATGACGTGCATGGAAGAAAACTGAATACCCATATCGTTTCAAAGCAGGTAGCCGGAAACTATACGACATCCTGGCTTGAGTTAACACACGATGACACGGCACAAGGTTTATTTCTTATCAAAATGACAGCCTGCGGAAATTCTGTCACCACAAAAATCATCATGATCAAATGATTACATTTCAATCGAATATGATTTCCGGATGCCGATCCTCATTAACAAGGACGGCATCCGTCTTTCTTTTTCTGGCCATGTTAATCCCGGCAAAAAGCCAGGTCATCACCGTCAAACAGGACGGAACCGGCGATTTCACCGTAATCCAGGAAGCAATTGATGCATCTGTAAACGGAGATACTATCATTGTTTATCCCGGCACTTATTATGAAAATCTGGATCTGACCGATAAAGGCATTGTCCTTGCAAGTACATGGATTTACGCACATGAAGACTCGTTGATTACCCATACCGTTATTGATGGGAACCATACAGGGAGCTGCATCCAGTCGCTATCCGGCAATTTATGGACATCTATCATTGGTCTGACCATACAGAACGGGTTCGGCACCAATCACAGCACCCTTTTCCCCTGGGCCTATGGTAGCGGAGGAGGAATTCTGCTTGAAAATTCCAAAATGAATGTTTATCAATGCCGGATTACAAATAATTATGGGCAGGTAGGTGGGGGTATATACTCCACAGAATCTTCATTAGAATTATCAGGGAATACTATTTCCAATAACTGGGCGCAAAGAGCGGGAGGAGGATTGTGCATTGGATTTTCGCTTGTAAACCTGGATAGCATTAATTTAAATAATATCTATCTGAATTATAGTTCCTCAGGATCAGATATTGCGATTTATTATAACGATACCCCGTCAAAAATATGGCTGGATACGGCTACCGTATTGAATCCTGACCAGTATTACATCGGAAAATTCAGTAATAGGGCTGTGCACATACCAGGACCTCCTCTATCTGTTTTGCACGGCAAGATTGACCAGGTAAATGCAGACCTGTTCGTCTCACCGGAAGGAAATAACAGTAATTCCGGCCTAACAATCAACGACCCGCTTAAAACCATTTCCTACGCGTTATTAAAGATTGCTACAGACAGTATCAACATTAAAACAATTCATGTGGCAGAAGGCGTATATTCTAATATTTTAAATGGTGAACATACCCCAATCCAATTAAAAAATTACGTCAATTTAATCGGGCAAGGTATGGAAAATACGATTATTGATTGTGAGGATAAGTACGAAGGGGCAAGGTTTGCATTTGGCCAGGAATATTCAAAGATTAAAAATATTACGATTCGTAATGGCAATGGTTACTTTAACCTCGGTGACGGTGGAATATCATCAGGATACTCAAGAAAACTGGTCCTGGACAGTGTTGCTGTAAAAGAAACGACCGGTTTCCATTATACCGGCTTTTATTCAGATTCAGATGACACGATTATAATGAAGGATTGTGTTTTTCAAGATTGTTATGGTTATAAAACAGCAGGCCTATTTATTAACTATGATCAACCTCCCAGATACAGCGAATTCATTTCATGTCGATTCTCAGGGAATCGCCCTGATACATCTGTTTATAGAAGACATACATCCTTAACCCTCTCTGGCCTGTCATATACCAATGATTTGAACAAAGGGAAAATTATTAACTGCCTTTTTGCTGATAACACCGACAGTTTGTTCTGGTCAGGCTATGGAGGTTCTGTTGCACTATCTATTATATCCAGTCAATCCGATATTATTAATTCAACATTTGCAAATAACCGGACTGTCAACAATCCAAGAGGTGGCGCTATAGGAATTATGGATGGTTCAGTAGTCAATTTATATAATTGTCTTCTTTACGATAATTACGGATGCCAGGCATACTTAACTGATTTTCAGACAGTGAATCGCGATACCATTAATATTAACTTTTCCCTGGTGCAAGACGGACAAGAAGGAATTAATAAGTATGGTACGAATGACCTGTTGGTATGGGGTAACGGAAATCTGGACGCAAATCCCCTGTTTTTCGGCTCGGGAGAGCATCCCTATTCCATCGATTTCGGCTCCCTCTGCATCGACGCCGGCACCCTCGATTTGCCTCCCGGAATAACCTTACCTGATTTTGACATCGCCGGCAATCCCCGCGTTTATGGCGAAGCGGTTGATATGGGAGCGTATGAGTATGGGCCTTGGGTGGGGGTGCCTGCGGCACCCGGTTCCAGGTTCCAGGTTCCGGGTTCCAAATTATTAAACGTCAATCCGAATCCTTTTATTTTCGGGACTTATATAAGTTACGAGTTGAAATCAGCCGGGAGGTTGAATATCAGTATTTTCAACAGCAGCGGAATGTTGGTTAAGACACTGGTCAATTTTAATGGAGGGACCGAAGAGAAAGGGGAAATCTACTGGGACGGCGCCGGCCCGGGAGGAACTGCTTTGCCCGCCGGAATCTACTTTGTCCGCCTGACCATCGATGGGAAAGAAACGGAAACGGTGAAAGTGGTGAAGGAATAATTCCCTCAACGCTTAATTTTTGTATTTTTGGCCGTTTTACGGAAATTGCCACTAAAACCCTGTCATCTGCCATGATCGAAAAGCAGCCGCTGATTAAAAAATATGCCGTCATCCTGATCGCTATCGTCGGCATCCTGGCTTACGCCAACTCTTTCAACAACTCCTTCCAGTTCGACGACGGTTTCCATATCATCGACGGACAAAAGATCAAGAAAATGGAAAACGTGACCCGGCTGTCGCACTGGAAAGCCGTCGGCAACCGCCCCCTCTCCTTCTTCACACTGGCCGTCGATTACAAACTGGCCGACAAAGATCCCTCCGGCAGGCCCGCCGTCCAGGGCTTCCATGTTTCAAACCTGATCTTCCACATCCTCGCCGGCTTTATGGCCTTCCTCCTGGCCCTGGAGATCATGTCGCTCAATATTTTCCGGAACAACAAGATCATACAGGACTACAAAGTGCTGATCGCCCTGTCGGCCGGGTTTATCTTCGTCGCCCACCCGATCCAGACCCAGTCGGTGACCTATATCGTCCAGCGTATGGCGGTGCTGGCCGGCCTGTTCTACCTCTGGTCCATCGTGCTCTACATCCGCGGTCGCCGGGCCCACCTCGACCCGTCAAACAAAAAGGCCTGGAAACCCTGGGCTTTTTATGCCGGTGCCTTCCTGGCCGGGTTCTTCGGTTTCCTGTCGAAACAGAATGCCATCACCTTCCCCATTGCCTTCCTCCTCGTGGAGTTGTTCTTCATCCGCGATAAAGAAATGAGGATCGATAAAAAGTTCCTGATCGCCGCCTCTTCCATCATCGGCATCATCATCGTCTTCGGACTGATCATCAATGGCCTGCCACGGGAGTTCGACCGGATCAGCCGGTCGGATTATCTCGTCACCCAGTTCCGGGTGCTGGTCAAATACTGGCAACTGCTCATCCTGCCCGTCAACCAGCATCTCGATTATTACTGGCCTGTCTCTCAATCGCTCTGGGGCGTTAAAGAGCTGGTGAGCCTCGGCGTATTGCTGCTGACTGTGGCTCTCGGCGTCTGGCTGTTCATGAAAAAATGGTATATCGCCTCCTTCGGCATCTTCTGGTTCTACCTGACCCTGTCGCTCGAATCGAGTATTATCCCGATCCGCGACCTCATCTTCGAACACAGGCTCTACCTGGCCACGTTCGGATTTGGCTTTGTGATCAGCTATCTCGCTTTTTATTTCCTGGCCCCGAAAAATATCAAGTACCCAATCATTGTACTTTCCATTCTTGCCCTGGCTTATATCGGTGCTTCCCTTAACCGCAACAGCGTATGGAAGAATCCATACACCCTCTGGACCGACAGCATCAAGAAATCGCCCAAGCGGGAAAGGGCGCACTACTGGCTTGCCACCTATTATATGGAAGTAAAGGACAATGAAAAAGCGATGGAGAGCTATAATACCTCCATCGAATGCAACCCGGGATTTCCGCTGGCTTACAACGGCAGGGCCAACCTGAAGAAAGAACTGGGTAAAAACAAAGAAGCTATAGAAGACTACAATAAAGCGATCAAGCTCGATCCAAACTATATAACGGCCTATTACAACCGGGGGATCACCTATGCCGCGATGAATAAGTTCGACAAGGCCATTAAAGACTATAACAAAAGTATCCAGCTCGGCAATAATGCTTCGTCGGTTTATTACAACAGGGCAAATTCCAAAAGAAAAAACAAGGATATGAAAGGCGCGCTGGAGGATTATAACACTTCCATCAAAATTGATCCTAACTTCCCCCTTTGTTATTTCAACCGGGGTTTGACCCGGGCGCAGATGGGCGACCATGTGGAGGCGATCAAGGATATTGACCGCGCGATCAAGATGGATCCCAGGAACCACCTGTTCTACAACGGCAAAGGGGTTTCACAAATTTCGCTCCAGCAGTACAAAGAAGCTATCGGGAATTTCGACAAGTGCATTCAGCTCAATCCCAATTTCGGCCAGGCCTATTACAACCGCGGGTACGCCAAACAAAAGGGATTTAATGATAAAGACGGAGCCTGCAAGGACTGGGAGATATCGGTTGCGAAGGGGTATAAAGCCGCCAGATCATACATTCAGCAATATTGCAAATAAAATTTTCCGAACCGGAAGAATGCGATGAAAAAGATACTGGTCATCGTTCCTGCATTTAATGAATCGGAGAATATCCGGGAGGTCATTTCGAAGCTTCACAGCGAGAATGCAGGCTGGGATATCCTGGTGATCAACGACGCATCGGAAGATAAGACCAGCGAAATAGCCCGTGCGACCGGCCAGGCGGAGGTGATCGACCTGCCGTTCAACCTGGGGATCGGCGGGTGTGTGCAGACCGGCTTCCGGTATGCCCGCAGGAACGGGTACGATTTTGCTTTGCAGTTCGACGGCGACGGGCAGCACAGTGCCGATGAGATCCACAAGTTGCTGGAGCTGGTGCGCAGCGGCGAGGCCGATGTAGCCATAGGTTCCAGGTTCCGGCAGAAGCACGACGGGTTCAAATCCTCCTCATCAAGACGGATGGGCATCCGGATATTCGAATGGTTTTCATTCATTCTTATCCGGCAGCGGATCACCGATCATACCTCGGGATTCAGGGCCTACAACCGGAAAGCATTGAAGTTCCTGGCCGATTATTACCCGAGCGATTATCCTGAGCCCGAAGTGGTCATCCTCCTGGGGCGCAACGGATTCACGATCAGGGAAACCTTTACCCAGATGCACGAACGGAAGGGCGGCGTATCGTCGATCCCCATTACCAAAGGGCCATATTACATGATTAAAGTGATGCTTTCTATGTTTATGTCGGCCATCCGGTCTAAAGTTTACCGTTATGAATGAGTCGCTGGGTTCTATCGGGAAAAATATCCAGACCACGCAGGTCATCGCGATCCTGGTCAGTGTCGGGCTGTTCCTGTTTATCCTGTATCTTGTAAGAAAAAAGAAGATAAAAGAAGAATACTCGCTCCTGTGGCTATTCTCCAGCGTCGTCTTCATTGTTTTTTCCATCTGGCGCGAAGGGCTCGAATATTTCGCCGGCCTGATGGGTATCGCTTATCCCCCTGCGGCACTGTTCCTTATTCTTTTACTGGCTATCTTCCTCATCCTCATTGAGTTTTCCATCAATATCTCAAAACTTTCGGAAAAAAACAAAGTGCTGGCCCAGGAGATGGCGCTGCTGCAGAATGAACTGGAAAAATTAAAAGCGGAAAAACAGGCCGATGATCCGGTAAGAGGTGATGATCTTGAAGATGTTGAACCGGTGGATAAGCCGGTTGAATCCTGAGGGATGATAACGTTTTGCAACAGCATACTGTTCATAGAACTGGTCCCTGAATCCTGTTTCGCTTTTTGAGGCGCCGTGCCGCCGGAACGCCGCCAGGTCGCTGTCGATGACCAATGCCGGTGAGCGAAGGGCAAACCGAAGCCACAGATCATAGTCGATGGCGTAGTGCAGTGAGAGATCTAGCCCTCCCGCCTGGTTCCACAGATCTTTGCGGAAAAAGACCGCCGGCTGGGAGATGAAGTTCTCGCGATAAAGCTTATCCAGTGTGAATTTCCTTAACCGGATGTTTTTATAACGGGTGATATACTTCCACCGCTCGACGCCCTCTTTGTCGATGATGATACAGCGCCCATAGGCCCATTGGCAATCGGGATTGGCGTGAAAATGACGAACGACCGTTTGCAGCGCCCCCGGCATATAGAGATCGTCGGAGTTGAGCCAGCCGATGATGTCGCCCGTGGCCACCTGCATCCCTTTATTGACGGCGTCCGACTGCCCGCGGTCGGGCTCTGAAACCCAGCGGACACAGTCGCCGAGCGAGCGCAGGAACTCCACTGTACCGTCGGTTGAGCCGCCGTCGACAATGATATGCTCCAGAGCAAAATCCCCCTGCTGGTTATGGATGCTGTCGACAGTTTCCTTCAGGAAGTGCAACTGGTTAAAAGAAGGGGTTATGATGGAGATCTTAGTCACCGGTTCTAATTTTTCTACGAAAGTATTGTTTACTGAATATAATTCCTTTTTGTTAGCTTTTTTTATTTTGAGGGTGTCTCAAAAGTACAAATATTCGCTATTTATTGGTAGTCCGACGAGCGTCCCGTCGGTTATTATTGGTTTGTAGTGAGGCTGTATCATAAGTAATAAACCACAAAGGAACACCAAGGATTTCACGAAGGAACACAAAGTTTATTATTTGATAATCTGATACTTTGTGCGCCTTTGTGGTAAAAAAACAGACTTTTGAGACACTCTCAACTCTGTGTACACTTTGGTGAATGGAAAACTAAGCTGTTTAACTCCTAACTTTGCCAAATGAAACACCTCCTCACCTGGCTCGGCAGACACAAAGCGATAGCCATCCTGCTGGCAGTCATCACCTATTTTTCGATCGTCACCTTCCACGACGAGATCACGCAGGTGGCCATACGAGTGCGCAATGCTGTGGGTCGCGACCATTACAACGCTTACCTGGCCTGGTTTTTCATTGCGCTGCTGCTGGCGGTGCTGGCCTGGATGGCCTGGCATATCGGACGCAGCCGGAGGATCTGGCTGAACACCTCCCTGGTCGTCGTTATGGCCGGGCTGATGATCGCCGCGTTCAACTACCTGATGGTGTACAACATCGAGGCGATCCATTTCGTGGAGTACTTCCTGGTGGCCTTCTTGCTATTGCCGGTGGCCAGGAGCTATGGGGGAACGGTTTTTTGGGTAACGCTCCTGGGTGTGCTCGATGAGCTGTTCCAGTATTTTTTCCTCGTCCCCGAGTTTGGCTATTTCGATTTCAACGACAACGTGCTGAACCTTCTCGGGGCCGGTACGGCGGCGGTTACGGTATTTATCGTCAACAACGGGGTTATAAAGATGAAATATTTGAGGTGGTACCGGTCGCCGGCCGTGATCACCGGGCTGGTAATGCTGGCGTCGTTCATTTTGTTGATGGTTACAGGTTTGATGACAGCCGATCCCATGCCGGGTGGCGATAACCTGTTTTCGTTGAACCGCGAGGCCATGCCCGATGAATTCTGGAAAGAGGCCTATCCGGGCCGTTCGTTTCACATTCTGCGGCCCTGGGAAGGGATGACGCTGATCTATGTTCTGTTTGCAGGGTTTTTCATGCTGGATTGGTTGGTTATAAGGGTTTCCAACCCTGAATTCTGAATTATCCGAGTAAACCGTAAAACGTTGATTTTCTTTAGTTTAAATTTTAGGTGGCTTGTATGGCAAATCTAACTTTCAGATCAAATAATTATATATCAAGCGATTGTGCAAATAATAAAGGGTTGGAAACCCTGATACAAATCGTCAAATCCGAAAGTACCTGTACGCATACCTCGCCATCACCATAAACTTCCGGAACAGGAAAACAGGATTGAGAAAAAAGTTCTGGGTCTTTCCGGTCGTCAGCAACCTGTTCTTATAAAAATGATACTCCCGGATCGGGTACCAGTAGGCCAGCTCCTGCTTTTCATGGCACTTTAAAAGCCTCACCATAAATGGCTTTTCTTCAAAATCCTCCTTCTTCCCCAACGAAAAATACTCCCCTTCAATGCCCTCCGTGATGTTCATCTCATGCGGCCGCATCTCCCGCCCAAACTGCATCACGGGATTTTTGCACCGCCGCTGCGACAGGAAATATTCCCCGTCCGTATCTTCCTTCGACTTCATCCCGTAAAGGTCGACACCAAAATCATAACCTGCCAGCGCAGGCACCCGTTGCCTGAGCTTCTCGCCTTTCATCTCACAAAAAACATCATACACGGCATTCGAATCCCCGAAAGCCCTGAATACAAACACTTTCTTATCCAGCCACAACGGTACCTGGAACAGGTTCTCCTTCACCCGCATATTCGTCCCCTCGTCGCTGAAATGGGTCGTAAACGATGACCGGGGATAGGCGAAATAAAGATCATGGCGGAGAATATAAGCGATGAAATATTTCTTCCAGGAGGTTTCGGGCCAGAGTTTAATGTTTGGCGGCAGGTTCACCGGGATCGGCTCGCCGGGGACCAGCGTATCGTACCAATCCCGGAAGCGCCTCCACCCTTCCCTGCTCCAGAACTGTCCCAACGACGGCGCGTACTGCAGGAAGAATACATCCGAACCATCCGCCAGCGGCCGGAACGGGAACTGGGCCGTTTCGTTGTAAGCATGCGTATAAAGCGAAATGCCCGCTAGTTTATCATCATCCTTATAAAAATCAAAAGCCTTCAGCGTATATTCATAAAACCCGGGCGACACATACAGATCATCCTCCAGAACAATCACCCCGTCGTAATCTTTGACCAGGTCGCCGCAAGAAAGCACATGCTTCCGCAACCCGATATTCTGTTCATGAAAGATGAGTTGTTTTTTGCCAAATGGCCAGGAGAATGAACTGGCAATTTTTTTATTTTCTTCATCGCCACCGCCATCAATGCTGATAATCAGCTCCACCTCACACGGATAGTCCGCTTTCAGCAGGGAATTTAGCAGCCGTTTCAACGCTTTCGGGCGGTTATAACCAACGACTACAATAGGTATAGATCGTTCCATAAATCAAAAATACAGGTTTTAGTCCAGAATAATATGTTTAACTTAGCACAGTTTTTGAGTTTCCCCGGGATTAATTCCGGGGAAACTCAAAACGCAAACTCAGCCAGCTATGCCCAAGACCGCACTCATCACCGGGATCACAGGACAGGACGGCGCCTACCTCGCCGAGTACCTGCTGAAAAAAGGCTACATCGTCCACGGCATCAAGCGGCGCAGCTCGCTGATCAACACCGGCAGGATCGACCATCTTTACGAAGATCCGCATGTGGAGAACCAGAAATTCATCCTGCACTACGGCGACCTGACCGACTCGACCAACCTGATCCGCATCATCCAGGATGTGCAACCTGACGAGATTTACAACCTCGGCGCCCAGTCGCATGTCAGGGTAAGCTTTGAAACACCCGAATATACCGCCAACTCCGACGCGCTCGGCGCCCTCCGCCTGCTCGAAGCCATCCGCCTGCTGGGACTGGCCAACAAGACCCGTTTTTACCAGGCCAGCACCAGCGAACTCTATGGCCTGGCGCAGGAGATACCGCAAACGGAAAAGACGCCGTTCTACCCACGCTCGCCTTACGGCGCCGCGAAACTCTACGCCTACTGGATCACCGTAAACTACCGCGAAGCTTACAACATCTTCGCCTGCAACGGCATCCTGTTCAACCACGAATCGCCTATCCGCGGCGAGACCTTCGTGACCCGCAAAATCACCCGCGCAGTGGCCCGCATTGCCATGGGCTTGCAGGATAAGCTCTACCTGGGCAATCTCGACGCCCGGCGCGACTGGGGCCATGCCAAAGACTTCGTTAAAGCCATGCACCTGATGCTGCAGCAGGACACGCCCGGCGACTACGTGATCGCCACCGGCAAGACTACGTCGGTCAGGGAGTTCGTTAAGAAAGCCTTTGCTTACATAGGCGCAGAGATCGAGTTCAGGGGGGAAGGCGTTGAGGAGAAAGGCTACCTCAACAAGATGGTTGATGGTCCATTGTCGATGGTCGATGGTCGATGGAAAAAAATCGAAAATCGACCATCGAAAATCGAAAATCGAAAATCCGTCGTCGAAATCGATCCGCGCTATTTTAGGCCAACGGAGGTCGATATTCTGCAGGGCGACGCCTCGAAAGCCAAAGCGGAACTGGGCTGGGAACCGGAACTTTCGATCGGCGACCTGATCGGTGAAATGATGGAGGCCGACCTGGAACTGATGCGGAAAGAGCAATTCCTGCGAGAAGGGGGATATGAAATCATGAACTATTATGAATAAAGATTCGAAAATATACATCGCCGGGCATAACGGGATGGTGGGCTCGGCGCTGCATCGCAATCTCGAAGCCAAAGGTTACAGGAACTTCATCTTCCGGACCTTCGATGAACTTGACTTAACGCGGCAGGACGATGTGGAGGCCTTCTTCGAGGCGGAAGAGCCCGAATATGTGTTCGACGCGGCGGCCAAAGTGGGCGGCATTGTGGCCAACGACACCTTCCGCGCCCAGTTCATCTACGAAAACCTGATGATCCAGAACAATCTCATCCATTCATCTTACAAAAACGGGGTGAAAAAGTTCCTTTTCCTCGGCAGCTCCTGCATTTACCCGAAGCTGGCCCCGCAACCGCTGAAGGAAGAGTACCTGCTGACCGGGAGCCTTGAGCCGACCAATGAGCCGTATGCCATCGCCAAAATTGCCGGCATCAAAATGTGCGAGAATTACTACCGGCAGTACCGCTCCAACTTTATCTCGGTGATGCCGACCAACCTCTACGGCCCGAACGACAATTACGACCTGCAGAATTCGCACGTGATCCCCGCTTTGCTGCGCAAGTTCCACGATGCCATGATCAGCAATGCCCCTTCCGTCACCCTCTGGGGCACCGGCCAACCGTTGCGGGAGTTCATGCATGTCGACGACATGGCCCGGGCCTGCATCCTGGTGATGGAGAAGCTCGACGCACCGAAGCTTTACGACGACCTTGGATTAACCCACATCAATATTGGCGTGGGAGAAGACATTACGATCCTGGAACTGGGCCGCCTGATCGCTAAAATCACCGGCTATACGGGCAAAATCCTTTTCGACACTTCAAAGCCCGATGGCACACCCCGGAAGATCATGGATAACAGCCGTTTGCGCAAGCTCGGGTTCAAACCCCGCATCTCACTTGAAGAAGGCCTGGCGCAAACATATAAAATGCTATCTTTGTCCGTTCAACATTAAGCCGGTCTGTATTTAAGCAGTGAAACTGATTTACCTGATAAAGCGTTTTTTTATTGAAGGGGCCGATTTTCTAAAACAGATCTACCTCAATAAATTCATTATCTGGGAGCTGACCAAACGCGACTTCAAGACAAGCTACGTCAGCAATATCCTGGGTTTATCATGGGCTATACTTGAACCGCTGGCGATGATGTTCGTTCTCTGGTTTGTATTCACTTTCATACGCACCGGGCAAAAGACCTCTGTACCATTTGCCCTCTTTCTACTGGCGGGTTTAATTGCGTATGACCTGTTCAACAAAGCGCTGAACTCAGCCACCCGGGGGATCAGCAATTATGGATTCCTTATCAATAAAGTCCATTTCAGGTCGGCCATCATTCCGCTCGTTAAAATCTCTTCGGAACTCATTATGCATGGGATAATCCTGGTAATAGTCTCTACCATCCTGATATTAAGCGGGATACCGGTAACCATTTACTGGCTCCAGGTATTTTATTATCTCTTTGCCACTGTATTCCTCCTGGTGGGCCTTACCTGGCTTACTTCATCAGTTTCACTGTTCTTCCCGGATATTAAATACATCATCACCATTGTCATGAGGGTATTGTTTTTCTTTACGCCCATTTTCTGGGAAATGAAAAACATACCCGAAAACATGGTCCTCATTTTCAGGTTAAATCCGCTGTATTACATTGTAAAAGGTTACCGCGACAGCTTCCTTTACGGGATCCCCTTCTGGTCGAACTGGACCGATACTGCTTATTTCTGGGGATTGGCAGGCGCATTTTTTATAATAGGAGTACTGGTATTCAAACGGCTCAGGCCATATTTTGCTGAAATGGTATAAGGGGGATCGAAAATGGGAAAACCGATCATAATCGATATTAAAAACGTCAGCAAGAGATACAAGCTGTACCGGAATAAAAAAGACCAGGCACTCCAGGCTCTGTTTCCTTTCCTTCCGAGAAAACATACCGATTTTTATGCTATTAAGGATTTCAGCCTTACGGTGAATAAAGGCGATATCCTGGGGATCATGGGCCGGAACGGATCGGGCAAATCGACCCTGATGAAACTGGTGGCCGGGGTGATCCAGCCAACCAAAGGGACGATAACGGTAAAAGGGAACCTGGTCCCGCTGCTGGAGCTGGGTTCGGGATTTCACCGTGAATTCACCGGCTACGAGAATATCTATTTTTATACCGCCGTCCTGGGTTACCCGAAGAAAAAAGTGATTGAAAAGACGGCCGAGATCATCGAGTTCGCCGATATTGGCGAGTTTATCCATCAGCCGCTGAAAAACTACAGCAGCGGAATGAAAACACGCCTGGCCTTCTCCGTCTCCGTGAATATAGATCCCGATATCCTGATCCTCGACGAGGTGCTGTCGGTCGGCGATGCGGCCTTCAAAACCAAAAGCTACGATAAGATAAAGGAGTTCTTCAATCAAAAGAAGACCATCCTGTTTGTTTCCCATTCCCCCGAATCGATTAAAGCTTTATGCACACGCGCCATCCTGATCGACAAAGGGAAGCTGGTCATCGATGGTGATCCGGCTGAAGTTGTCAAGAAATACAGTTCCATTTACGGCGGCAAAAAAGTAAGTGAGAAGATCATGGACCTTGAATGACGCACAGAAAGATGGCTTTTTTACGGAAAACATACCGCCCCTGGACGATCCTCTGGGTGATACAGCGTTTCATCGTGGTGATGAAAGAGCGAAGACTGCCCCAGGTCAGGATGGTCGATCTGATGTACGATTTCCGCCTCACCCGCAAGATCAGGGGAGATGTCCGTAACCGTACCTGGAACACCGGTTTGGCAGATCCGGATGTCGCAGGCGGCTTGTTCAACTTTGTCCCGACGCTGGAATACAAGCCCTTTATTATTAATGATGACGTTGATGAAAATGAATTATCGGTCATCAATCATATTTTTGACAGGATATATGTGATCAACCTGGGCCGGCGGCTCGACCGGCGGGTGGAGATGATCATGAAGCTCAGGAAATATTGCATCAAAGCGGAGATATTCGAGGCCGGGAACGGGTATTCCAAAGAGAATTCCGAAGCCTTTGCCGCTTATTACGACCTGCCGCTGGCGGCCGAGGGATGCCATCCCCTGGAAAAGGAGCTGAAGAAGAAGATGATTGCCAGCCCCGGTTCATGGGGATATCTTCTTACCTGGAAGTATCTGCTGAATGATGCTAAAAGTAAGGGGTTTGCAAGGATTCTTGTTTTTGATGACGATGTCCTTTTTCATAAAGATTTTGAAAAGAAAACCGGGGAATCGCTGAAATCCATACCCGGAAACTGGAAGCTTTTGTACCTCGGGGCAACGCAGCACGACTGGAGCGTGCCTTACAATGTCAATTATCCTGACAAAGTGGGTGAAAAAGATTTTGGCGTTCATCCTTTCTATTATCCCGTTAAGACCGACGGCTCTTTTGCCGTTGGGGTCGATTGTTCGGTATTCGATGAGATCCTTTCGGAGATCGAACCGATGAACTGTGCGCTGGATTCGGGCCCGCTGAGAGCGATTCAGCAGAGATACCCCGGGCAGTGCTTCGTGGTTAAGCCCAACCTGGTTGTGGCCGACGTCGGCCAGAGCGATATCGGCGTGGAGCGCGACCAGGGGCAGATGGCCAGGAAACTGCGCTGGCAGATGGATCTGTACGACTACCCGTTCCGGAAGGAGCTGGTGAGTGTGATCATGCCGGCTTACAACGCAGAAAAGACGATCGAAAAGAGCATCCGGTCGATCCTGATGCAAACCTACCGGGAGCTGGAGATGATCGTCGCTGACGACGGCAGTACCGACAGCACCGTAGCTATCGTGGACAGGCTGGCGAAAAACGACAGCCGGGTGAAGCTGGTGAGGCTTGACAGCAACCAGGGGTGCTACCCCGCCCGCAATGCCGCGCTGAGGGTGGCAAAGGGCAGGTACATCGCCATCCAGGACAGCGACGACATTTCGCTGGCCACCCGGATCGAAACCCAGCTTATCCCGTTGCTGACAGGCAGGGCTTTGTTCACGCTGACCCGTATCCTGCGCGGCCGCTGCTCGATCGATGAGCTGGACATCGGCAACCAGCGGGAGATGGCCCAACTGGTACTCGACCGGCGGATGGAGTCTGCTTCCGGCCTGTACGAGTACCGCGACAGACCTGTCATAGGCTTCATGACCTCGATGTTTCGCCGGGAGCTGTTTGAAGAGTTGGGGCTGTTCTGGGAGCACCGGTTCGGCGCCGACGCCGAATTCCTGGAACGGGTGCTGTTCCAAAAAGCCGGTATCCTGCTTTCAAAGAAAGACGGCACGATCCACAGCTTTCTGATGGATAGGGACGCCATCCCCGGTATCTACGAACGGATCGACAAAGTGCTGTTGATCAGCGCCGACATGACCGGCGATAATATTACCAACCGCCACAGCCAGAAGGAGAAAGATGCGTTCGAAGGGTTGTGGCGCCAAAGATTGAGAGGTGAATATCAGTATAATTATCCAAAATTTAATCCATGAGTTTTTTAACCGAAAAATACAGACCCTGGACGCCGAAATGGTTTGTGCAAAGGGTAGTCGTAGTCCTGAAAGAAGGACGCATGCCCCAACTGGGCCATCTTTTCGGACTTAAACCCTTCAATCCGCGCGAACCCATTCCTGCAAATAAATATAACAGGCTAAAGAAAGCACCGGTCGAGCTTTCCATGATGGAGATCCATATTCCGGAAGAGATAAAAAAAGCAAACCGGATCAATTCCTATTTTGACAAAATATATCTGCTGAACCTGAAACATCGCTCCGACAAACGGTTGAAATCGATCTTCCAGTTGAAACAGATGGGGATCAATGCCTGGATTGTCGATGGGATCAACGGAAATGAAGAACCACACAAGAGCGAATATGAAAAATATCTGTCCATTCCTCTGGGAGAGCCGGACGCCCATCCCCTCGAGAAAAAATATAACCGGAAAATGATCTCAAGTCCGGGAGCATGGGGAGTGCTAAAATCCAAGAAACTCATCTTCCAGGATGCTATACAAAACAATTACAATCGGATCCTTATCCTCCAGGACGATCTTTTCTTCATAGAAGATTTTCACAGGAAATTCGAAGAGTTTATCCGGGCAATCGATGATGACTGGAAAATCGTTGGGCTGGGGGCCACGCAACATGCGTGGCTTTTTCCCGGCAGCTTGTTTTATGATGATTTAAGCATTACGGAATATGATCCCGGGAAGAAGTTTTACTACCCTTTGTATACCGATGGGGCATTTGCCCTTGGCTATGATCAGTCGGTGTTCCCGGAGATCATAGCTGAAATTGATAAAATGAACTGCTCTTTCGATTCAGGCCCGGTCAGGGCTATTTACCATAAATACCGGAAGAAATGCTATATCTGTCAGCCTAACCTGGTCATCGCCGATGTAAGAACCAGCGATATCCGGGGTGGTCGCGACCAGGTGGAATTTTCCAAACGGATGAAATGGAACCTGCCTGAATATGATCTGAAGAAATACCAGGACGACCTTGTCAGTGTAATCATGCCGGCATATAATGCCGGAAGGACCATCGAAAAGAGCATCCGGTCAGTGCTGCTTCAAACCTACCAGAACCTTGAGATCCTTGTTGTTGATGATGGCAGCACTGATAATACGGCAGGTATCGTCAAAAGAATAGCGAAGGAGGATGACCGGGTAATTTTCATCCGAAACGAACAAAACAGGGGTTGTTATTTTGCAAGAAATGATGCGCTCAGGCAGTCAAAAGGAAAATATATCGCCATTCAGGATGCCGACGATATATCACTGAAAGACCGGATCGAGAAACAATTGATCCCGCTGGTTTCCGGTAATGCCTTTGTGACCTTCAGCCTGTTCCTGAGAAGTCGCTGCACACCGGAGGAACTGGACCTGCTGGACCAGAATGCCATGCTTGAATTAGCAGAAAGCCGGCGAAAGCAAGTTGACGGCAAGTACGATTATTTTGATAAATACAATGTTGCGCTGGCTACATCCGTGTACCGGCGGGACTTGTTTGAAAGATACGGCCTGTTCTGGGAATCCAGGTTCGGGTCCGACAACGAGTTCCTGGAACGCATCTTTTTCCATGAACTCGGGTTAAGTTTTGATGAAGATTCCGGCAACGCTCATTCCCTGATAACAAAAATGCGCCAGATGCCAGGGGCATTCCAACTGGTCGAAGAGTTGCTTTATATCAGCCCGCAGATGGAAAATTCAAATCTCTCTGTTACCTATACCATTCAGGGTGATGAAAGGAAAGAGTTCACCAGGGTATGCAGGGATAAGCTAAAAGGTATTGGGAATTATCAATATCCTGAATTTAATAATACTGGCAGGCCAGAATAATTTATATGCTGTTTAATTCGATAGAATTTGCGATATTTCTGCCGGTCGTTTTCCTGTTGTACTGGTTTGCGACAGGGAAAAGCCTTCGATGGCAGAATATATTGCTGCTTATTGCCAGTTATGTCTTTTACGGAAGCTGGGATTACCGGTTTTTGTTCCTGCTGATGTTCTCCACCTTCCTGGATTATTTCACCGGGATAAAGATCCATGAAGCCAAACCCGGACGGATGAAGACCTTCTGGCTCTGGCTAAGTATCTCGATCAACCTTGGATTCCTGGGCGTATTCAAATATTTTAATTTCTTCGCCTCTTCTTTTGCCGAGTTGCTTGGCATGTTCGGGATCCAGGCCGGCTTCGTGACACTGAACGTCATTCTGCCCGTGGGTATCTCCTTTTATACTTTCCATGGTTTGTCGTATGTACTTGATCTTTATAATGACCGGATAAAGCCCGAAAGGAATTATGTCAATTATGCCGTCTTTGTGAGTTTTTTCCCGCTCCTGGTCGCCGGCCCGATTGAACGCGCCACCCATCTCCTTCCCCAGATCATAAAAAAAAGGGTGTTTAATTACAGCCAGGCGGTCGACGGTATGCAGCAGATCATCTGGGGGCTGTTTAAGAAAGTGGTGGTGGCCGATAACTGCGCACCGATTGTCAACAAGATCTTCGAGAACCCCGGTGCATTCTCCGGCAGCGAACTGCTGATCGGCGTCGTTTTGTTTGCTTTCCAGATCTATTGCGACTTCTCCGGATATTCCGATATCGCACTCGGAACGGCCCGCCTGTTCGGCATTACACTGCTCCGCAATTTTGCCTTCCCGTACTTTGCCCGTGATATTGCCGAATTCTGGCGCAGATGGCATATCTCGCTGACCACATGGTTCCGCGATTACCTCTATATCCCGCTGGGAGGAAGCCGAGGCGGCAAATGGATGAGCGTCAGAAATACGTTTATCGTCTTCCTGGTCAGCGGATTCTGGCATGGCGCCAACTGGACCTTCATCGTCTGGGGTTTCCTGAATGCACTCTATTTTATGCCGCTGCTTTTACTGAATAAAAACCGGCAGAACCTGGAAATCGCGGCTAAAGGGAAATGGTTGCCCTCAGTGAGGGATCTTGCCGGGATGGTCGTCACTTTTTCGCTTACTTTGATCGCCTGGGTGTTTTTCCGGGCCGACAGTGTCAGTGGGGCATTAATCTTCATCCAGGATATCTTCAGCGCTTCCCTGTTCACCGCCCCGAAAATCAGAACTCATTATATCTGGGTGTTTATCCTGATTTTGCTTGTATTTGAGTGGATATTCCGTGAAAAACAGTATGGATTGCAGTTCAATGAGGTACGGCTCCACAGATCGCTGAAATGGAGCTTCATGCTGGCGCTGGCGCTGGTCATTTTTATCTTCGGTAATTTTAATAAAACCGAATTTATTTATTTCGCTTTTTAAAAGATGAAGAAATACCTGATCAATACGGCAATCTTTATCCTGGCCTTCCTCATCCTGGTCATCGCGCTGGCACTGGCCAGTTCCCGTCTTGTTTACAAAAGAGCATTCCGGAACTGGGAAGTGGAAGGAAACCTTCTGGTCATGAAATCGAATCATGATTATAATCTTTTGATGATGGGGATTTCGCACGCCCGGAACTTCTCCCGGCATAAAAACCACCTGCGAATGGAAAAGATATTGCACCAGGAGATAATAAATATCGGTATCGGCGAAGGAAAATGCGGTGCTATAGACCAGCATTTTTTCCTGGAATATTTTTATTACAAGAGAAACTCTGCAGACAGGATCTTCTATGTCATGTCACCTACACTGCTGAATAAGGGATTTATCAACAGGGCTTCAAATACCTTTGAATTTGAACCTTTCCGTCTCGATTTCTTCATTAAATACCTCGGCTATAAATCAGACAATAAATATGAACGGCTGTTTTATTATGTAAAAAGCAAGTTTGCGCGCAAATGGTACCGTTTGCAACCCCGTTCACTTGACGAAAAAAAATCCGCGCTGAAAGAGATCGATTCAACGAAAATCAAGGAGGGATTAAAACTACTGCTCGTTGATGGGGAAAGGATGGATGAATTCCAGCGAAACTGCTTGGTAGTAGAAGAAACGATAAAACTGGCAAAAGAACACAACACCGAGGTCATCTTTTTTATTCCGCCGGCGCTCTTTGGGAAATGGGAGGGGCATTATGAAACGATGGACTTTTTAGAAGAGATGTACAAAAAATACGGCACCCGCTATTACGATTTTTCCGAATCGGTTCTTATCCCTGAATATTATTACGACCATCATCATTTAAATTCAAAAGGAATTGAGTATTTTGCGGAAAATTACCTGAAAGGGATATTATAAAAGGTTAGCTTAACTGCAGCGCTATGCTGTTCAATTCAATATCATTTGCTGTCTTTCTGCCGGTCGTTTTCCTGTTGTACTGGTTTGTCGCGCGAAAAAGCCTTCGGGGCCAGAATGTCCTGTTGCTCATCGCCAGCTATTTCTTTTATGGGAGCTGGGATTATCGCTTCCTTTTCCTGCTCATCTTTTCCACTTTCCTCGATTATTTTACCGGTATCAAGATTCACGAAGCAGAGACCAGGAAGCGGAAAAAAATCTGGCTGTGGCTCTCCATCACGATCAACCTTGGATTTCTCGGCGTATTCAAGTACTACAACTTTTTTGCTGCTTCATTTGCCGGTGCGCTATCACTGGTTGGATTCCATGCCGACTATTTCACCCTTCAGGTTATCCTGCCGGTAGGCATCTCGTTCTACACATTTCATGGCCTGTCGTATGTCCTGGATCTTTACAACGACCGGATCAAACCGGAAAGGGACTTCATCAACTATGCCGTTTTTGTCAGTTTTTTCCCCCTGTTAGTGGCCGGCCCCATCGAGCGGGCTACTCACCTTCTCCCCCAGATCATCAGGAAAAGAGATTTCGATTACCACCAGGCGATGGATGGCCTCAGGCAAATGCTCTGGGGATTCTTTAAAAAGATGGTCATCGCCGACAATTGCGCCATTTATGTTAATGATATTTTCAGTCATTCATCTGGTTATTCCGGCAGCACCCTGGTGCTTGGTACGATGTTCTTTGCATTCCAGGTTTATGGTGACTTTTCGGGTTATTCCGACATTGCTCTCGGAACGGCCAGATTGTTTGGTATCAACTTACTAAGAAACTTTGCATTTCCCTTCTTTGCCCGCGACATCGCCGAATTCTGGCGACGGTGGCATATATCGCTAACGACCTGGTTCAGAGATTATCTCTATATTCCCCTCGGTGGCAACAGGGGCGGTAAATGGATGAGCATCAGGAATATGTTTATCATTTTACAAATTTCTTGTTCCATTCAGGGTATTTATCTATTACCTCCTGAGG
>ERZ795059.1550-NODE-1550-length-25409-cov-9.073361_pt1 | contig 25409 bp, 19 predicted proteins | sample MGYA00375143_ERZ795059 | MGnify/ENA primary metagenome ERZ795059 (study PRJEB30188, sample SAMN05720168) | activated sludge metagenome | isolation source: Anaerobic digester | place: USA | collected 2015-01-07 ... | reverse complement strand
GTTTTCCGGAAAACTAAGTGAAGTTCGATCTTCGCCTTACTCATCGAAGAAAACGTGTATCGCAGATTTTTCAGCGTTTACCAAAGAAGGTAATTATGTTTTGGTAGTACCCAATATTGGGCAATCCTATTCTTTCGAAATAAAAAACAAAGTGCATGATGATGTGGTAAAGGCATCCATCAAGTCTTACTATTTTCAACGTGCATCAACAAGTTTGCAAGAGCAATATGCTGGTAAGTGGAAACGCAAAGCCGGACATCCAGACGACAAGGTATTGATTCACGGATCGGCAGCCTCCGAAAAAAGGCCGGAAGGTTTTGGGATTTCAAGTTCACGAGGTTGGTATGATGCCGGTGATTACAACAAATACATGGTGAACAGCGGCATTACAATGGGAACCATGTTATCTGCCTATGAAGATTATTCAACCTACTTCGGTCAATTGAATCTTGATATTCCAGAAAGTAAAAATGAAGTTCCGGATTTGTTGGATGAACTATTGTGGAACCTTCGCTGGATGTTAACCATGCAGGATCCGAATGATGGTGGTGTATATCACAAATGTACCAATGCAAAGTTTGACGGAATGGTAATGCCTGATTTCACAACACTTCCAAGATATGCTGTACAAAAAGGAACGGCTGCCACTTTAGATTTTGCTGCTGTTACAGCTCAGGCTTCACGTGTTTACCGAAAATTTGAAAAGCAATTTCCGGGTCTTGCTGATTCATGCCTTCGCGCATCGGTTAATGCATGGCAATGGGCAGTGAAAAATCCAAACATAGAATACAATCAGAATGCAATCAATAAACAATTTGATCCGGATATTTCTACTGGAGCCTATGGAGATTCCAGTTTCAAGGATGAGTTTAGCTGGGCAGCAAGCGAATTGTATATAACAACAATGGATGATTCATATTATCAATCGATGATCACATATACTGAAAGTGAAATGACGTTGCCATCATGGGCATCCGTTCGTGCTTTAGGACAATATTCTCTTTTACGTTTTAACAAATCGCTTACACCCCTTGCTCAGAAAGATTTTGATGAACGTAAAAGGAAACTAATCGCAATGACAGATACGTGGCTGAAAGACATTGACAACACGATTTATCAGACTGTGATGGGACAATCGAAAAGAGATTTTGTTTGGGGTAGTAATGCTGTTTGTGCGAATCAAGGTATTGCGTTGCTGTATGCTTACCAGTTTTTGGGTGATGCAAAATACTTAAATGCCGCACTGAGTAATTTAGATTACCTATTGGGTAGAAATGGAACCGGATATTCTTTCGTTACCGGATCAGGCGATAAAACTCCGATGCATCCACATCATCGTCCTTCTGAGGCAGATGGAGTTGTTGAACCGATTCCGGGATTACTAGCTGGCGGACCAAACCCTAACATGCAGGATAAGTGCAATTACTCATCATCTGTTGCTGATGAAACGTATGTTGATGATGTGTGTTCGTATGCATCTAATGAGGTCGCAATTAATTGGAATGCACCACTGGTTTATCTTGTAAGTGCCATTGAAGCAATTCAATTGCAGAAAGGCAAGTGATTACTCAAAAAAAAGTACTTAGCGATTACTTCTTTTTCTTTTGCTCTTTGAAGTTCAACGTCATTGTGAGGAAGCGTCACGCGAAGCGCCTGACATACTGACGTGGCAATCCCCCGACTATGAAATGCAAAAGAACGAGTACATGTTTGTAGAATCTACTCTTGTTAACGTCACTGCTTCTTTTCTTCTTTACTTCGTAGTATGAGGATTGCCATACCCGAGACGGGTTCGCAATGACGTTGAACTTCAAAGAGTAACTCCGCAAATTACCGCGTCATTGCGAGGAGGCGTCCACACTCTCAATACCTATCAGGATATTATATGCTGACGTGGCAATCCCCAAGCTATGAAATGCAGAAGAACGCACACATCTTTTAGGAATCTTCTTCAATTCAACGTCATTGTGCCTTTACTTGTGTACTCCTTAGTTACGGGATTGCTTCGCGCTTCGCATGACGGAACTTCGAAGAGCAATCAAACACCTATGAAACACCTATGAACGAATACATATTTTATGAATCTGTTTGAACTCAACGTTAGTCTGTCTGGTAATTTTTCCACTTGTCATTTTGCTTTCATAGAACTGCAAATCTTTTGCTACTTTTATAGACATCCAAAAGACGCCCGCATGAATACTACTTATTTAAAGCAGAATCCAAATCTCTACGTATTCCTTCCCATCTTTTATGTTGTATGGTCTGATGCAGTGCTTACCGCAAGCGAAGCGAAAGCACTCTATACCTTAATTGATCAACAGACTTGGTTGAAGGATGAAGAAAAGAAATTTTTGTTGGCACAACTCAATCCGGCATCGCCTCCATCGCCCGATGAATTTAAAAATTGGTTGGAAGAAATTAAGAAAGTAATTCCAGCGTCAGCAGATACAAAAGAAAGTCTGGTGGACATTGGAATAAAATTGGCGGAGTTTCACAAAGGTGATTCTAGTAAAAATGGTTTTGCAAAAGAGCGTGAATCGCTTTCGCGGATGGAGGATAGTCTGGGGATGATCAGCAGTGAATCACTTTTTCATTTCTATCCTGAAAGCAGAAAGACGATTACGCAACAGCAAACTACCCAACATACTTTTGATGTTAAATCACTTTCAGAACTTTTAGATGGCAAGCATGCTGATATCATTCAAAAAGTAAAAACGGTTGTCAGTGATCCTGAATTCAAATACCTCGACAGTGATAATTTATCAGAGCAACGCGAAAAGGTATTGAAGTGGTGTCATCATTTGGCAGACCAGGGATTTGGAGCAATGGCCTTTCCGAAAGAATACGGAGGTGGTGGAGACATGGCTTCTTACTTCGCGATTATGGAAGCACTGAGTTATCATGATTTAAGTCTGGTGATCAAGTTTGGTGTGCAGTTCGGCTTGTTTGGTATGAGTGTTTATTTTTTAGGAACGGAAAAACATCATAAAAAATATTTGAAAGATATTGGCTCGCTCGATTTACCCGGATGTTTTGCCATGACGGAAACAGGTCATGGATCAAACGTAAAAGGAATAGAGACGACCGCGACCTACATGCATACTACACGGTCATTTAGTATCAACACACCGAATCAGCTTGCGCAGAAAGAATATATAGGTAATGCAGCGGTGCATGGACAAATGGCAACCGTATTTGCAAAGTTGATTGTAGAAGGAAAAGATTACGGTGTCGGTGCATTCTTAGTTCCGCTTCGCGATAAAAAAGGAAATACGCTTTCTGGAATTACCATTGAAGATTGTGGAAGAAAAATGGGATTGAATGGTGTTGATAATGGAAAGATACGATTCAACAACGTTACAATTCCCTATGAAAACATGCTGGATAAGTTTGCGCAAGTAACAAATGATGGAAAATTCGACAGCCCGATTGCGAGTGATAATAGAAGATTCTTCACCATGCTCGGTACTTTGGTTGGTGGGCGCATAGGTATTCCACGTTCAGGGCTTAGTGCAGTGAAGTCAGGATTAACCATTGCCATTCGGTATAGCGATCAGCGAAAGCAATTTGGTCCTGAAGGTGCTGCTGAAGTTCCGATCTTAAACTACAGAACACATCAGCGAAGATTGATGCCTTTGCTGGCGAATGCATATGCTTTGCATTTTTCATTGCAGTATCTCACTGACAGATTTTTAAATCGGAAGGAAGAAGACATGCAGGAGATCGAAGCACTGGCCGCTGGACTAAAAGCATTCTCTACCTGGAATACTACGAATACCTTGCAAGAATGTCGTGAGTGTTGTGGTGGCAAAGGATATTTATCAGAGAATAGAATTGATGCGTTGAAGAATGATTCCGAAATCTACACCACGTTTGAAGGCGACAACACCGTGTTGATGCAACTTGTAGCGAAAAGCAGATTGTCTGAGTTTAAGCAAGAGTTCAGTAATATGAACCTCTTTGGAATATTGAACTATGTTGCTGATCAGGCCAAGACATCCATAACCGAGTTGAATCCATTGATCGTTCGCAATACGGATGAAGAACATCTCCTTGATTTTGAATTTCAATTGAATGCTTTCAAATATAGAGAACGGGATATCCTTACCTCTGCTGCCAAACGTTTAAAGCGCCACATCGATGGTGGCATGGATTCGTTCGATGCGTTTAACGTTTCGCAGCATCACTTAATTGAAGTTGGTCACGCATACATTGGCCGGATTATACTTGAGCAATTCATTTTGCAGATTGATAAAACAAAGGATAAAGGTTGTAAAGCTATTCTAACCAAACTTTGCCAACTCTTTGCGCTTTCGCAGATTGAAAATAATAAAGGATGGTATTTAGAGAATGGCTACATGGAAGGTGTTAAAACAAAAGCAATTCGTAAAATGGTGAATCAACTTTGTTGGGAGATCAGGCAAGATGCCGTTCCACTTGTCAATGCATTTAATATTCCGGATGCACTACTTGCTGCACCTATTGCTTTAACAAAATAAAGTTCCTGGTTCTAAACTCCCAGTTGAGTTCTGTATCAACCTTGAACTTGGAACTTTAAACCTGGAACATTTTTATTTCACCTTTATCAAATATGCCTTCGGCCAAAATTTTCCGGTAACGAGGAGACATTTTGAATTTTTGTCGTAGGCAATCCCATTCATTTCGTTTGCTTGCGGATTGATTGCCCGGATCTCATTGTTTAAGGCTGTAAGATCCAATCGGCCAACTACCTTTCCACTGGAAGGATCAATCTTTACAATGAAATTAGTTTGCCAGACATTGGCAAAGATGTAGCCGTTCACAAATTCGAGTTCGTTTATTTGTTTTAACCGGCTTCCATTTTCTTTAACAGAAATGGTCTTAACTGTTTTCAAGGTAACAGAATCTAAAAAATAAAGATGTTCGCTGCCATCACTTATAATGAGATTTGTGTCATCGTGCGTCATACCCCATCCTTCTTTTGTAGAAGTGGTAAACGGAAATTCTCCGATCTTTTTATAGGTTTTAGCATCGTAAATAAAACCAATGTTGTGTTTATAGGTAAGCTGATAAATCTTATTGTTTAATAATGTGATGCCCTCGCCAAAATATTGTCCGTCTAAGTTTATTTTTTTGTCATGCTCACCAGATCCGGGATTTACCTCCGCTATCCACGAGTGATTATGTTGACCTGTACTCTCCAATATTTTTCCGTTGTGTATTTCCAACCCTTCAGTAAAGGCTTCAACGCTATGGGGTAAGGTATTGACTACGGTGAACTCAAGAACGAGGCTATCGCGAACACTTTCTGAAGTAGATTTAGGATCGCCACATGAGATTAAGCTGATCATGGCAATAACAGGTAAAACGAGCAAATGGGTGTACTTCATGATCTTGCTTAAAATTCCAATCCGAAAAGAAATAAAATTTTGGTTAATACCCAACAAACTGGGCGATTAGAATGGGCATTAATTCAAAGTGTGTAAGTATTGAAGTATGTGTGTAATTTAAAGTCTCACGTCTTAAATCTAAATACTAAAGTCTAACACCAAAAAACTATTTCAAAAACCGTTCAAGGTCCTCATCACCCTCCAGATTTTTCATTTGTTGAACAACCCATGGATATCGTTTTGTAATGTAAGCCGAAGGAGGATTGACTTTGTAAAGTTTAGGATTGGGTAAACATGCTGCAATCTTTGCTGCTTCGGATTGCGTTAATTTCTTTGCCGGCTTTTTAAAGTAAGATCGTGCTGCCGCTTCAATGCCAAAAACACCTTTCCCCATTTCGGAAACATTAAGATACATTTCTAAAATTCTTTCTTTACCCCAAACCATTTCAATCATAAAGGTAAAGTACACCTCAAGTCCTTTGCGTGTCCAGCTTCGGCCCTGCCAGAGAAAAACATTTTTTGCCACCTGTTGACTTATCGTAGATGCACCCCGAATACGACTCTTCTTTTTAGAATTATTCATCAATGCTTTTTCAATGCTCTTGATATCAAAGCCATTGTGATCGGGAAACAATTGATCTTCATGTGCGATAACAGCAAGTCGGGCATTGGGCGACATCTCACTTAATTTGATGTAATCGCGTTTTAATCCGTAGCCACTTACCAGGCTTACCAGCTGCGTAATGGTGAAAGGTGGATCAACCCATTTTAGTGCAACGATGTAAAGAAGCTGAGCAATAAAAAGAATGATGAATATCCTTTTGATTTTCCTCCAAAGTCGCTGAAGCATTCCATTCTTTTTCATTCTAATTTAATTGAACATTATAAATCTGACCAAGTCCTCGGATTAAGGATAGCCGTAGTGCAACAATCGGTTTTCTTGAATGACTCATCGATGTAAGCTTAAAATAGGAAAACTGGGCTCAACTTTTCACTATTAACAATTAACTTTTCACTCCCCTTTAACCCTTCCATCCTGCAGGATCCACACGCCATGCTTTTAAAGAAGTAAGTTGGGCGTCACTGATGTATCGTTTGTCGAGGGCATATTTGAGTAACTGGCTATAATCACTAAGACTGATCAATGATGTGTTGGCATCGTAAAAATTTCGGGTGGCAATGTCGAATCCATAATTGAAGATGGATACCATACCCAATACTTCGAAGCCAGCATCGCGTAAAGCCTGAACTGATTTTAAAGAGCTACCTCCGGTTGAAACCAAGTCTTCCACCACTACTACCTTTTGGCCGGGTGTAACTTTGCCCTCAATTAAGTTCTCCATACCATGATCTTTTGGCTTTGGCCGAACATAGAGAAAAGGAAGATCTAATACATCGGCAACCAAAGCTCCCTGAGCAATACCTGCAGTGGCCACTCCTGCAATGGATTCAACGGTAAAGAAATTTTCTTTAATAGCCTGAGCCAGTCCGTCACGAATGCTACTTCGTATTTCAGGATACGAAAGCGAAAGGCGGTTATCACAGTAGATTGGCGATTTCCATCCCGAACTCCATGTGAATGGTTTTTCGGTATTTAATTTTATCGCTTGGATGTGTAACAGCATTTCGGCAACGCGAGCGGCTGTTTCTTCTTGTACTTTTATAATGGGCATAGTGGGCGAAAGGTAAAACTAAAATCTTGTCTGTTAAAAAAATGTATGGCTTAGGATAAGAAAGACGCATTTAATTCTTTAAGCTTTGTTTCCCCAGAGAATTAAAGGCAAAAACCACAGAGGGCGCAGAGATACGCAGAGGAATTCGTAAAAGCATTCGGTATTCTTCTGCTATTATGGAATCTGAACGAGTAAACTTTATGGGTCTTCTCTGCGTATCTCTGCACCCTCTGCGGTTTGTATTTTCTATTTGACGTTGTAAAAAAGAAAATCAATATCCAAGCGCAAAAATCATTAAATCTCCTTGCCTCCTTCTAAATTATTTATTCTTTTGTAGCTACGGTTTTAACTCTACCCAAGCCAACATGATCCTTTTTGTTAACGATATCCCCGTTCGACTCTTAAAAGCCGATGAAGTGGTAGATTCTGGTAGCGTTAATTTCACAATCGATGCAGCAAAGGAGCCGATCACCCCGGCCAAACTGATTCATCATGTATGGGTAAAACGTGCTTCGACTGATCATTTTGATGAATTGCTGGGTTTTCTAAACTCTAAGACTCCAACCAACCTATTTTCCTTAATTGTATCGGTTAATGATTACGATGCCATTAAAGAATTTCTGAGAGGTAAATTCAAAATAGTGAAGGCAGCAGGTGGCTTAGTCCGCAAGAAGGAAAAGTTTCTGATGATCTATCGAATGAAAAAATGGGATCTTCCCAAAGGAAAACAGGAGAGAGGAGAAAAATCAAAGCAAACTGCTGTTCGTGAAGTAGAAGAGGAATGTAATGTAAGTGTTAAGCTCGGTAAAAAGATTTGTACTACCTGGCATACCTATACCATGAACAAAAGTGCCATGCTAAAGAAAACACGCTGGTACGTTATGGATGTTGCAGACGATGCAAAAATGAAACCCCAGGCTCAAGAGGATATAGAAGAAGTTCGTTGGATGAATAGAAAGGAAGTGTATCACGCTCTTGAACATTCCTACAAATCCATCAGCCACGTTGTTGAACAATATTATGGAATGAAGGGCGTGAAATCAAAGTAGTTTTTTTTGTGATCTCCATTCAAAACGCTTAGCGATATCTAAAGCGCTCAACAATTTTGTTGAAAATTGAATTAATTTCCAGAGAGCTCTTGCTGAGTAAAATCAATGCTGAAAAGCACAAGGTAATGATGGCCGATCGATACAGAACATCGATGATTACGGTATTTAGTTTCGGTAGTATCAGATTCAATCCAGCAACCAGAATGGCAATACCAATCACTTTCAATGTTCCGATGGTAAAGGGCTGAATTTTAAATTTAGAATAGATATAAAAAAACTTTACGGAATTATACACACCAAGTGCAAACAAGGTTCCATAGGCAGCGCCATCAATACCGAATTTAGGAATGAGTATGTAATTTGATATAAAAACAATGATGGCCAGGAAACTTATCGAGACCATGTTAAACTTATAGTAACGCGACAAGCCAATAATTTCGCTGCTTGGCCCAAACGCCATGTCAATTAATTTCCCAATACCAATTAACAGTACGATGTTCGTTCCGGAAGCATAGAGGTCTCCCTTCGGCATGAGTGAAAAAATATTTTCGATATTAGCCCACACACCAGTTAATAGGAGTAATCCAATAATGAGTTGATTGATGGAGGTTTTGCAATACAAGAGATGTACTTCTTTTATATCATTTTTTTCCAGCGCCCGGGCAATCAATGTAGTGGTAGTTTGGGTAATAGCACGTTTAGGTATTTCAATTACGGTGGCCATATAAAAAGCGGTAGTGTAAACAGCAACTGAAGTAAGCCCCAGAAAACCAGCCACCATCAGGCTGTCCATTTTACCTACTAGAATCATGGCGCTTACACTGATGAAACTAAATGCACTATATTTTATAATCTCTAAAATCTTTTGACGCGGGATTGTTGAAATGTCTTTGAAGCTGAATCCAAAACCACACGACTTATATAAATAAAATGCAAGAACGAATAGCGACAGCATGTAAATTAATACGGAGCCAATAATAAGTTGATCGAACGTAATGATGCTGAGAAAATAAAGACTAACCAATACGCCCTGAAATACGCGGATGCCAATCTCTTTCAGAAAATTAGGTAATACTATTTTTAATATAGCTTTCGAAAACTGATCAACAATGGCAATGAAAACCAAAATAAAGGTAAGCCAGAGTATGAGCGTAAGATTATCAACAACATCGCTTGCATTCTTCGCGAAGAAAGAAATGATGTAGGGTTTTAATGACAAAAAGATCACAATAAAAAAACCATAGCCGGCAACACCAAGCAGCATGATAAGTCCGGTGAAGGTATTCGTCTGACTTTTGCTTATGGAAAATTGAGGAAAGTAGCGTGCGATACCTTGAGCCAAACCGACAGTTGCAAAAGGTGCCAGCAACAAAGCAGAATCCTGAATAGCACGGAGAAGTCCGATTTGCTCGGGCACAAGAAACTTTGGGTATAGGTAAAGTAAGTTCACATAACCGATGAGCACTCCGATGTAGGATATAATAGAAGTAAGAATGCTTTGCCGGATGACAGACCCCATGGTTGAATTAACTTTTTAATACTTCAGAACATCTTCAAAACCAGTGAACCTCTAGGGCAACAATAAAATCTGGTCTTCTGCAATGCCTTTGAAGCTTGTAAAGATTACATTTGGCGAAAAGTATAAAATAATCTTATCTATTACATGTTTAATAATTGGCTTGGCTGGATGTTTCGCACGATTAATACCCGGTTGTTGTATTCTTCGTTCTGGCTTGAAGAAAAATTCGTAAAAGTTATCTTTCTAATCTCGATCCAGTTTTACAAATCCTGGAAGCAGAAAGTCCATAAGCCTACGCCTTTTGTAATCCGAAATATTGACCGGAATATTGTAATGAAAGTTGACCTTTCCAAATCAATGGGTGCCGCATTTTATTGGATGGGGTTCCATGAATTGAACGAGTGGCGGTTTCTGAATCATTACCTTAAACCAGACATGGTGTTTGCAGACATTGGATCTAACCAGGGTGAATTTGCCTTGTTTGCTGCCAAACGATTAACCAATGGAAAGGTATTGGCGTTTGAACCCATGAATTTTTTCTATGACCTTTTGAATGAAAATATTCAGTTCAATCAATTCAAAAATATTGAGACCTATCATTGTGGACTATCAAATGCAGCCGGACAATTACCTATCTATTTAGGAAGCGAAGGAGAGGGCGAGCATGAAGGATTGGGAACTATTTTTCCTTCGCAAGTCAGAAGTCGGTTTATTCAAAACATCGAGTTGAAGGTATTGGATGATATGATGAGTGAATTAAAGATCACTCGTCTCGACTTTATAAAAATTGATGTTGAAGGTGCAGAGATGTTGGTGCTGAAGGGAAGCAAAGAGGTAATAAAGAAGTTTCGTCCTGCGGTAATGATTGAGATTAATGATGCTACCTATGAGGCAGCAGGGTATTCCGTTGCTGATGTTAAATCATTTTTCAAGGAACTTAATTATTCATTACACATCATTTCGAAAGGTGGCGTTTTGAAAAAGAGTGATGTTACTCCCGATTTTTGCAATGCGGTATTCGTGCCTAATTAATTGAGTAGTATGCGCGTACTCATGCTCACCCCCTGGTATCCTGATGAACGCAGTCCGAACTCTGGCATATTTATTCAAAGTCAGGCAACGGCATTAAGTGAAGGTCATGATGTTGTGGTTATATCTGCGAAAGTAGATTACAAAAAGTTTGGACTTTTCTCGTATCAGGTTGATGAAAGTAAAAATGGTTTGGTCAAAGAACATCGGTTGTTGATTTGCAAGTCATTACCAGTTTATAATCAGCTCAACCATCTTTTCATTACCTGTTTGTTTACCTGGCGTGTCGCGCGCAAATGGAAACCAGAAATCATTCATGCTTCGATTGGTTTTCCGGGAGCGTTTTGGGGATGGGTAATAAGCAAATTGGTAGGTGTACCTTTTGTCTTTACAGAGCACACTCGCATCACCAATAATTTCCGAAGTACATTTCATAAACTAATTACACTCTGGCCGCTTTCAGGAGCAAGCCAGATTATGGCGGTGAGTTCTTCATTGGCAAAAGAATTAAAGGACTTGTTAAATAAAGAAGTAATCGTTGTTCCGAATATTATTGATGTACAAAAATTTATTCATGTTGCACCTGCACCAAACGGAGTTACTCAGATTGGTTTGTTGGGTGGATTCAACACACCCGTAAAAGGACTCGATATTTTACTGCGTGCGTTGGCCAAGGTAGAAAAGGATTACATACTTCATATTGGTGGAACTGGTTCATTAGAGGAATCATATAAATCACTCGCCAGAGAATTGGGCATTGATTCGAAGTGCCGTTTTTATGGATTTGTGCCGTATGATCAAGTACCCGAGTTTATGTCGCGATTGCATTTTTATGTTTGCTCCAGCCGCTACGAAACGTTTTGTGTTTCATTAATAGAGGCAATGGCAGCCGGTCGCCCAATAGTTTCTACACGATGTGGAGGGCCTGAAGATTTTGTGAATAAGAACAACGGAGTCTTATGTGATAAAGAAAATTCGGAAGCACTTCAGCATTCTATTGAATGGATGATATTGAATTATAATTCCTTTAATTCTGCTGCGATAAAAACCTACATTGAAGAGAACTTTACATCGAAGAGTTTTTTGAAGGCGATTAATGGTGTGTATGCTAAGGCAATGGATTAAGTACGGCCAACTGTTTGAAAAGACAGCATCTGCGCTATAATTCTTTAACTTAGCAATAAAGATTACATCGCCCATACGTTGCTAAACGGGTTATCACTTTTTGAATTATCTTTGCTGATTCAAAACTGATGCTGCCATTGTACGTGTTATGAAGCCATTAAAATCCCTGTTCCTTCTTTTCTTCCTCCTTTCGTATTCCCATTTTCTATATTCCCAAACCGATAATGTAGGTTCAGGCAGAGCAATATCATTTGATGGCGTAAGTGATTATATTGATTTTGGGGATCGTTATAGTGATTTGACATTTCCTTTTACTATTTCAGCCTGGATTTACCTTCGTCCGTCTTCAAGTAGTACACCAATATTTGTAAGCAGAAACAACGATCCACTTTATAATGGATTTTGGTTCATGGCGTATGAAAATTATATTTTTATTGAATATGGAGATGGTTTTGGTGGCAATAATCCTTCCTTCAGAAGAGGAAAGAAGGCGGATGTAACCGGTTTGTTAAATAGGTGGAGTCATGTTACAGCTGTAGTAAAAGGTATTTCAGACATTGAATTATATCTCAATGGAGTAAATGTTGGGGGGTACTCTACCGGTGATTCATCCTCTCCAATGGTCTCTAATTCTCCTGGAGGACATTCAACTTCTGCTTATTTTTTATCAAATGGATTTACGTATAAAAGCAATGGCATTATTGATGACATAAGGCTATGGAATAGATCACTAAGCCAGGAAGAAATCAGACAGACCATGTGTGTTATCCTTAAAGGAAATGAGTCTGGACTTATTGGGTATTGGGATTTTAATGAGACAAGCGGAAATACTGTGTATGATAAATCCCCCAATAAATTCAATGGTCAGTTTGTAGGAAATCCTCAACGCGTTTTTTCTGGAGCAGCAATTGGAGATGTAAGTACCTATTCGTATTCAACGAGCTGGTCAGGAACTACAGTATCACATCAGGATAATGATTATAAAGTTGATGTAAAGAATATTAACGGAGTAGTTTCGGGTGTTCAAATCTATGAAGTAAAGAATGTTCCAAGCCAGACTTCGGGCTTGGATTTGAATAATACGAATGAGCCCTACTTTGGTGTTTTTCTCGTGAGCCAGGACGCAAACATTCACTTCGATGCTGACTACTATTTTCAAGGCAATGGTTCATGTCAAATATTGTTGCGGGATGATAACACTAATTCGATTTGGGTTGAAGCCGATAATCCGGTAGTACAAAAATCAGAAAGAGCAGAAATTGTTGCAGGCTTTGGAGTACGACCTGATTTTGATTTGGGGAAAGATACAGTCCTATGCGATCAACCATCATATGAAATATCAACGGGAATTACAGACCCACAGCTTACATTTCAATGGAACACCGGACAAAGTACTTCTTCAATTCTGGTTAGTCAATCGGGTTCATATTCGGTTAATGTATCCGGAATTTGTGGTGTTATTAGAGACAGCATAAAAGTAGATTTTAGGGAAGCGGCTAAACCTATCTCTTTAGGCGATGATTTGATTTTGTGCGATCAGGCATCATACGAACTGTCTACAGGACTTATTGATCCGAAGTTTACATTTCAATGGAGTACTGGCCAAAATACTTCAGCCATTTCAGTTAGCCAATCAGGTTTATATAAGGTCCTCGTATTTGGATATTGTGACGTGGTTAGCGACAGCATCCTGTTAAGTTTTGAAGAGAAACCCAAAGTTACTTTGGAGGAAGATAAAATAGTTTGCGATCAGCCATCCCATTCAATTTCAACGAATATCCTAAATCCTCAGTACACATTTCAATGGAATACAGGCCAAACCACACCTTCCATTGTGGTGAGTGAAACGCAATTATATTCAGTTAAGGTATTTGGATATTGTGGTATGGCAGAGGATAGTGTTTTGATAAGTTTCAAAGAAACACCAAAATTTGTTTTAGGGGATGATAAAATTTTATGCGATAATACTGCGGCTGTAATATCAACAGGAATTACAAATGATGAATTTACATTTCAATGGAGCACGGGCGAAAGTACATCATCAATTTCAGTTAGTGAGACAGGATTGTATTCTGTTACGGTGACTGGTTATTGTGGAGCTTTTGAGGATAATGTGACAATAACGTTTGATGAAAAACCAATACCATTTTCGCTGGGTGATGATAGTGAGATTTGCGATTTTGACTCCAAAATACTACAGCCTGTAATGGATATTAACGGACTTACATTTCTATGGCAGGATGGTTCAACGAATCCAATCTTTAATGTTGAATCGTATGGCGATTTTTGGGTTACGGTTAAAAATAGTTGTGGTCAGGAATCAGACACCATTCGGTTTACCAAAAAGAATTATGTGTTTAATGAATTGCCAAATGTGATTACTCCAAATGGAGATTCGAAGAATGATTATTTTATTGTTGACAACGAGATTGCTGGTTTAGTTTCATTGCAGGTCTTTAATAGATGGGGCAATGAGGTATACCATTCTTCAGCCTATCAAAACCAATGGAATGGTGAGGATCTTTCTCCTGGTGTTTATTATGTTGTATTGGAAGGACCCTGCATTGAAAAGAGCAAGGGGCTTGTCTCCATCATAAAATAGAAAACTCCATCAATTTGACTTAATAGGTCTTTACTTTAAGAAGTTATATCCTTCCGGTAATTCTTAATTGACCAATGTAAGAAGTTGTTAAAATCTTAAAGTGTATCAATTCGATTGATCTTGTTGTTTTACCTTCCTAAAAATTCCTTTCATATTAATTTAACTAGCATATTTGTTAAATTGAATACCTTAATTCCTCATGGACATAACTAAATTTAGAAACGTACTGGTTTTGGCTCCTCACACTGATGATGGTGAGTTAGGGGCTGGAGGAACAATAGCAAAGTTAATTGAGTCAGATGCTAAGGTTTATTATGCTGCATTCTCTACAGCAGAGAAATCAGTTCCAGATGGATTCCCAAAAGATATTCTCAAAACCGAGGTTAAGAATGCTACTTTTAAATTAGGTATTCCAAGTGAGAATTTGTTGATCTATAATTATGAAGTGAGGAAACTTAATTATGTAAGGCAAGAGATACTTGAGGTACTCATTGATCTTCGTAAGAAAATCAATCCTGACTTGGTTTTATTGCCTTCTTTAAATGATATACATCAAGATCATAGCACTGTGGCGCAAGAAGGCTTACGCGCTTTTAAACAGAAGACTATTTTAGGATATGAGTTGATTTGGAACAACCTTACCTTTAGTACGAGCTGCTTTGTTAAACTGAATATCAGTCACATTGACAAAAAATGTAACGCTCTAAAGGAATATAAATCACAACAGCATCGCGATTATATTTCAGAGGAGTTTGTGAAATCGCTCGCAAAAACAAGAGGTGTTCAAATTGGAAGTGATTATGCTGAAGCCTTTGAGGTAATACGTTTAATATTCTAGTATGATGGGAGTAAAGTTAGAATCCATAGTAGAGAGATTACCAGTAATCGAAGTGATTGGAAATATCAACAAAGTAATTCACAACGTAGTAAGTGTTTCGAATACTGAGTTTGGAGACCACGATATTCTTTGGATTTCAGACAAGAATATTAGCCTTATCGAGAAAGTTGAAAATGGCATCGTGATCTGCAGTGAGAATGCCAGAAAGTATAATTTAAATAAAGCATGCACCTATCTCCTGATAGACAATCCTAGATTATACTTTTTGAATCTTGTAAAGGAATTTTTTGTGGAAGAGGAAGTTATATTTATTTCTCCTCGAAGCGTAATTGATCAATCTGTTAAAATCGGACAAAACGTGACCATTCATGCTGGTGTAGTTTTGGAAAAAAATTGCGAAGTAGGAGATAACACCAGTATCGATTCAAATACAGTGATAAAGAAGGGAACGATAATAGGTAGTCGCGTAAAGATTGGGGCTAACAACACAATAGGAGGTAACGGTTTTGGATACGAGCGTGATCAATCAGGAAACTTGCAGTTTATACCTCATATTGGAAATGTTGTGATTGAAGATGATGTTGAGATTGGTAATAATACCACCATTGACAGGGCTGTCTTGGGAAGTACGATTCTCAAAAGAAATTGCAAGATTGATAACCTTGTTCATATTGCTCATGGTGTAGAGATAGGCGAGAACTCGCTTATTATTGCAAATGCAATGATTGCCGGAAGTTGTACAATAGGTAAGAGCGTTTGGATTTCGCCTTCTGCTTCAGTACTCAACAAGATAGACGTTGGTGACAATGCTGTTGTTGGAATGGGAGCAGTAGTATTAAAGTCAGTTGCTCCTAATCAAACAGTAGTGGGGAATCCGGCAAAAGATCTTGCACTGTTAAAGAACAAGACTTAAATAATCTCATCAAGTGCTTTTAGAAATAATGACTTATTGTAATCAGCACTTAATTTACTTGCCGCTTCATTAGAATTCTGTTTGAATTGATTAACATCATCTAATGTTAATTTATTTAATACATTAGCCATTCCTTGCGCAGTGAAATCCTCCGACACAACGCCAATCTTAAAATTACTTGTTATGTTAGCAATCTCCCTTAATGGACCAACAACCATTGCAAGTCTGGCTTGTATGCAATCAAAAAGCTTGTTAGGTAATCCGTTTTCATAATTAAAATTCACAGGAGGTACTAAAATAATTCCCATGTCATAGTTTGCATTTAGTGTAGTGGTAATTTCATCACTTTTTAACGCAGGTAGGACTTTAATTTTTCCGGTTTGTAATGCTTTAAGTTTAAAAGCCTCGAAATATTCCTTTGATTTAGGAGCTGCATTTTCAGGGAGAAGGTAAATGAGATCCAAAGTAAATCGATCATCCAATAAAGATAAAAGATCAATCATAATCTCCGGACTGCGCGAGATCGTAAAGATGCCATGGTGAACCAACTTTATTGGATAGCTGGTTAATAGTGCTGGGGCTAAATCATAATATCTTGAAGCGTTAGTTATAATAATAGGCTTTACTCCAAAATGAGTTTCATATTCTCTTGCCAAGCCATCATTGATAGTTGACATGCCATCTACCTTTGGAATATACTTCTTACAGATGTCCACATTAAAACGCTTAAAGAAGATTCGCCAATAGAGCCGATCTTCAAATTGTCTGGGTGCATATTCGTGAGCATCAAAAAAAACTTTTGTGTTTGAGTTTCCTATTTGATAAGCTATCGGTAAAGTTTCAATGTCGTTTGCAACAATTAATTGAAAATCTTTTGCTTGAAGTACTGGTATGTATCTTTTGTAATCATGAAGCAGTCTATAAGCGATCTTATGTAATCCAAACAACAAGAAGAAAGAACAAATGGATTTTCGAAGAAAGGTCAATTTTGTTTTGTCTAACTTGAAGAATTGATATTGATCATCTGGATAGGCATCAAAAGCCGCGACTGTTAATTGATATTTATCTTTCAAAAATCCAATTTGCCTCATTACACGAGCATCATTCTTTAAATTGGTGAAGCAAATAATTAGAACACGTTTCATCTTTGGTTTTATTTTTTTTTTGAATGGTTTCTCCAGGGACTACTTTATCCTTGTTGCATTTTCCTTAGCAAAAGCCTCCCACGATTTACCTTTCGTTTTGGTTTCTCCTTTTTGAAAGTAGTGACACACTGCTACGGCCAAAGCATCAGTGGCATCTAGTAATTTCGGAAGCTCTTTTATCTGAAACATCGTCATCAGCATTTTGGCTACCTGCTCTTTCGAAGCGTTTCCATTTCCGGTAACAGCTTGCTTAATTTTTTTCGGGGCATATTCTACAATAGGTATTTCGCGCGAAAGTGCTGCAGCCATAGCCACACCTTGCGCTCTACCTAGCTTTAACATCGATTGAACATTCTTTCCAAAGAAGGGTGCTTCTAAAGCGACCTCGTCAGGATGAAACTCATCGATGAGACTAATGATACGTTCAAATATTTTTTTAAGCTTCAACTCATGTCCTTCGTATTTGCTGAGGTGGATTACCCCAAACTGCACTAAATCAATCTTTGGTTTTTTGATGAGGATCAGGCCATAACCCATTACATTCGTTCCGGGATCAAGCCCAAGGATGATTTTCTCTTTTACGATTTTTCCCACGGGCTCAAGATAGGTAGCGTTTAGAAATTTCTGAAATTACAGCGTGATAAGTGCATTCATTAGTTTGATTTTTATGGTTTACCTATCGCTGATGGTCATGCTGATGGTGGGCTGGCGACTGGCGATTCGAAAACGGGAGACTCTTGAGTCAAAAGATCAACCCTTTGTCTCTATAGTAATACCTGCGCGCAATGAGGAGTTCAATATTCCTTTGCTGTTGTGTGATCTTTCTATGCAGTCGTACAAACATTTCGAAGTAATTGTTATCGATGACCATTCTGACGATGGAACGATGGATAAAGTAAAATCCGAAACACAGCGTGATAACCGCATCACCGTATTGAGAAATGTTGACAAGGGAAAAAAGTCAGCACTGGCGCTGGCAATAAAATCAGCCAAAGGTTCTATCATCCTAACAACTGATGCAGATTGTCGTGTGAATGAAAGATGGGTAGAGTCAATCGTACCGTATTTCGCCAATATGGAGACTAAACTCGTTTTTGGTGGAGTAAAAATTTCGCCAACCTCTTTCTTTGGCGATGTTCAAGCTTTGGAGTTCTCCAGCTTAATTGGATCGGGTGCGGCTACAGCCTCCCTGGGATTTCCTACGATGTGCAATGGTGCTAACCTGGCATTTCGAAAAGATGTGTTTGATGAAGTAGATGGATATGCAGGAAATCTCGATGTACCTTCTGGCGATGATGAATTTCTAATGCGTAAGGTAAAGTCAAAGTATTTGAATGGGATTGTGTTTGCAGCGAAGAGAAATGCAGTAGTATCGACAGCGCCTTGTATAACTTTTACTGTACTTATTCATCAGCGTATTCGCTGGGCAGGTAAATGGAAACGCAATTCATCTTTACCTTCTATCGGGCTGGCCATTTTTATATTTATTTTTCAAGTGTCAACAATTGTTTTGGGTTCGCTCTTAATGTTAAAGCAGATCGATCCGATGATTGGTGTCGTTTTATTATCCGCCAAAGTTTTGTTTGAATATATCTTTCTGTATCAGGTAGGTAATTTTCTTTCGCTTCGGTGGAGCTGGACCTCCTTTATATTACTTCAATTGCTTTATCCGTTTTATGTGGTGACGATTGGCGTGCTTTCTAATTTCCTATCGTTTTCATGGAAAGGCCGAACGCTCAAATCGTTCACAGTCAGTAAGGAATAGTTGCCGGTTGCCAGTTACCGGAGACTGGCAACCGGCAACCTGCAAGAAATTGGTAGAACTTAATTTGAAAGCTTAACTTTACCGATACTATGGTTGACCAATCCCTCAAGGCCAAATTTGAAATCAAAGAACTCGAGCTCAATGCCTTGCTCGAAATCACACAGGCTATTAACAGTAACCTGCCGGAAGAATCACTTTACAAGATTTATAATTTCACACTACGCTCGAATCTCAATATTAAGAAACTTGCTCTTTTTGTGTTGGATGCTGACTGGAACTGCAAAGTACATTTTGGTACTAAACACCAGTACAATCGCGTAAAGCTTTTGCCTGAGTTTAAAACGATTCAGGACATTACTCACTTACGTGATTTTGAGGCGTGTGAATTTACGGAGTTTGACATCATCATACCGGTTACGCATAAGGAAGATACGCTCGCTCTGGTTTTTGTTGGCGGACTGGATAAGTATGATAGCAGTTATCAGAATGAAGACGGTATAAAATTTATCCAGGCACTGAGCAACATCATTATTGTGGCCATTGAAAATAAAAAAATGGCGCGCAAGCAATTGGAACAGGAATCTTTTCGGAAAGAACTTGAGATTGCCAGTGATGTTCAGCAATTTCTTTTTCCCGATACCTTACCCAATACCGACATTCTAAAAATTGAAGCCAGCTATTTACCACACGATCTGGTTGGTGGTGATTACTATGACTACATACCGATTAACAAAAACCAATTTTTAATTTGTGTTGCCGATGTAAGCGGAAAAGGAATTCCGGCTGCGTTGATGATGTCTAATTTTCAGGCTTCATTGAGAACCTTATTGAGACAAACTCCAAATCTTACAGAGATTATTGAAGCCCTGAACTTTCAGGTATTGGAAAATACAAAAGGCGAGAAGTTCATTACTTTTTTTGCAGCCATTTATGACATCCGGTTGAAGACAATGGTATACGTAAACTCGGGTCATAACCCTCCGATATTAATTGACCGTAAAAATGGAATTCGATTATTGGAAGAAGGATCGACCGTTTTGGGTGCAATGCATCCGTTACCTTTTTTGAATGAAGGATTTGTTACCGGACTCGATGATTTTCTTCTTTTCTCCTATACGGATGGATTAACCGAAACGATTAATGAAAGCGATGAAGAATTTGGGATTGACCGAGTGATCGATTACTTCAAACAACCTGAAACATTCAACAAAGATTTAAAGGTAATTCATCAGGATTTAATTGTGGCGTTGGATAATTTTAAAGGCAAGAAAGGATACTTCGATGATATTACTATTTTGTCTTGCAGAGTAGTATAGGAATAATTTAGAATCGTTGTTGGTAACGGTTATCCGTTAATCGTCACAAGCTCGAAACTTTGAACTTTAAACCTGGAACTTGAAACTTTGAACTTCGAACTCTGAAATTGATCTATGTTTTCCGTTCCCCATCGCACACCATTTTTTCTTCCTAAGCTCTTTCCAAGTCTGACGTGGAGAATTCAAAACGAACGGAAGGAACTATACCTTACCTTCGATGACGGCCCTGTGCCGGGTCCAACAGAATTTGTGTTGGATACGCTTGCATCGCGAAACATAAAGGCAACTTTCTTTTGCATAGGCGATAACATCAGAAAACATCCTGAGGTATTTAAGAAAATTATTGAGCAAGGTCATGCTGTTGGCAATCATACCTTCAATCACTTAAACGGGTGGAAAACAAACTCACCACTTTATGTAGAGAATATTAAAAAGTGTGATGATATAATAAAGGAAAACGCTCCTCAAACCTCAAACCTCAAACCTCAAACCAAACTATTCCGTCCACCCTACGGTCGCATCACCAAAAAACAAATTCAAGCTTTGTCTGATTACAAAATCATCATGTGGGATGTGCTCTCTGTAGATTACAATAAGAATCTTTCACCAGAGAAATGTCTGGGCAATACCATTGGTGCAACACGATCAGGTTCGATCATCGTTTTTCACGACAGTGATAAGGCCGAGAAAAATTTGATGTACGCCTTACCGTCTCTCATTGATCATTTCGTAGCGCAAGGATTTACTTTCCACACCTTGCAATGAAAAAGGTATTGATCACTCCGCTCGATTGGGGACTTGGTCATGCTACGCGATGCATTCCGATTATTCGTGAATTGATTTCTAGAGGTTGTTCTGTTTCCATCGGAGGTAGTGGCGATTCACTTACCTTACTTCGAAACGAATTTCCCTCATTATCTTTTTTTGATTTGCCGGGTTATAATCCGGTTTATCCTTCTAGCGGATCAATGGTTTGGAAAATGGCTTCGCAACTTTCGAAATTCAGGAAAGTAATCCGTGATGAGCATGATGCGGTGGAAAGAATTAGTCATGAAAATAAAATTGACCTGATTATTTCAGACAACCGCTATGGATGTTGGTCAGAAAAAATTCCATGTGTTTTTATTTCGCATCAAACCAATATTTTAATGCCGAAGCGATTTGGTTGGTTGGCAAGTATGGTGCGATACCTTACCAGTAGAATGATCAATCGATTTGATTATTGCTGTATTCCTGATTATCCTGATCATAGAAGTTTGGGTGGTCAACTGGTCGAGTTTGGAAACGATAGTATTAAAGCAAAGGTATTGTACATGGGATCGCTTTCACGATTCAAGCCATCGGCTTCCCGCGAGAAAAAGTTTGATGTCCTTTGCATTTTATCAGGACCTGAACCGCAGCGAAGTATGCTGGAGAAGGTCATGATGGATCAACTTCCTTCATCGGGTTTAAAATATTTAATTGTTCGCGGATTACTTTCTTCTTCTGTTGTTAAGGATGAACAGATTGTTGATTTCTTAGCAACCGAAAAACTGCAGGAAGCCATTGAACAATCCGAAGTCATTATTGCGAGAAGTGGCTTTAGTACTGTAATGGATTTAGCAACACTTGGTAAGAGAGCGATCTTTATTCCAACACCAGGACAAACGGAACAGGAATATTTAGCCGATACCTTGATGAAAAAGAGGATTATTTTTTCAATGACTCAAGATCAATTTGATTTACCAACCGCCTGGGAAGAATCTAAAAAATATACGGGATTTAAATTTCCCCATTATCATGACGATTTGTTGAAGAAAGCATTGAATGAGATTTTGAGCTGAAATATTTCTAAAAAGAAGCTTGCTCCAGCATATTGAACTATACATTCTCAATCCGAAATAAAAATTTAAAATTAAAGCTCTTTATTCTCTCCGACACCACCATTAACAATTAACCATTAACTGAATCTCCCACCTCCATTTTCTTTTTCTCCCATACTTCATGATATTTGAAGGTTGGAATTAGACGCTCATGGATTTTTACATCGATACACACGCCCATATTTATCACGAAGACTTTGTAAACGACAGACTGGATATGTTGCATCGCTGCGAAGAACAGCGGGTAAACAGAATATTTATGCCCAACGTTGATCATGAGTCCATTGATGGTATGTTGGAACTGGAAAGTCGATTTCCGAATCAATGCACGGCTATGATGGGTTTACATCCCTGTTCAGTAAAGAGGGATTTTGAGCGCGAACTCTACATTGTAGAGGACTGGCTCTCAAAGAGAAAATTTTCGGCAGTAGGAGAGATCGGAACAGATTTGTATTGGGATAAAACATTCTGGGATCAGCAGCAGGAAGCATTCCTCATTCAGGTAAAGTGGGCCAAACAGTATGACTTGCCTGTTATTATACATTGCAGGGAAAGTATTGATGAAACGATTGCCTTGATTGAAAATCAACAAGACGGAAAATTAACAGGTATCTTTCATTGCTTCTCTGGAAATGCAGAGCAGGCAAAGCGTATTACAAAGCTTGGATTTTATTTGGGTATTGGCGGTGTAGCAACGTTTAAGAATGGAGGACTGGATAAGGTATTACCTGAAATTGATCTGGCGCATCTTGTGTTAGAAACGGATAGTCCGTATCTCGCACCTGTTCCGCATCGCGGAAAACGAAATGAGCCGGCTTACATTCCTTTGGTGGCAAAGCGAATTGCAGAAATCAAAAATTGTTCAATTGAAGATGTTCAAAGGAGTACGACACAAAATGCATTGAAGCTTTTCAAACCAGTGGTATGAAAAATCTGAAAACCATTCGTATCAATACGGCACTGCCAGGAAAATCGCGGTCGAATATTCTCATCATCTATACTGGCGGAACGTTTGGAATGACGTATGATCGTGAAGGTGTGCTAATACCTTTCGACTTTGCTTCCATACTGGATCAACTTCCTGCTTTAAAAAATCTTGCGCTGGAGATGACGGTAGTGTCATTCGCAGATCCCATTGATTCATCCAATATCAAATTGGAACATTGGCAGATGATTGGTCAGATCATTTACGATCACTATGATGCGAATGATGGTTTTGTTGTATTGCACGGAACCGATACAATGGCATTCACCGCTTCTGCATTGAGTTTTATGTTAGAGGGCTTAACAAAGCCAGTTGTTTTTACGGGTGCCCAATTACCTATTAGTGAACCACGATCAGATGCCCGTGAAAATTTAATTACTTCACTGGATATTGCGTCTGCCCGAAAGGATGGGAAAGCACTGGTGCCAGAAGTGTGCATTTATTTCGATTATGAATTGCTTCGCGGAAACCGGTCAAAGAAAGTAGAGAGCATGCAGTTCGATGCTTTTGATTCTGGTAATTATCCACCTTTGGCAAAAGCGGGTGTTAAAATCGATTATAACTTTTCGGTGATACGACCCATTGAGAGTTCTGATAAAATTGGTTTGCGTTCGAAGTTTGATAACAATATTTCCATTCTAAAATTATTTCCGGGAATTACCCGAACAACTGTTAATGCGGTTTTAAGTTCGCCTCATCTGAAAGCCGTAGTGTTGGAAACCTACGGATCGGGAAATGCTCCTACCTTAGAGTGGCTGATTGAAGAGTTGCACATCGCAATACAGCGCAATGTTATCATTGTTAATATTTCGCAGTGCCCTGGAGGAAGGGTTTTACAAGGACGATATGAAACGAGTAAAAGGTTAAAACAAATTGGTGTCATCAGCGGGGCCGACATGACCACCGAAGCGGCTGTTACAAAGTTGATGTTATTACTTGGTGAAGTCGGCTTGGAAAGAACGAAGGAAATGATGGCGCTGTCGCTTGCAGGTGAATTGTCGAATTAAGATTCCCAGTTCAACGTTTCAAGTTCCATGTTTAACAGCAACCTTGAATCTGGAACTTGAAACTTTGAACTATAAAACATTTGCGTACCGAAGTATTTATCGATTTCTTTGTGCCCCATTTTGATAGGAGAGGTGTCAGAGTGGTCGAACGAGCACGCCTGGAAAGTGTGTATACTCGAAAGGGTATCGCGGGTTCGAATCCCGCCCTCTCCGCAGAAATGAGGCTGTCTCGAATGTCGAGGCGGCCTTTTTTTTATCACCCGCTATAATATATTCAGGTTAATTTAAAGAGAAATCTCAGACATCATTTGTGGGTTTGAAAGAGCACCTTATCTTTTTTAGCTTGTTCTTCGGCTGAACTTCAATAGATTAGCGTAAATTTTAATCTTGCTGTGACTTTATTTGGCATTCCAGATTATGAAGCCAATTAGTATAAGGGAATACCGCCAGTAGAAAAATTTTGTAAAAACTATTTAGAAATCAACAAAACCTTTAATTTTGGCCACCTCAAAGTTTATTAAACCTTTAACTATGAAAAAATTACTCGCGATTATCGCATTTGTAGGGGTACTGGCGTCCTCTGCTCTCTATGCCCAATCAGACACATCTTCAACCTCAACTGATTCTGCTGCACAAGTAGCTGCCCCGGCAGACGATGTAGCAGCTTCCGATGTGGCCGTTACGGAAGAAGAACCAGGATTCCATGAAGTATTAAAAGATCTATTCATTGCTGGGGGTCCTAAATTTATGTGGCCTATCTTGATCTGTATGATCATTGGTTTGTCTATCTCCATTGAAAGAATCATTACTTTAAATTTTTCTACTACCAACACAAAGAAATTGTTAACTCAAATCGAGGATGCACTTTCTAAAGGTGGTGTAAATGCTGCTTTGGATGTAACCCGCAATACTCGTGGCCCAGTTGCATCTCTCTTCACACAAGGTCTTATGCGCTATCCTGAAGGGATTGATATGGTTGAAAAATCAATTGTATCGTATGGCGGTGTAGAAATGGGTAGACTCGAAAGAGGTCTTATCTGGATTTCCTTGATGATTTCATTAGGCCCTATGTTAGGATTCTTTGGAACCGTAATCGGGATGGTGTTTGCCTTCGATGACATTGAAAAGGCAGGTGATATTTCTCCAGCGATTGTTGCCGGTGGTATGAAAGTGGCCTTGATTACAACCGTGGCTGGTTTGATCGTGGGTATG
>ERZ795059.1547-NODE-1547-length-25422-cov-7.067134_pt1 | contig 25422 bp, 26 predicted proteins | sample MGYA00375143_ERZ795059 | MGnify/ENA primary metagenome ERZ795059 (study PRJEB30188, sample SAMN05720168) | activated sludge metagenome | isolation source: Anaerobic digester | place: USA | collected 2015-01-07 ... | reverse complement strand
TGTGCTCTTCCGATCTGAACGAGCGCCCGCTCTTTCGGCAGAATCACGCACCGCGCGTTTTTCAACAGCCGTAATTCCTGACGGAATCGCGATGACCATCGCCGGACGAACCAAAACCTTCCTATGATGAACTTTTTTTATAAAATATTTAAGCATCGCCTCTGTAACTTCAAAATCAGAAATAACACCATCTTTCATAGGACGAATAGCAATAATATTCCCAGGAGTTTTTCCTAACATACGCTTGGCCTCTTCCCCAACCGCTAAAACACGATTCGTTTCTTTTTCAATAGCAACAACAGATGGTTCACAAAGGACAACTCCTTCTCCTCGAACAAAAACTAAAGTATTGGCTGTCCCTAAATCAATACCCATATCATTGGAGAAAAGACCTAAAACATAATTAAAAAACTTTTTAGCGATTTTCATAAATTTTTGCCACATGACAACTCCCTTGGAAAAGAATTTTTATATAAGATTATAGTAGAAGTATATATAAGAAGTTAAAAGTTCGCTTAATAATATATGAAAAGAATTTTACTGTCAAATAGTTTATTTTTAATACAAAAATATTTTCTTTATTTTCAACTATAATCCGAAAACCTCTTGCCAAAAAGTTCTTCCCTGGATATAATCATCAAAAATTATTTTAAAATTAAAAAATTCCGCGAAACATAGGAGCTTTCATGTTAAAAATCTTACGCAAAAAAGGCGTGGCTAAAAAAATCCTTTGGGCTGTGACCATTATCATTATTTTTGCCTTTGGATTTGGAGGAACAGCCTATATGGTGGCACGCCAACAACAAAAAATTAAATATGCCGGAAAAATATTTGGAAAAACGATCTCTTTTGAAGATTACGAAAAAGCCTATCAAGAAACAGTCATTCAATCCATGCTTCATTATGGAGATGACTTTTCTAAAATACGTGAACATTTGGATTTAGACACAGAAACATGGGACCGCCTGATTTTACTCTTTGAAGCGAATCGCCAAAAAATCCAAGTAACCGATAAAGAAATCGTAGACATTCTTGAGCAATATCCTATTTTCCAAAGGAATGGAAAATTCGATAATGGATTATATAACAATATTCTACGCTATGTTTTCAATATCCGCCCGCGCCCTTTTGAAGAACATATACGTAACAGCATCAAACTTCAAAAATTATTTTTTAATCAAACGAATTCTATCCTTTTGTCTGAGGCAAAAATCTTTGAAGAATACAAACAACGTAATGAAAAAATACAAGTAAATTACATCTTAATAACCTCCGAACAATTAAAAAATAATATCATCGTTGAGGAAAAAGAAGTTCGCGCTTATTATGAAGAACAAAAAAACGCGTTCTTATTTCCAGCATCCACCAATTTTGAATACTTAGAAATTCCTTTCCCTTCTAAACAACAAAATGAGACGGACAAAACAGAAAACACCTTCGATCCTATCAAAGATGACCTACGCCATAAAGCAGAAGCGATCTATGACCAACTTCAAACAAATATTTCTTTTTCACAAATCGCAAAAGAACATCAATTAGAAGTAAAAACAACCGATTTCTTTTCTATTGAAAAACCCAAACTAACATTGGGCTGGCCTTATCAAGCATTGATTGATATTTTCCAAATGGATGATAAAACAATTTATGGACCTTTTGAAACACCCATAGGCCTCTATATCGTAAAAATCAAAGAAAAAAAAGAAGCTTATATCCCGGAATATGAGACCGTTAAAAATGAAGTAAAAAACGCCTTAATAGAGAAAAAAGCCCAAGCCCTATCTTTAGAAAAAGCAAACGAAACTCTTTCTTTTCTTAAAACATCCTATCAAGAACCGAAAAATTTTGAAGAAACGGCAAAGAAATTCAATCTTGAATTTTATCAAACGCCTCTTTTTAAGCGCGGAGAATACTTAACAAATCTTGGGATTTCCAGAACATTTGAAGACGCAGCTTTTGCCTTAACAGATAAAAATCCAATAAGCGACCTCATCAAAACAGGAAAAGGATTTTGCATCCTTCAATTCGAAAAATATGAGGCTGTAGATGAAAAAGCATTTGAAAAAGAAAAAGATGCTTTTTCTGAGAACCTTCTGACAGAAATGAGAAATCAAGCTTTTGGAGAATTTTTAACAGGATTAAGATTTAAAGCAAAATTAGAAGATAATATCTCTCCATTAAAAAGAGAGCAGAAAAAAAGACGTTAAGATATTTTTCAAGCATTTATTTTTCGCTAAAAATATCTTGAAAATCTTCCGTTAAGACATTTTCAACAGCTTTCACAACCCCTTGTTTATTAACAAACACGTACGTCGGGACACCCATCACTTGATATGCACCCGCAACCTCTCCGTCCGCATCAAAAAACACGTCAAACGCAAAATTATGTTTCTTAAAATACGCGTTGACCTGGGAAGCAGATTCACCCAAATCTACTAAAATTAGTTTAATATTATTATTTTCTATTTTTTCTTTATCCGCATTAAGTTGGCTTAATTGTTCGCGACAATGCGGGCACCACGTCGTCCAGAAGAAAATAATAGCATCCTGACCATTGCGCAGCTCTGTGAAATTCCGTATTTCTCCTTTAAGATTTTTTAAAACAAATTCAGGAGCCATTTGATCCAATAAAGGATTTTTCATAAAGAAAAACTGCGCGCGCCCCATAAGTGGATATAAAAGAAAAACCGCAAAAATAACAATAAAAAATACTTTTATAAAATTTTTCATTTCTCCCCTTTCCCAACAACACTTTTTATCCAATTTAAATATTCTGCTTCGCCTTTAATAATAGGAAGGGCGATGATTTCAGGCACTTGATAACTATGCAAAAATTTAATTCTTTGAACCAACAGTTCAAAAAGTTCTTCTTTTGTTTTAATGACTAACAATGCCTCTTGCGCATCATCAATCTTGCCTTCCCACCAAAACAACGAATAAAGATTATCCACAATATTAACGCATGCGGCTAATTTTTCTTCAAGAATCCCTGTCGCAATCATTGTAGCTTCTTTTTTATCTTTTGCTGTTACTAAGACCACGCAATACATTGTTTTATCCTTTCTTCATCATCAACGATAACATCCTTCCTTTTTCCACATCTCCGCGGCGATAAGAGAAACAATGAGCAGACGTAAAAGTATCGATCCCCGAATCTAAAATATTATTTTCTTTAACGCCCCATTCCATCGCTTGATGTTTATTAGCCAATGGCAAATCCAAATATACTTTTCCCTCTTTCTCAAAAACTTCTCGGGGAAAATAATCTTTAAAAAATTCTTTAACTTCGCACGATTCACGATGAATACAAGGGCCAAAAGCGACCTTCACATCCTCTGATTTGGTTTGCCATTTTCGCTGTAATATGTTTAACCCTTCAACGAGAATCTTAGCTTGCGTGCTTTTCCACCCTGCATGAAATAATCCCATCACCTGATGCGCGGTATCATAAACAAAAATCGGAACACAATCCGCTGTGCGAATAGCTAAAGGGACATTTGAAAGCTGCGTTATCAATCCATCCGCTTCTTCAATAGGATACTTTTCTTTTTTCTCATCAACAATCACAATATCATTGCCATGGATCTGCCGCACAATCACAACAGTGTTTACTTGAAAACCTAATTCTAAAGAAAGAAAATCTTTTTGTTCTTCGGTTAAATCATCAGCGTCAGAAGCTAAAACGAAATCCTTTTTGCGCTCACTATGATAAACAAGAACTTCCGAAGGGAAAAAATCTTTAAACAATCTCATCTTTTCCATCCGCGTCTAAAAAATCATCTTGTAATAAAGGCCTTGTCTCTGATGAAGCTACTCCTTCGACATTTCGCAATTTTCTCTCAATGGTTCGCGATTTACGTTCTGCCTCTTCAATGGTGGAACTGGCTTGCCGCAATTTATCAGAGGTCTTTCGTAAAATATCTCCGAATTTTCCAAATTCAGATTTAACCGCACCTAAAAGATTCCACACTTCACTCGCGCGTTTTTCAACAGCAAGCGTGCGAAACCCCATCTGAAAGCTATTTAAAACTGCTGAAATTGTTGTCGGGCCAGCCACAATAATTTTATACTCCCTTTGAAGCGATTCAAATAATCCCGGTCGACGAAGAACTTCGGCATATAATCCTTCCGTCGGGAGAAACAACATGCCAAAATCTGTTGTCTGCGGCGGATCAATATATTTATCATGAATTTTTTTTGCTTCCATTTTTAAGCGATTTTCCAAATTTTTTCCCGCCTCTTTAATGGCTTCTACATCCGCCATGTCCGTAGCATCTTGCAACCGCTGATAATCTTCCATTGGAAACTTTGAATCAATAGGAAGCCAAACAACCTGTTCATCTTTTCCAGAAAATTTAATGGCGAATTCAACAGGATCTTTACTTTGAGATTTTGTCACAACATTTTTCGCATATTGTTCCGGCGTTAAAATCTGTTCTAATAAATTCCCTAACTGGATCTCTCCTAAAATGCCTCGAGACTTGACGTTTGAAAGGACTTTTTTTAAATCCCCAACGCCAGAAGCCAAGGTCTGCATTTCCCCTAACCCTTCGTGGACTTTCTCTAATCTCTCGCTCACTAATTTAAACGAATCGCCTAAACGCTTTTCCAATGTAGATTGTAATTTTTCATCAACCGTTTCGCGAATCTTCTCTAATTTTTTATCGTTATCCTCTAAAATCGTCCTTAATTGCAATTCAACGGTATCGCGTAATTTATCAAATTTATTTTCGTTCATTCCCGTCAAAACAGTTAACTGTTTAGAAAATGTTTCTGTAAAAATATTAAGACTTTTTCCTAATTCTTGCCTGTTTTGCGCCATTTCTTCACGGACAAGACGACCAATATCCTGCTGATATTTTTCACGCGCAAAATTTCGTAATAAAAGAATAGCTAAAAAAATAACATTAAGACATAAAAGAATCAAAATGGGAATAACCATATTTTATTTATTTTTTTCTTCTAAAATTTTTATAATTTTATTTAATCGAGAAATAACCATTACCGGAAGGATAATAATCCACGCAATAAACAATATCTTCCAACCAACAAGAACCATAAACATCCACAAGGTTGTCGAAAGCGGACACATCATTGAAAACTCCTTTCTTGATAAAAAACATCTCTGACTCGCACTGATTATAATGTGTTATTATCGTCAAGTAAAGTGAAGATATGCACTCAAACGCTTATTCTTTTTCCCCATATTTTCTTAAAAAAGATAAGAAAAAATAAAAAGGCCAAAGATGCTATGGAAATAAGAATTCCTGCTAATCTCACAGAAGATAACCCGAAATGAATAATTACCTTATGTTTTCCAGAGGGAACTTTAAAAACAATTAATCCAGACTCATTATCAGGATCTATCGGCGTTTCCTTTCCATCAACAAAAACCCTCCATCCTGGAAAATAAAACGTATGAAAACATAATATCGAATCCTTATAAGCATGCACTTCAAAAAAATATTTCACAGAGGAAATTCTTTTTTCTCTCTCAACAACAGCATCTCCAAGCCAAACTTCTAATTTATTTTTAGGAAACTTTGATGGAACTCTTTTAGTCCAAATAGAAATAAATTCTACATGATCTAAAGGAGAATTATACCTCCCCGAATCAAATCCTTTTTGAAAATCAATATTCTTTGATGTTGGCGGGTGGCAATAAGATATATTTATTAAGAAAATAAGACCTATAGCGAACGCCAAGAAATACTTTTGATAAGGGATTTTAAAAAAAGCCCATGCCCCCACTAATACAGAAATAGCAAACGAAACGATCATTAAATATCTCCAAGGAAACTGAACAAAATGCATCAAAGGGATTCTTTCCCATATTCGTGAGGAAAAAGGTAAAGTAAAAAAAACAGCTATTATGGCCATAACAGCAAATATGATAAAAAATTTAACAACCTGTTTAGAATCTTTATATTTTTTTATAAAGAAAACAAAAGATATTATGACCAACAATATATGCGCATACCCTAAATGAAAATCCATTCCGTCATAAGGGCCTGGACAAGAATATCCATAATTCCAACGCGCTTTAAAAAGTTGATACGGATATAAAAAGTGCCAGCGATAATTAAATTGGCCTTTTACAAGGATGTCCATATTAACAAATTTCTTTTCTAAAAGAGCAGGAACCCAAAAAAAAGATGTTATCGAAAAAGCTAAGAAAATCATTAACAATGATAAAAATAAATATTGATTAGAGTAAGTTTTCGGCTCTGCCCCACATAAAAATAAAAGATATCCAATCATAAAAGGAAAAAAAATAAAATTACTTAATTGATGCGCTAAAATAAGCCCTGATAAAAAAACTATGCCTAAAATAAAATAGCGTCGCTGAAAAGTTTTACTTAATCGATATAACGCCCAAAGAATCAAAGGGAAAAAGATAAAAGATGTTAATTCCGCATAAGCTGCGCGTACATAAAGTTCAAGTATATGATAAGGAGAAAACAAATAGGCAATAGCTGATACTAAAGCGGCATCATGCCCAAACCAATCTTTTACCGCTATATACATCGCAACACCGGATAAAAAAACAACTATAAAACAAGCGCTATTAAGTCCTAAAACAGGATGGTGAAAGATCCATGTCAAAAATGCCGCTAAATAAGAAAACAATGGCTGATAAAAATTAAACATCGCATACCCATAACCAAAAAATAAATCTGGAACCCAGCGAACAAGTATCTGACCATCACCCCAATAACGACTCATAGAGACAACTTTTATAAAACCACTTTCAGCATCATGCCCAGGAAGAAGCTCCTTTCCCAATAACGGCCAACACACAATAATAGAAAAAACAAGAATCCAAAATAAATAAATTATATCTATAAAACAATTCTTCCTATTAGCCTTTTTTACCATCAATAAATCCCCTTTTCTTTTAAAGGACACTTTTCACATAAAGGCGTTGTTTTACAAAAATCTTTTCCCAAGCGAACAATAAGCGCATGAAACTCATTAAACATTTTTACATCATGCGGCAGATAAGACATAAAAATATCCTGAACCTGATCATAACCCGCATCTTTTTGAATCAAGCGATGACGCAATAAAAACCTTTTTGTATATGCATCAATAACAAAAACAGGTTTATAAAACGCATATAAAAGAATTGAATCCGCGGTTTCAGGGCCAATACCTTTAATATCCAAAAGTTTCTGTCGTAAAACAGGCCATTGGTCTTTCGCCATTTTCTTTAAACTTCCTTGATATTCTGAAAATAAAAAATGAATAAAATTCTTAATCCGAAGGGCTTTCACATTAAAATAACCAGAAGGCTTTATTAAAAAAGCTAACTTTTTCAAAGAAATCCGCGCCAAAGACATAGGCGTCAAAACCCGATGATCTTTTAAATTCTTAATCGCTTTTTCTACATTTTTCCAATTCGTATTTTGCGTGAGAATCGCTCCAACAATAATTTCAATCTGTGTTTCACCCGGCCACCATTGTTGAGGACCAAAAGATTGATAAAGAATATGATAAATTTTGAAAAGAATACAAGAAGAAACTTTTGGCATAATTCTTTTATTTATATAAAACCATTAATACGGATTCTTTTTATGCAAATAATCATAAATTATCTTCCACTTTTTTTGGCATGAAGAGCATGTTTCATTGGGCTTATAATTCATACAATAATAAATAAGATGGAAAACTTTTTCTGAATAAGTCGCCATAAAAACCAACCAATCTTGTTCTGTTTTTGCCGCTAAAGCTTGTTGTTTTGTCCACGGACTAAACATGCCACGGCTTTTAATAGGATACGTAGTAAAATAATTTCTTAAATAAAGAGAAATAAAAATAAAAGAAATCATGATAACGCATTCCAACACATAAGGAAATCGTTCAATAAATTTATATAAGAAAAATCCTGATAAAAGCATCATAAAAAGCCAAGCCCCCATAATACGTAATGCGTGCGGAATGCCTAAAGTCGTTAACGCTGAAGGAAACATGCCAATTAATATATTTACAAAACAAAAAAATATAAAAAGAATATCTTTAATAAAAGATTCTCTATCTTTTTCTCTACGAAAAAACTTCATTAAGATAAAAATAACCCCTAACACTAAAGCAAAAATATCAACCCAACTGAAAATGCCGCAAAAATGTGTGGAATGCATATAATTACTATCGCCACTGACAAAGAGAAACTCTGGATTAAAATGAAGAATAAAATTTCTCAAAAAGATTCCTAAAACATCAAAAAAGGTCCCTTGTTTCCCCTGAACAGACAAAAAATCCTTCGAAAAAATACTAATATCATTAAATCTCTGCTGCAAACTCCCATCCAATGTCTGAATAACAACCGGAAAACTAAACAAAATAATCGTTATAATAAAAACAATTAAATTTCTAAAACAAAAAGGCTTATAACGATGTCTAATTACGCCACAAAAAATAAGCATGAAAGGTAGTTGTGCGCGCGTGGGGGGATAAGAATAAGCCGCACACGAAAAAAGAAATCCCGCCCCTATCATGGACAAAAGATGATTTGATTTAAACAAAAGATATAATCCCCAAATCAAAAAGATCAAAACAAAAGAAGATTCATAAGCAATGCGGGAAAAAGGCCACATCCAAGGAGAAATAGATGCAACAAGCATCGTCACTATGGCAAAAAGAAAAGCTTTTTCTTTAGATAATGCGTTATCTTTTTTTGAGTCTAAAAATAAGAAAAAGAATATTTTTGCTAAAAAAAACAAACCTATAAGACTTATGATATATCCAAAAGCCGTAAATCCATGAAAACTGGCTATAGAAAATCCAAATAATTTAGCCCATAAAATCCCCGGATAAATATACGTAGGCGGCTTAGGAGTTCCAAAATTAAGCTGAAAAAAAAGAGATGGTTTTCGCCCCAAAGGATCAACGCCTTCTGTCGCTAAACACTGAATCGTTGCTGCAGAAGCTAATTCATCAACATGAAAACCGGAAGGGACATTCTCTAAATTATAAAATCTAAAAATATTTACAACAACAATAATAAGCCCAATAATAAAAATTAAAAATTTTCTGTATTGATTATTTATTGTCATAAACTTCTATCTCGTCTTTATTTTAATTCTCTTTTTTATTCGCCATAAACCTAAAAACATTTTTATACTATCTATAACAACATTGACCTTGCTTCCCTTAATATCTGTCCAATCTACAGGAACTTCTAAAAATTTTAACCCTCGATAATAACCAAAGGCAATAATCTCCAAATCAAAAAGAAAACCTTTTTCCTGACACACGGGCAAAAAAAACATAATATCATTTCTTTTAAAAAATTTACATCCACATTGAGAATCATAAACAGGGATATGTAAAATTTTATCAACCAATGTCACAAAAATACGCCCTGTTAAATGCCTAAGTGTTGAGCGATGGACATGATATCCAAACATAAGGATGCGCGACGCAAAAACTCCGCTTAAATGGGAAGATTGAAGAGCTAAAAATAAAAGCCTAAAAACCTCTTTTGCATTCGTTGCCCCATCCGCATCAACAAATCCGATCCAACGGCCTTCTGCCAGCTCAAAGCCATGACGGACAGCAGAACCTTTTCCTTGATTAGAATTTAAATGAATAAGTTTTATGTTCGGAGAGTTTATATCTTCGATAACCTGCGCGTAAATTTCTTTATCTTTCTTAGCACTACCATCATCAACAAGAATAATTTCGCCAAAGAATTTAAAATCCTTCATCTGATGGATGAGATCCACCAAAAAAGGTTTTAATCGGTCACCTTCATTATAACAAGGAATAATGATAGAAAAATCTTTAGACATATTTAAAACGTGGGAAATAATATTTTTTATTGAAAACTATAAACTTTTCGAACTTTTTTAATAATAGTCCATGTACAACTTAATCCAGCAGGAAACGTCACAAAATCTCCTGCTTTAATTTTCGCCTGACCTTCTTTTGTCTTAACAATCACGTCCCCCTCATAAAAATACGCCTCTTCTAGTTCATCATAATGCCAATCAAACGATGAGGCATCACATTCCCAAACAGACCATGCCCCATGAGCTTGACAAATTTCAGGAAGGCCTAATTCTTTTTTCTGCAGATCCGTTAATTGTTTAATTTGTATCTGCGTCATAGATTTTCCTCTTCTAAAGATTTTGGCTCATTTTCATCTGGAAGATTTCCAGCAACATGTTCCCATCCTACAAGCCTTTTTTCTTCATTAAAATACAAATAAACTTTTTCCGACTCAAAATAAGTCATTTGATAACGATAATTCCAACGCTCTAATTTTTGATTATTTTTTTCAACTTCCCTTTTGCCTAAAGGCTCTCCGTACATTCTCACAATCGATTGATCCCGAACATTTTTAACCAATGTCCTGTCTTTAACTGCTTTTAATAATTTCTCGAACTTTTTGTCTTGCTCTTCAATATATTTCTGCATTCTTGCTTGTTCATCTGACATATCCTTTAAAACAAGCAATTTATCAAGATGTTCCAACTTGGCGCATCCTGAAACAATCAAAATACTTATCATAAGAAAAAAGATTTTTTTCATAAATTGTCCTTTACTGGTATCTAAAATGAACGAAAATCCGTCCCCAATTTTTATCGTCTTTTTCTATCCTATGATACACGCCACGGTAATTCTTTTCAAGAAAACGTAGAACATATTTTTTAAGCTGCCCGCTTCCTTTTCCGGGAATAATTTCAACCAGTTTGGCTTTCTTTTCTTGAGCCTCTTGCATAATCCCAGCTAAAGACTGCTCAAGCTTTTTCCCTTCAGAATAAATATCATGGAGATCTAACTTTAATTTCATAACCTATATTTTATATTTTATGAATCCGTTCTCGCTCTTCTTCGAGCTGTTTGATCGTACTCTCTATTTCTCTAAAACGCGATTGAATTTCTTTCAGCCGTCGTCCATATTCTTTCAGCATTTCTGAATCCGCCCGATCAAACGATTTAGAAAGATGCCGCGATTTTGCATAACTTTCTAAATCTAATTCTTTTTTTTCTTCTTCGAGCCTTTTAATTTCATTTCGAATCTGCGCAAGGCGTTTTTTGGCATTCTGATGTTTTTGATGAAGCGCATCTAATATCGGATTGGCTTCTTCTTTTTCTTTATGGGCGCGACTTTGTTCTTTCTTTTTTTTCTCTTCTATTTTTTCTTGGCGTTTTTTCTCATCCACAGCCTCTTGCATTTGTCCTTTTTTATCCAAATAATAATCTAATCCTCCAAGATACGTTTTCATCATTCCATTATCTATTTCAATAATGCAATCCGCGACTTCTTTAATAAAAAAAAGATCATGGCTTATAAAAACAAGCGTCCCATCATATTCTTGAAAGGCATTCGTCAGCGCCTTAACACCGTCCAAATCCAAATGAGTGGTTGGCTCATCAAGCAAAATAAAATTTGGCGGCCTAATAAGAAGCTTGGCTAAAATAAGACGGCTTTTTTCCCCGCCGGATAAAACTTTAACAGGTTTAAAAACGTCATCACCATGATAATTAAAAAGCCCTAAAAGAGTACGAATTTGAACAGCCGGGACGTTGGTTTCAGAAGCAGCTGCGACTTCGTCAAAGGCGTTTCGATGAGGATTTAAAACATCCAATCGTGATTGCGAGAAATAACCTAATTCCACATTATGCCCATATTTTAATGTCCCGCTATCCGGCGTTAAAACTCCAGCGAGTATTTTTAAAAGGGTCGATTTCCCAGCGCCATTAGGCCCTACCAAACAAACTTTCTGCCCTCGCAAAATTTCTAAATTCAAATCCGTATAAACTTTTTTTTCTCCATAAGATTTCTGAACATGTTCCAAATGCGCCACAAGATATCCACTTGGTTTAATAGGAGGAAATTGAAAATCGCCTATACTTTTTCTTTCCTGATCCAACGTGATTTCTTCTAATCTTTCCAACATTTTGCGTTTATTACGAACCGCGGCGGCGCGATTAGGTTGGGCATGAAACCGGTTGGCAAATTCTTCTAATTGTTTACGTTTCTGATCTACCACTTTTTTACGTCGTTCTAATGTTTTCTGATCAATGCCTTTTTGTTCTTCATACGTTTCATAATTTCCTTTAACCTTCACCATTCTGGAATCATCTAAAACGATCGTATAATTCGTGACTTCATTTAAAAAAATGCGATCATGAGAAATAAGGACAAACGATCCTTCATAACTTTTTAAGAAATCTTTAAGCCAAAGGGTCGCGGATAAATCCAAATAATTCGTAGGTTCATCCAAAAGAAGCAAATTATACGGATAAACCAAAAGCTTCGCTAAAAGCGTTCTCATCTGCCAGCCGCCGCTTAAATGATTAATCGGCTTATAAAAATCAGATTCTTTAAAACCTAATCCTGATAAAATCTTCTGTGCTTTATGCTCAAGCTCATAAACCCCCGATTGTTCCAATTCATGTAAAATATCACCGTAACGTGAACTAACAACTTTCTGTTCGTCTTCTAATTTATGCTTTTCATCTAATAATTTTCTAATACGGTCATCCCCTGAGGTCATTTCATCTAAAACCGTTCTCGTCGATTGAAAAGAAGATTCTTGAGGCAAATAACCGATATTAATATTCTTCTGAATCTGAACATCTCCGGCAACAGCTTCCATATTTCCTAAAATAATCGAAAATAAAGTTGATTTTCCAGCACCATTGGGCCCGGTCAGGCCAATCTTCTCATTTGGAAAAATACTTAACGTCACATCTCTAAAAAGCGTGCGTCCCGTAAACCCCATTGTGACATTATTTAAATTAATCATTGCTGTAATAATTCCATTTCTTTATTAGTAAGAGCACGATATTGTCCTTTTTTCAAATCGCCTAATTGAATTGGACCCTGCATAACACGTTTTAAATAAATAACCTGATGCCCCACTTGCGGAAACATAAGACGTATTTGACGTTTCCGACCTTCATGAATCGTTAAAAATAATTCTGTTTTGTTTTCACGATAAACCATATCTTTTATTTTTGCCGGCGCTGTTTTCCTTCCTTCAATCACAACTCCTTTTTCGATACGCTCTTTATTCTTTTGATCTAACCGTCCTGAAATTATTACAAAATACGTTTTATATACATTAAATTTGGGATGCGTTAATTTATACGCGACATCACCATCATTCGTAAAAAGAAGCAAACCTTCCGTGTCTTTATCCAAGCGGCCAACGGGTGCTAAATGCTTATATTTCTCTGGCAAAATATCAAAAACTGTTCTTTCTGCGAATCGATCCGTTACGGTCGTTACAAACCCCGCTGGTTTATGAAGAAGAATATATTCAAAATTCTTAAAACTTAAAGATTTTCCTTCTACAAAAACCTTATCTTTTTTCTCGTCCACCATAAAAGAAGGCTCGCGAATAATCTCCCCATTAACTTTCACTAATCCATCTTTGATAATATCAAATGCTTTTCGTCGAGAGCACAGGCCATTATGAGATAAAAACAACAACAATTTAACTAAAGAGGTTTCGTTGCCTAAGGGCTTCATAAAGAACTATAGCGGCTGACGTCGAAACATTTAAAGAGTCCGCTTTGCCTTTCATAGGAATTTTAATTTTAACAGTTGAATTTTTCATCCAAAAATCACTTAAACCATTTTCTTCGCTTCCCACCGCCATTGCTAAAGGTCCTTTTAAATTAACATCCGTATACAATGTTTCCACGTGCGGCGTTGCGGCACAAATTTTCATATTTCGCGACTTTAAATACTCAAAGGTTTCTGCCGAAGAGCTCACTATAACTTTATTAGTAAAAACAGTTCCCAAACTTGAACGAATGACATTAGGATTAAAAATATCTGTTTTTTCATCACAAACAATCACCCCATCAATGCCAACAGCATCACACGTTCTTAACATCGCGCCTAAATTTCCCGGTTTTTCAACACCTTCCACGACAAAAAGAAAACTGTTTTTCTTGTCTTTAATATCTTTTAAAGAATATTTCTTCGGCTGGCCAACACCTAAAATACCGTCTTGGCGATCGCCATAAACAATCTTCCCAAAAACCTCTTTGGTCGTCTCATACATATCCGCCTTAAGCGAATAAATATTTTTAAGGATTTGCTTGTCTTGTTGTTGCAATAACTCATTACAAATATAAAACTCTTTAAAATGACATAAAGACTCTATCGCGCGTTCAATTTCGCGAACACCTTCCACAATCGTTAATCCTGTTTTATCTCGCTCATGACGATCTCGTAAACGAACAACAGATTTAATGTGCTCATTTTTTACACTAATAATTTTATTATGCATATTTTTTAAAAATCTTTAAAATAACTGTGTTTTCTTTAAAATTTCGCGTTAACCAAGAATCTGTTATTTCTTTCCTTTTTGTTTTCCAATACTTAGCATAAGTATCCCACCCCACAACAGGCCCCATGCGATTAACCCAAAGAGGATTCTCATAAAAACTTAATATCCCATCAGGAAAAGTCGCACCTTTAACAGCTTTATACGTCCAATACGTCCAATGGAAACAAAATTCTTTAAAACATTTTAAATTATCTTCAAGCCACTTATCTTCGCCAAATAATCCTTCTCGATAATTGGCGCCAAATTCACCGACGAAAATAGGCAACGAATTCTTTTGTGAAATAATATGATACTGTGATAAATGACGGCGAATTAAATCAAAAGAGTATTCTTTCGACGGATATTTTAAATGCGGAATAAAATTAAAAGTAAAATTTAAAGGCTCATAACTATGAATACTTAAAACAATATTATCATCATTAAAATTATCCAAACATTTTAAATCTGTCGCCCATGTGTTCCCCTCAATAAATAAAATATGATTTTTATCAACACAGCGGATTGTTTTAATCAGCTTTTTATAAAACTCATTAAGAATTTTTACATCATCTATAACCGCTTCATTCAACAAATCATAACCTGCGATCATTTCTTCATTTTTATATCGATCGGCTAAAAATTCCCATAAATCCAACGTCCTTTTTTGATTTATTTTATTTGTCCATAAAGCCGCTTTGCCTGCGCTATCCGAATGCCAATCGTGATTTTGACAACCCGGCGCAGCATGTAAATCCAAAATAATATATATCTGATATTTTTTTGCCCAAGCGATCGCTTGATCTAAAATTTTTAATCCTTCTAAATTATATTTACCAACGGATTTATAAACCAAACGATAATGGAACGGCAAACGGATACAATTAAAACCAAACTCTTTAATTTTTCTAAAATCATTCTCTTGAATAAAATGACTTCTAAAATTTCTTTCAAAATCTTTTAAAGCCGTTTCACCCAATACTTTTTTAAAATTATTCTTAAATTGATATTCTGGATTATTAGGCGCTAATAAAATATATCCTTCCATCATAAGCCACCCGCCCAAATTAATTCCTTTGAGCATGACCGCTTCAAGACCTTTAACAATATGCGTTTTTTGAACTTTTAGAAATTGTTTCATTTTATTTGGATTCTGGACCATCATATGGCCGCGCGGAAGAATAATTTTTTAAATCATAAGTGATTTCTTTAGGAGGCATAGAAATTTTATCAATCTTTATCTTTGCCTTAGCAAAGAATTCTGTTGCAAGGGTATCATGGAAATCTGAAAAAATAACAACGCGCACAATGCCAGCAGCAATAACCGCTTTTGCACAAGTGGTACACGGCATATTGGTCACATACGCCGTCGCGCCACAAACACTTTTCCCGTGTTTGGCTGCCTGCATAAGAGCGTTCATCTCCGCATGATTTGTGCGCACGCAATGATTATCCACAACTAAACATCCGACATCTTCACAATGATCATCACCGGGAATAGAACCATTATAGCCGGTGGCAATCACATTTTTATCTTTAACTAAGACACATCCGCAATGCATTCTCGGACAGGTCGCGCGTTCAGAGGCCAACATCGCTAATTTCATAAAATATTGATCCCAATCTGGACGTTTAGCCATAAATTATCTCCTTTATAAATTAATAATAATATTTAATATTAATTTATATTACCAAATTAACCTTTGTTTGCAACTGAAGTTTTTTAAGGTTTATTTATTGAGACCCTATTTAAAATGCGGGTTAAACCTTTTTCAAAAATAGCCTCTTGAGGTAAAAGGCTTAAAACAATATACGGTTCATCAAGAAAATCAAAAAAATATCCTGGATGGACAAAAACATGGTCTTCTTTTAAACAATCTAAAACAATCTGTTCTTCACTATAATGCAAAGGAAGTTTTAAGACCCCATACCAGCCACCTTCCATATTCAATAATTGACAAGGGCTGTTAGAAGAAAAAAGCTTCTTTAACAAAGAAAAATTATTCCGAATCCTATTTAAGATTTGAGATTGAAGGTCTTTTTTATATTTCAACCAAACACGGCAAGCATTTTGAACCGGCGTATTAACGGATAAATACGTATCCGCTATGACTTCTAACCGCGCGCTCGCCTCTTTGACCAAATCATCTGGGCCGCTTATCACAATCCAAGATAATTTCATCTGAGGAAGCCCAAGCGTCTTAGAAAATCCGCCCAAGACGAATGTAAGAACACTTTTATTATTAATAAGGCTTAAATGGTTTTCATGCGGATTAATAGAAAAATCATGAAAAACCTCATCGCAAATAATACTTAAACGATTTTTCTGGCAAAGGCCATTAAGCTCTTCTAGCTCATACATCCTAAAAAATGAACCCGTCGGATTATTAGGATTAACCAAAACAATGCTTTTTGTATGAGACGTTATTAAATCTTTCAACGAACCAAAATCAATCACCCATTGGTCTAAATATTGAAGGGCATAAAAATCAAGCCCCACATCATTTAAATCACCTAAAAACTGAAATAAAGGATAACTCGGATGAGGAAAAAGAATTCTATCCTCAGGATTTGCGAGTAACCTAAAAAGATAAGAATACGCCTCAGACGTGCTTGACGTTAAAAAAATCTGTTCCGGCCTTACATTTATATTTTTTGTTTTATAATATTCGCTAATGGCTTGTCGGGTTTCCAGCATGCCTTGTGCGTCGGGAGCATAAAAAAAATTCTTTTTGTCATAAAGACTTTTAAGAATTCTTTTAGGATACCGGAATCCGCATTTCGTCGGATTAGATTCTGTTAAATTTAAAATTTCTACATTTTCTTTTTTCAAATTATCCACAAAAGACGTGATCTGGTTCGAGGATAACTCCCAATTAGTTCGTTTAGCAAAATGAAAAGAATTAGGCATTCTCTGTTGTGTTGGGGGGGGGTTGTGTTTCTCGTAATAATCGTTTTAATTGACTTTCTTTCTCCCGTAATCGCTGTTCTAGAAGGACATAATCTGTCTTGGCAACCCACGCAGTATCTTCTTTTTGTTTCTTAAACTCAATGTTTTCTTTTTTCATTTGAGATAACTCTAATTGATAAACCTCATTTTTAGCTTTCAATTGTGCGTTTTCTGCCTCGACAGCTCTACGCTGTTCATTAAGCGTTCGATTTTTCTCTTCAAATTCTTTTAATTCCTTCTGAAGCCGTAGCGTTAATGAATGCTCTTGAGAAAAACTTTCTTGGATCATCCTTATATCTTCTTTTAATTTATGGACTTCTTTATCTCGCCTATCAATATCGCCTTGTTCTTTTTCAAGCCATTCATGTTCTTTGTGAAGCTTTTCTTGAAGATTCTTTATTTGGACTTTTTCCTCTAAAAGCTGTTTTTCTTTATCGGAAATAGTATTTTCTAAAGAAACAACTTTACCTCTTAAAGAATGAAGGGCTTTCTCTAAACGCAATATTTTTTCTTCCAAGTTTTTTTCTTTGTCGCTTGCTTCAACCTTTTCCTTACGTTTTTTCTTTTTAGCTTTTTCTGACGGAGAAATAATAAAAAGAACTACCCCGGCTATAATAATGCCAAGAATAATAATGCCTATAATAAGCTCGATAGAAATCATCATGTTATATTATAAAAACTGATAAAAAAGGAAGGACTTAAACACCCATTTCTTCTTTTAAATTGGAAACACGCTTGACGAATTGCTCGAAGATCCCATCCACTTTCTGCAAAAGATCTGACGCGCCATTTAAATTATTCGCTTTTCCCATATCTTCAAGTTTCCAAAATAATTCGCGTAAAGATTTCGCGGAAATATTCCCTGAAGACCCTTTTAAAGAATGCGCCACGCTTCGCACTGCTTCATAATCATTATTAACGATGGCTTCTCCTAATATTTTACGCTTGCCTTCATAATCTTCCAAATAAATACCAATAAGTTCAACTAAAAGCTCTTTATCATCTTGAACACGTTCTAAAAATTCTTTGACATCAAATAAATCCTCATTCATGATTTTTTCCTTTTTTAAAAAGATTAGCGATTTCTTCAAAAAGTTTTTTCCGGTCAATCGGCTTGGCCACAAAACCATCCATGCCTAAATCAAAACATCTTTGCTTATCTTCTTCCATAGCGCGTCCTGTTAAAGCCACAATAAAAACATGTTTTCCTGTTTTTTCTTCATTACGGCGGATCATTTTTGTTGCTTCAAACCCATCCATAATCGGCATTTGTGAATCCATTAAAACGACATCAAAATGCGCCTGGTCTAATTTATCTAAAACGGCCTGTCCATTATCAACGGCTTCAACAAACCATCCTTGTTTTTCCAATATCTTCACTGTCATCCGCTGATTGACAATGTTATCTTCAGCTAAAAGAATTCTTAACCCCTTTAATTTTTCCTCTACAAATTTCTCATCAACTGTTGGCGCGTCTTGATCTAAAAGAAAGGCATTAGGATCTTTATCCACCACTTCAAACTCTGGATTAAAGAAAAAAGTGCTTCCTTTTCCTTCATCGCTCTCAACCCAAATCTTTCCAGACATCATCTCAACCAAACGCTTACAGATAGCCAGCCCTAATCCCGTACCACCATATTTTCTTGTCGTTGAATCATCAACCTGGCTAAAAATCTCGAAAAGTTTATTTTGGCGCTCTTTAGGAATTCCTATACCCTGATCTTTAACAGAAAATTTTAAGACAACCTGCTTGTTTGCCTGAGAAACTTTCTCAACTCCAATAGTGATATTTCCAGCATGTGTAAATTTAATCGCATTATTAATCAAATTAATCAAGATTTGACGCAATCGTAGCGGATCGCCCTTAAGAAGAACAGGGACTTGCGGATCAACAAAAAAAACAATTTCTAATTTCTTGTCTCGAGCGAGAACCGCCATGCCTTTACAAACATTTTTAATCACATTAGGCAAATGAAACTCAATATTCTCTAATTTAATTTTACCGGCCTCAACACGAGAAAGATCCAAAATATCATTTAATAAATTTAATAAATTCTTGGCCGCCTCTTTAGCCACGACAATATTATCTTTCTGTTCATCATTAAGCGGCGTATCAAGCGTTAAATCCAGCATTCCAAGAATCGTATTCATCGGCGTACGAACTTCATGAGACATATTCGCCAAGAATAAACTTTTCGTGGTGTTCGCTGATTCCGCGGCTATTCTTGCCTGAACAAGAATTTCTTTGGCTTTTTTCTGTTCTGTAATATCCTGAAAAATGCCCACAGAACCTATAATCTCATCATTGGCGTTTCGAAGCACATTAACCGATAAATCAACATCAATAGCCTCATTATCTTTCTTTAAAACTTTTGTTTCAAAATGATGTTTCGATCCGAGTTTTCGAATATCTTCAGAACGAATTCTCTTCCATTCCTCTGGGGGATATAAACTCTTAACAGGCCTTAAATAAAGATCTTTATCTTTCATTCCCAAAAGATTTTCTGTAAATTTATTCCAAGAGACAATCCTCTCTTGATCATCCGTTAACGTGATGGCAGCAGCGGAATTATCCAAAATAACTCGAATCTTATTTTCTGATTCTTTAATCTTTCGTTCTGCGGCTTTTTGATTCGTAATATCCCGAATGATCCCAATAGCGCCTGTCACATTGCCTTCGGCATCTTTTAAAACGGAAATGGAAACCCCAACATCCAGAATCTCTTTATTTCTCTTATAAATCTTCGTTTCAATATCCGAAAGCATTCCTTTGCGTCGAATACGAAAACTTCTCAGACGGCGCCATTCTTCAGGAGGATACAAATCCTTAACCGGCATATTAAAAAGATCTTCTTTAGTCATTCCAAGCATTTTCTCTGCGAAAGGATTCCATGCAACAATCTTTTCATTTTTATCTGTTACTGTAATAGTTGCGGCCGTATTATCAAAAACGGTCTTAAAAATTTCTTTTGATTCAATAAGTTCTCGTTCAATCTTTTTACGCGCTGTAATATCTTCAAATCGCGCGTCAATCCGAAGGACCTTCCCCTTCTCATTTAAAACCGCAATAGCGGATAAAATACACCAAATAGAGCGATGGCCTTTGCCTTTTAAACAAACCTCAAAACTATTAATTCGCTTATCGGCTTTTAGACTTTTAGTAAAGAAAATGTAATCTCCCCGATGGACAAAAAGATCTTTGACTTTTTTTCGAGAGATTTCCTGGTGGGAATATCCTAAAATCTTAGAGAAAGATTCATTGACGTCAAGAAATTTCGCATTCGCACCCAAAGTGCTGCAAAAAATTCCAATACGCAAACGTTCGACTAAGGCTTTAAAATCAATATGACCGTAAGGCATTTTTTATTCTTTTTTTAATTTAACATTCCTGGATATGGCCAACATATTAAATAAAGCTGCCATGATCGTTAACGATATCATGCAAAACGATAAAATGGATGGCCACTTTTCTTCAAAACTAAATCCCATAATTCCATGCCCCAGATAAGACACCAAGACTAAAGCAAAAACAACCGTTGCTCCCGTCACCGTAAAAACAAAAAAGGCAAAAAGTGACGATATCAAAACAACATAAATGTTGTAAAAAAGAAGATTGCCTTTAGAAATTTTACTTGCAGCTAATCCAATACGTTCCATAGTTAGATATTCTATCACTGATTTTTTAATGTCAAAACAGAAACTGAAAAATCGTTCTCTTTTTTAGGATTGATACTGCGTTTGAACTTTTTTAATTTCTTCTTTAACAGCCTTGATGCGATCATCTAAAAAAGGATGGCTTCTTAAAATAAGAAGGCCTTCAGATCCTTGAGATTCTTTTTTCAAAAGCTGAAGCGCCTCTACCATCCCCTCAGGATTAAGCCATGATAAATACATATATTTCACGGCTAAACGGTCAGCCTCATATTCATCCTGACGGCTATAAGAAGAAAAAACCAAATTCATTAAAGTACTAGAACTTAATGAAACGACTTGTTTAGTCGCGGCACTCATTTTTAAATTATTTAAAATAAGCGATGCCAGGGTGTCATATCCGACGCTAGCCTGATATTTCTTAACCACATGACGCGCCGCACAATGGCCGATTTCATGAGCAATAACACCCGCTATAGCTTCATCACTTTGCAATTTATTCATAAGCCCTGTATAAACATAAATATTGCCGCCAGGCGTTGTAAAAGCATTCAGTTCCTCTTTTTCAATAAGAAAAAATTGATATTTATAATCTTGGCGGTCAGAGACCAGGGCTACTTTTGCCCCAATACGCTTTAAGCGATCCGCCTGTTCTTTGTTTTGTGACAATTTAAACTCTTTTAAAAGCCCTGTGTGAAGATTATTACCCATACTGATCTCTTCTTGAGTTGAGATCATAATAAATTCTTTACGTTGTGTGGCGGCATTATACATAATCGTTCCACAGCCCGTTAAAAATAAAAACGAACTCATCAATAAAAGAAAAAACTTTTTTAAAATAATGTTATTAAAATATAATTTCATCGTTCAAATTTAACAACTTGTTCCCACCACGAAGAACTGTCCCATTCCTTTATTTTCTGCCACATTCTTTGTGCTGTTTTTGTTTTTAAATGATCCGGCGCTTTTTGAAAAAATTTCTCAGCCTTTTTATGCCCGCTATCTAAATATTCTTTGGCCTGCAATAAACATTCTAAAATATCCGCATCCCGCGCCACAATGCTTTCTTTTGTTTTCTGCTGCTCATAATCAAGACGGGAAATAAGCATCTCTTCTTTAACATTCTTATTTAAATGCTGAATCTGATCTTTATAAACTTTTTTTTCCGCTTCTTTAAAATCAATATAATAATGCCCCATTTTATGCAAATCGTTAATGCGGGCTTCATGGATATCATTAAAAAGCGCCATCACTAATGCTTTGTAAGGATCCACGCCTTCACAATGGGCAATATAATACGCCATAATCGCACAACGAAAAGAATGCTCAGCCACACTTTCCGGATTTTTGATGCCAGCAACCCACCAACCACTGCGTTTAATATGTTTTAAAAGTCCGGCCTCTGCGAATAAATTAAGCCCGGTTAAAAGCGTATCCGTATTTTTTTTCTTATCTGTTCTTTTTTTGTTTTGTAATTTCATAGCAAAAAATTGTTGTAGCCTGCGCCACGTTTAATGATAAAGTCCCAACAGCCATCGGGATATTAATTTCAGAATCGACTTTTTCTCGAATAACCCCACGAATGCCTTTTTGTTCCGAACCGATCACAATTCCTAACGGGAAAGGAAATGTGAAATCAAATAACGATTTTTCCGCGCCCACAACAGTCCCTACAATATGAAAACCTTGTTCTTTAGCACGAATGATGGCTTGATTGAGATTAGCTACTTTAGCGATCGGGACATTCGTATCGCCGCCGGAAGCAACGCGTAAAACAACTTCCGTGACCTCAACAGAATCATGGGACGGCAAGATAATCGAAAAATGCCCTAAACACGCTAAGCTTCTTATAATCGCGCCTAAATTCTGCGGATCATTAAGCGAATCTAAAAACACAAGCGTCCTTTTTTTCTTTAAAGCATCCTCGAGTATTTCTGTATAATCCTTATAAACAAAATCCTCGACGTCCGCAATCACGCCCTGTGTATTTTTATTACGAGCGATTTTTATCATTTTAGATCCAGGCATGCTGATAATCGGAATATTTTTTTCTTTGGCTTTCTTAAAAATAGGCGTTAATCCCTCCACTCCTTCTTCTAAATAAATCTTACTAATAGTGTAGGGATGATAACGCAAGCGCTCCAAAACTGAATTTTTTCCATAAAGTTTCATCTTATTTTTTTATCCTTAATCCTAAATAAAATACTGGTTTTAAAATACTCCACCAACCGATAAGCGGCTTCATTTTAGTGTAACCTAACTTTTTCGGCGGATAAATCTTAGTGACTGGCACTTCTTTAAACTTATATCCTAACGTGATTGTTTTAAAAAGCAAGTATGGTTCCAACTCATAATGATTCAGCCATTCTTGATGAATGTTGATACGATTATCATCGAATAATGATAACCGAAACGCGCGAAAACCGTTTGTGGTATCTGTCAATTTTCTTCCTGTAAAAATCGACATTAAAAACGGATGAAGCTTGGTCGCAAGTTTTCGATAAAACGGCATATCCCCGCCCATACCGCCTTCTTTTTTTGACACATGGCGCGAACCTTGGACAAAATCATAACCATCGTTTAAAATCGGTTCGATCAAACGCGGAATTTCATTCGGATTATCTTTATCGTTGCCTGCCATAATAACCAAAATAGCATAATGTTTTTGCCGCGCGTATTGAATCGCTGTTCGAATAGCAGAGCCAACACCTTCCTGAGAAGGATGTTTAATGGTCATAACGCCATCTTTTGCAAATGACTGAATCATCTGTGTTGTTCCGTCGGTTGATCCGTCATCCACAACTAAATAATCAGCGCGCTCGCGCACAGGGCTTTGTAGAAACCGCGTAATCACACTTTTTAATTTCACATGCTCATTAAACGCCACCGGACAAACAAGAATTTTATGCATTTTAATTCTTCCTAATCTCTCTATTAATGCTTACCCTAACTGTCTCTCCCGCAATCCACCTCGACTGTCATTCCCGAAATTTCTTGTCGGGAATCCATTTAAAAAATTCTGGATCCTCGACTAACCCATTCGAGGATGACGGTTATGAAATCCCGATGGTTTTATCAACAACAAATCAGGATGACAACAATTAAACGGATTCTAAACTTTTTCCTTTTTTCTTATATTTTTTCCCACAGGCACAAGCAAGTTTCTCATCAAGCCGCCCGCCACAAATACACGCCAAACCTAACGGTTTCGCCGGATTTCCGACAACGATTGTGTATGGAGGAACATCTTTTGTCACAACGCTTCCCGCGCCTACAACCGCATATTCGCCAATAGTTAATCCGCACATCACAACGGAATTCGCGCCAAGCGTCGCACCTTTTTTCACTAACGTTTTTTCAAGCTTCCAGTTATCCGCAATATGACTTCGAGGGAAACGGTCATTAATAAACGCAATATTTGATCCAATAAACACATTATCTTCAATGGTCACACCATCAAAAATAGAAACATTATGTTTTATCGTCACATCATTTCCCACAACAGCGCCGCGTTCGATAAACGTGCCGTCACAAATATTACAATTTTTCCCGACGACTGCGCCATTTTGAATATGCGTATGCGCCCACACGCGCGTTCCTTCACCAATTATTGCGCCATCATCCACTAAAGCTTTATCATGTTTTTTGTAAGCCATAAAACCCCTTTCATAATAAATTCTTCCTCCGAATTATTTTCCTTGCATATCACCAAAAAAAACGGCTGTCCCAACTTTCTTTTTAACTTCAAAAGATTTCTTTGCTAATTCAAAAGCCATATTTAACTCCCCATCATCACGTTTAAAAAAATCAACCCTAACCAAGCCTCCCATCCGGTATATTTTATTTGTCGTATCTCTAAATTGCACTTTCATTTCCATCAAATCCTTTGGCGTTAAACGAAGAGGAGCAATGACAATTTTTGATTTTAAAGTTTCAATATTTAAGAATGGCCCTATCCCCATAGCATCATCAAAGCTATATTGTCTTCCATTAATACGACAATCTATTTTACAATCTAAGGCCAACACTTTATCAGTTAACTTTTTACAAAAAGAAAGATGATATTTTAAATATTTTAAATCTTTTGCATCATGATCAAATAAAGGTGCTTGTTGCCATAATAAATCTAATGAATTCTTATCAAATTCTTTTTTTTGAGAGGAATCTATCTCTTTTTTTTCTAACGCGGCAACTTTAGAAGATCTCAATAATGCCTTCTCATCAAACCAAAACTTTTCCCCATCAATTCTGTGTTCTATTAAGGAAGAATTATTAAACAGTTCTAAAAATTGAACATCTTGTTCTTTTATTAAATATTCCCTTAAACTAGCGAATGATATTTCTTTCCAAGCAATCCCATGGTGGTCTAAACTTCTCTTAATATTAACAGGGACCCTATTCCCAACCAACATTACTCGAATTGTCGGGTCTTCAGATGATAAAAGCATTCCTTCATAAGAAAGGATTTGACCAATATGTTCATCTTTTATAGGCCCTATTTTTAATTCAATTATCAACTTTCTATTAAAC
>ERZ795059.1546-NODE-1546-length-25434-cov-6.791324_pt1 | contig 25434 bp, 19 predicted proteins | sample MGYA00375143_ERZ795059 | MGnify/ENA primary metagenome ERZ795059 (study PRJEB30188, sample SAMN05720168) | activated sludge metagenome | isolation source: Anaerobic digester | place: USA | collected 2015-01-07 ... | reverse complement strand
CATGCGCCTACGCACCGTCGCCGTCTATCTCTTGATCCTTACCGCGCTGCTGTTGCCGGCGCGCGACGGCATGCGCGGCGCAACGGCCTCCACGCCCCCGCCGATCGGGCACATCTCCCCGATCATCGACTACCCGCTGGCGAAAATCCCGGCCGGGCGTTTTTTGCAAGGATCGCCCGACGACGAACCGGGCCGCGACAACGGCGAGGCCCCGCGGCACTGGGTGAAAATCACCCGCGACTTCCTGCTGGGGACCACCGAGGTCACCCAGGCGCAGTGGCAGATCGTGATGGGCGCCACGCCCAGCCGCAATTACGCCTGCGGCCCCGCCTGCCCGGTGGACAACGTTTCGTGGTTGGACGCGATGATTTTTTGCAACCGCCTGTCCGAGCTCGAAGGCTTCAAGCCCTGCTACTTCCTCGACGACGACGAGGTGCGCTGGAACCAGGGCTGCGACGGCTACCGCCTGCCCACCGAAGCCGAATGGGAATACGCCGCCCGCGCCGGCGGCGCACGGGCTTTCGCCTTCGGCAAGTGCCTGTCGACCGACGAGGCCAACTACAACGGCCGCTCGCCGCTGGGCGACTGCCCCGAGGGCCTGGACCGCGGCGGCCCGTCGCGCGTCGGCGCCCTGCACCCCAACGGCTGGGGCTTGCACGACATGCACGGCAACGTCAAGGAATGGGTCTGGGACTGGTACGGCGATTATCCCGATCTGCCGCAAAGCGATCCCCTCGGTCCGGCCGGCGGCGCGGCCCGCGTGTTTCGCGGCGGCAGTTGGGCGATGGGCGCCGAATATTGCCGCTCGGCCTATCGCGGCTACGACCTGCCCGCCGACGCCGACCGCGATCGCGGCCTGCGCCTGGCGCGCTCCCTGCAGATTCCCGAGGGCGAAAACGGTTCGTTGCTCTTCCCGCCCCGGTTGCCGTCGCCCGCCCTGCCCGAACGCGACGGCATGGTCCGTCTGCCGGGCGGCGAATTCAAAATGGGCTGTTCCCCCGGCGACACGGCCTGCGAGGACAACGAATACCCGGCGCACGTCGTGACCGTCGGTTCGTTCTGGCTCGACCGCACCGAAACGACCAACGGACAATACAAAAAGTGCGTGGCCGCCGGCGGCTGCAAAATGCCGCTGGACAGCCAATGGTTCCTGGACCGGCCCAACGACTTGCCGGTGGTCGGCGTGACCTGGAACCAGGCCCACGCCTATTGCAAATGGGCCGACAAGCGCCTGCCCACCGAAGCCGAGTGGGAATTCGCCGCGCGTGCCGGCGCCGCCTGGCCGCTGTACGGTCCGCTCGACAAAATCGCCTGGCACGGCGGCAACAGCCGCCGCCCGCAACGCGTGGCGCAAAAACGGGTCAATCCGTTCGGCCTGTACGACACGGTGGGCAACGCCGCCGAATGGGTTTCGGATTGGTACGACGAGGACGCTTACGCCAATTCCGCTCCGCGCAATCCCTGGGGACCGCGCTCGGGCGTCTACAAAATCGCCCGCGGCGGCGGCTGGCGCGATCTGCAACGGCGCCTGCGTGTCTCCGGCCGCGTGCCGCGCAAACCGACCGACCGCGACGAGGCCCTGGGCTTCCGCTGCGCCCGCGACGCCATCGCGCTTGACTACCTGGGCCGCTATCTTTATTAGTCGAAACTGATCCGCACATCGTCGAACCGCCGTCGAACATCACGAACAAGGAGCTTGGCGCATGACCGCACCATCGTTTCATTTCGCGCAGCTCGTGCCGCCCGAGGAAATTCTCGCCCGCGGCATGCGCCTGCAAACCGCACTGGCGCAGGCGCAACTGCCGCTGGCGGTCGTCACCCACCCCACCGATCTGTACTACCTGACCGGCACGATGCAGGACGGTTTGCTCATCGCCCGCGCCGACGCCGAACCGATTCTGCTGGTGCGCAAGGCCTTCTCCCGCGCGCGCGCCGAATCGCCGCTGGCCGACCTGCGCCCCTCGCGCGGCTTCAAAACGCTGGTCGAAACGCTGCGCGAACTGGGCGGCGACCGGCCGTTGACCGCCGGTCTCGACCTGGACGTCCTGCCCGCCGCGACCTACCTCAAGCTGGTCGAGGCGCTGCCCAACGTAACCTGGCGCGACGCAAGCATGCTCCTGCGCACGTTGCGCGCGGTGAAGTCGCCGTGGGAGATCGCGCGGATCGAGGAAGCGGCGGCGATGATCGGCCTGGCCTTCGCCGCGGCGCGCGACAAGCTGCGGCCGGGCCTCACCGAACTGGAGTTGACTACGCTCGTCGAGTCGATCTTCCGCCGCGCCGGTCATAGCGGCATCATCCGCTTGCGCCGACCGGGGCTGGAGCTGGTCGTCGCGCACATCGCCGCGGGCGTCAGCGCGGCCACGCCGGTCGCCTTCGACGGTCCGGTCGGCTCCGAGGGGCTGCACCCGGCTTCCGGCGGCGGGCCGGGGACGCGGGCGGTCGAGCGCGGCGTGCCGGTGATGTTCGACCTGTTGGGCAACAGTCGCGGCTACACGGCCGACATCGCGCGGATCTTCTGCGTCGGCGAGCCGCCCGACGAACTCAAGCGCGCCAACGACTTCTGCCGCGAAGCGTTGCGGCGCATCGAAACGATGCTCGTGCCCGGCACGCCCTGGGGCGCGGTCCATGAGGAGGTCGACCGCTGGGCCAAGGCGACCGGCGAACCGACCGGCTTCATGGGCTATGCGGAAAACCGCGTGAAGTTCTTCGGCCACGGCGTCGGGTTGGAGGTCGACGAGCTGCCGATTCTCGCCCGCGGCTTCGCCCAACCGCTGGAAGCCGGGCATGTGCTGGCCGTCGAACCCAAGGCCTTCTATCCGCACCTGGGCCCGGCCGGGCTGGAGAACACCTACGTCATCGAAGCGTCCGGCCCGCGGCCGTTGCTGAACTGGCCCGAACAAATCACGGTGCTATAATCGTGCGAAGCGCACGACCAAACGGAAGCCGCAATCGATGAAACGCCACCCCTTCGCCTGGACCTTCGCCGGTTTCATTCTGGCGTTCGTCGCCTTGCGTTTCGCCGCGCTGGCCACCAACATCAACGATCTGCACACCGTTTTTCCCGAAGAGCAGGAACAGGCGACGCTCGCGTTGAATTATCCGTATGCCGATCCGCCGGTCGGCCCGTTGACTTATTATTTCGCATTCATCTTGGAAACATTGCCCGCCGCCAAGCAGTATCACGGTATTTTTCTGCTCAACAACACGCTGGTCTTCTGGCTGACGCGGGCGATCGGCTGGCACTATTACAACCTGCATCTGATCGCCCTGCTCTACGCGCTGGCGGCCTACGTGTTCTGGGCGCTGCTGATGCGCCGTCATTTCGGCATGGGCGGTTTCGTCTTCTTTTCGCTGCTCACGTTGGCCGAACCGGTCGACCGCGTCTGCTCCAGCCTCTATCTGATCGGCAGCCACAACGAGGGCCTCGCGCTGCTCGCCGCGTGTTTCTTCCTCGTCTTTTACGACCGCCGCGCCTGGACGAAACTCCTGTTCTTCGGCCTGTTCGGCGTGTTCTTCTTTTTCTACAAAGGCACACTGCTGCTTTTGCCGCTGTTGTTGCTGCCGGCGCTCCGCGCTTTGACGACCCACCGCCAACGCGCCCTCGCCGTCGCGCTCTTCGCCGCCGGTTTCGCGCCGATGGTCGTTTACCAGATGTTCTTCGGCTTTCTGTCGCACTCGCTGTCCGACGGGTATCTCGAAGCCGGTGGAAGGAGCATCTTCAACCTGGTCACCTTCTCGCATTTCGACTGGCGGGCTTTGCATCTGCCGACCTGCGGCGCGCCGATCGTCCGCTGGGTGCTGACCGCCGTGTTTCTCGCCGCTTGCTACGCGCTGTATACGCAGATCGTCCGTCGACGCCTCGAGGCAAAAACCTTCGCCGCGACGCTGCTGGCTTTTCCCGCGCTGTTGTGGCTGCTGCTGATGCTGGCCGATATCCATCCCGACGATCGCTACTACTGGCTGTTGTACCCGATCATCGCCGCGGTCGTCGCCGCCGTCCTCAGCCGCCTGCCGCGCACCATCGCCATCCCCGCACTGCTGGGCCTGACGGCCCTGACGCTGCCGGCGCAACTGGCGCTAATCGAACCGCACAACGGTTGGCTCATGAGCCGCTACAACCTCTTTCTCACCCGCACCTCGCCGTCGATCAATTACGTGCCGACCGCCGAGGTGGACTTCGTCAACTGGTGGGCCGCCAAATGCCCGGCCAACGAGGGCTTCTCGTTGATGTACCAGTTCCAGAACGCCCGCGAGGGCGTGCCGCCCGACCAGCCGCTGCGCGCCGTGCTCGATTTCCAGGAAAATCCCGACCGCCCGCCGCTGACGCTGACCGACGACGACGTCGTTTCCATCGGCATGGTCCTGGCCCTGCGCACCGGCCGCGACGAAGCGGCCCTGCCCGGCTGGCTCGCCGCCCTGCGCCTTTCGCCCGACCGCCTGCCGCTGCTGCAGGAAGGCTTCGCCCGCCTGGACGACTTCACCCCCGCCATGCCCTGCCCGGGGAGGTGAGAGTTTTCCCGCACCATTGAAGTGCTCCCTCCTGTGCTATACTTGCCCCGCAACCTCAACCTGCGAGCGAAAAAATGAATCAGCCCGCCAACAATCAGCCGCTGGCCGGTGTGCGCGTGCTCGACCTGACGCGCCTGCTGCCCGGCCCCTTCGCCACCTGTCTACTGGCCGACCTGGGCGCCGACGTGCTCAAGGTCGAAGACCCGTACCAGGGCGATTACCTGCGCCTCATCCCGCCGCTGGTCACCGACGCCAGCGCGGCCTTTCTCGTCCTCAACCGCAACAAGCGCGGCCTGACGCTCGACCTGAAAACCGCGGCCGGGCGCGAGGTCTTTCTCAAACTGCTGGAAACCTACGACGTGCTCGTCGACGGCTTCCGCCCCGACGTGCTGAGCGCGCTGGGGCTGGACGAACAGACGTTGCGCGAGCGCGCGCCCGGGCTGATTCACGCCACGCTCAGCGGTTACGCCGCCGGCACCGACCGCGCGCGACGAGCCGGCCACGACCTGAATTACCAGGCGCTGGGCGGCTCGCTGAGTCTGAGCGGCGCGGCCGACGGCGCGCCGGCGATGCCCGGTCTGCCCATCGCCGATCTGGCCGGAGCGCTGTACGTCGCCAACGCCGTGCTGGCCGCCGTCATCCGCCGCGGGCGCACCGGCGAGGGCGCGCGGCTGGAGGTGCCGTTGGCCGACATCCCGGTCGCGCTGGCCGCTTATTTTCTCGCCGAGTACGGCCAGAGCGAGCTGGAGCCCGCGCCGCGCAATTTGATGCTCAACGGGCGCTACGTCTGCTACCAACTTTACCGCACCGCCGACGACCGCTGGATGAGCCTCGCCGCGCTCGAGCCGAAATTCTGGGCGGCCTTCTGCGCCGCCGTCGGCAAGCCGCAACTGCTCGCCGAAGCCTACGCGCCGGCCGACGACGACAATCCGGTCAAACGCGAGCTCGACGAGTTGTTCGCCGCCAAAACCCAAGACGCGTGGATCGAACTGCTGCGCGCGCACGATTGCTGCTGCGAACCGGTACGTTCGCTGGCCGAAGCCGCGCGCGATCCCTATTTTCACGGGCGGGGCGCGATCGCAGTGCGCAATCATCCGGGCGAAGGCGAAATACTCGAAACGAAGCCGCCGATCCGCTTCGCCGATGGCGGAAACGAACGCGAAATTCGTCCCGCGCCCGCTCGCGGCGAGCACACCGACGAAGTGTTGTCGGGTTTGGGATGCAGCGCCGACGAGGTCGCCGCTTGGCGTCGACGCGGTGCGTTCGGTACGGGGAAATAACGTAAGTTTAACTTGCCTTTTTCCGTGAATTATTCTATAGTAAGGCAAAATATCTGATACACCGAACAATGCCGCGCGTGCTCTTCTTCGCGTTTTCACGAATAGTCGCAGCTCAGGTGATCGGAACGAGCCGGAGGGGTGGTTCCGCCTCCGGGAGCGGGAGGATTCAATGGTTAAAAACAACAACATCGTCCAGACCGACAAGCTGGCGGCGGGCGAAAGCCAATACCGGCCGGGGCTGGAAGGCGTGGTGGCCACGCGCTCGAATATTTCCTACGTCGACGGCGAGCAGGGTTTGCTCGAATACCGCGGCATCGCCGTGCGCGAGTTGGTCGAGCACAGCACCTTCGAGGAAACGGTCTACCTGCTGCTGTACAATCACCTGCCCAGCGTACGCGAGATGAAGCACTTCAACACGTTGTTTTCCAAGCAGCGCATGCTGCCGCAGTCGGTGCGCCACGCGATATCCACCTTCCCGGTCGGCATGCACCCGATGGTCGCGCTGCAATCGGGCATCAGCCTGCTGCAGGGCGAGGACTATTACGCCGACGACGTTTCCAGCCAGTTGCACAACATCCGCCGCTGCATTTCGCTGATCGCCAAAGTCACCGCGATCATGGCGGCGTTCGAGCGCGCGCGGCACAGCGAAGAGCCGATGCCCGCGCAGTCCAAATACTCGCACGCCGCAAACTTCCTGTTCATGCTCACCGGCGAGCCGCCCGACGAGCTGTCGACCGAAATTTTCGACAAGCTGCTGATCATGCACGCCGAGCACACGATGAACGCCTCGACCTTCGCCTGCCGCGTGATCGCCTCGACCAAAAGCAGCGTCTACTCGTCGGTCTCCGGCGCCGTCGGCGCGCTGGCCGGCCCGCTGCACGGCGGCGCCAACGAACGCGTGCTGCGCATGCTCTTTTCCATCGGCCATCCCGACAACGTCGAATCCTTCGTCGAAGACCGCCTGACCACCGGCGCGAAAATCATGGGCGTCGGTCATCGCATCTACAAGGTGAAGGATCCGCGCGCGATCATCCTGCAGGAGTACCTCGAAAAGCTCATCGCCGTGCGCGGCGGCGAAGAGGCGCAAAACCTCTACGCGACCGCCAAGCGCCTGGAGGAAGTCGTCGAGGCCAAGCTGGGCGCGAAGAAGATCTACCCGAACGTCGACTTCTACAGCGGCATCGTGCTGGATCTGCTCGGCGTGCCCATGGACCTGTTCACCACCGTCTTCGCCCTGTCGCGCGTGGCCGGCTGGTGCGCGCACTGGCTTGAGCAGGTCGCGGCCAACCGCCTGTTCCGGCCGAAGCAGGAATACACCGGCGATCACCAGCGGCCGTACACTCCCATCGATCGGAGGTAGGCATGACTGCGTTCGACAAACTGACCCCGCCCGCCGGCGAAGCGATCACCCTCGAGGGCGACGCCCTGCGCGTGCCGGACCATCCGATCGTTCCCTTCCTGCGCGGCGACGGCGTCGGGCCGGAAATCTGGAGCGCGACGCAACAGGTGCTCGACGCGGCGGTCGCCAAGGCCTACGGCGGCAAGAAGAAAATCGTCTGGTTCGAGATCTTCGCCGGCGACGGCGCGCTGGCCGTCTACGGCGAGGGGCAACACCTGCCCGCCGACACGCTCAAGGCGATCCGCGCCTACCGCCTGGCGATCAAGGGTCCGCTGGCCACGCCGGTCGGCGGCGGCCTCCGTTCGCTGAACGTCGCGCTGCGCCAGCAGCTCGATCTGTACGCCTGCGTGCGCCCGGTGCGCTTCATCCCCGGCACGCCCGCGCCGTTGCGCGAACCGCAGAAGGTCGACGTGGTCATCTTCCGCGAGAACACCGAGGACGTGTATGCGGGCATCGAGTGGCCCGCCGGTTCGCTCGCCGCGCGCGACCTCGTCGAGTTCGTTCGCGCCAACGAGATGATCGCCCCCGACGCCCCGCTGTCGCCCGACGCGGCCATCGGCCTCAAGCCGATCACCGAGCACGGCAGCAAACGGCTGATCCGCCGCGCGCTGCGCTTCGCGCTGGCCCAGGGGCGGCCGTCGGTGACGCTCGTGCACAAGGGCAACATCATGAAGTTCACCGAGGGCGGCTTCAACAACTGGGGCTACGAGCTGGCGCGCGAGGAATTCGGCGAGTTCGTGCTCACTGAAAAAGAGGCCGAGGAGCGCTTCCACGGCCAAACGCCGCCGGGCAAGGTCGTCCTCAAAAGCCGCATCGCCGACGCGATGTTCATGGAGCTGATCCTCAAACCCGAAGAGCACAGCGTCGTCGCCACCACCAACCTCAACGGCGACTACCTGTCGGACGCGGCCGCCGCGCTGGTCGGCGGGCTGGGTTTCGCCGCCGGCGCGAACCTCGGCGACGGCCTGGGCGTGTTCGAGGCCGTGCACGGCACCGCGCCCGACATCGCCTGCACCGACACGGTCAATCCGTGCTCGCTGATCCTCACCGGCCGCGAAATGCTGGCCTACATGTGCTGGACCGCCGCCGCCGACCTCGTGCAGCGAGCGGTCAACAACGTCGTCGGCCGCGGCCTGGTCACCGCCGACATCGCCTGCTACCTGCCCAACGTCGTGCCCCTGCGCTGCTCTGAATTCGCCGACGAGGTTGTTGAGGAGGTCGGGAGGTAATGGGTAAGGGGAACCGCTGTGGTTACCCGGAATGTGCCGGGATGACAAAGTAGCATCCACCGTCATTCCGGGCGAAGACCCGGAATCCAGAACCACCCGATAACATTTCCCGACCTTTTGAACAGGAATTCCGGGGACGGTATATAGAAATTTTTCCATGGCCGTGTTCGCCGACATTCCGTCTTCGATCTTCGAATTTCCGAATTGGTTCCCTACCCCTTCGTCGCGATGTACACGACATGCGGATACGGCAGGTAGTCGATCATCGCGTGGTGGTGCACGGTGAAGCCGATGTCGCGCAGCAGCGCCAGCATGCGCAGGCGATCCCAGTAATGCACCGGGGCGCGGCGATCCATCAGTCGGTCCAGCGCCCAGGTGAACCACATCTTGTAGCGCGGGCGCGTGTCGACGTCCTTGACGATCAGCCGGCCGCCGGGCGTGAGGATCGCATGCAGGTGCGCGCACAACCGCTCCACCGAGTCCGGCGGCAGATGGTGGATCAGATCGAGCATGTAAACGCAGTCGATGGGTTCGTCCAACCGCAGCGTCGCCGCATCCTGCACGCGATACTGCGCGTTGGCGATGCCCAGCCGCGCCGCCGCCGCCTGCGCCGTCGCGATGCGCCCCGCGTTCAGGTCCACGCCGGTCAGCGCGATCGCCGGATGGAGCCGCGCGTAATACAGCGAGAACAGCCCGAAGCCGCAACCGATGCCCAGCACGCGTCCGGCGTCGGGCAGGTACTGGCCGATCTCGTCGAGAAATCGTTGGCGCAGAATGTGAAAACGGATCGTGCAATAGGTGCGCACGATCGGATCGTCGTAGGCGCGGATAATCGGCAGCGTGTTAGGGTTGGACATAAAGGCGGTACCCGAATCCTTCCGTTTCCAGGCGATAGTTTTGGCTCAGCCAATCGCGCAATTCCGGAAACCTCTCGAGCCGCTCGTAACCGAAGTTCAGCCAGGTGTCCTGACAAAGCGCGATCAGTTGCGGCGGGTGCTCGCGCAACGCGGCGAGCAGTTCGGCGCGCAGCCGCTGAATGCGCGGATCCTGCGTGTCGTGATAAAAATGAAAATCGTAGATGAAGCGCGACGGTTGGCGAATCTTCAGCCGCAGCAGCGCCTCGATGCCGCCGCTGGTCGTGTCCATCACCTGCACCGTCCCGCCCGGGCGATGCAGCCGTTGGATGTCGCGTTGCAATTCGCGCTGGATGCGCCGCTGGCTCTCTTCGAGCGACGCCATCAGCACGCGCGACTGCCACGTCTGCAGGCCCTGCAGCCAGGCCAGCAACAGCACCGCCGCCAGCACCGCCGCCTGCTTCGCGCGCTCGGCGGTTAAAATCCGCGTCAGCGCCGCCGCGCAGCAGATCGTCAGAAACAGCGCGCACGGGTACAGGTGATAGTTGAAGTTCTTGTTCTGCACGAAGTAGTTGATCGTCCCGAACGCCAGCCCGACCAGCGGCAGAAACAACGGACCGTTGAGCAACTCGCGGCGGTTGTACGCCAGCGGCAGCAGCGGCAGCGGCAGGTAAAACACCCACGTCTGGCGGATGAACGATTCCACCTGTTTGCCCAGCGACGCCGAACTGAGCTGCGAGTAGAACGGCAGCAGGTAGTGGCGCATGATGTCCAAGAACGGCGCGAGCGCGTCGGTGCGCCACAGCCAGAAAAACATCGCGGCGGGAAAGACGATCCCCGTAACGCCCAAGAGCGCCGCGGCGCGCAGCCACGTCCCCGGCGTTTTCCAGAGACGGACAATCATGGCGGCGGCGAAAAACGCGAACAGCAACGCCAGTTGTGGTTTGATCGTCAGCGACGCGCCCAGCGCCAGGCCGGCCAACGCCGCGCAACGCCACTCGGTCGTGCGGAGAAAGCGGTTCAACGACAGCAGCGCCAGCAGGATAAACGGCAGAATCAGAAAATCGCGCTGGCCGACCGACCCGGGGCCCTTCGCCAGATGAAACGAACAAAACAGCAGTGTTGCCAGCGCCGCCGCCCAGCCCCCGAACGGACGGCAGTACAACGCCAGCAGCGTCGCCGTCAGCGCCAACCACGCCAGGTCGAACAACCGCCACGGCAGGTCCGCCGCGCCGAACGCGGCATACAGCAAAGAATGAATGAAGTAGGCGCCCGGCAGGTTCATGTCGAACAGGTCGCGGTAGGCCGTGGCCCCGTCCGCCAGCCGCCAGGCGATGTAATGCATCAGCGGCGCGTCGTGCATCAGCGGCCAATGCCACGAGGAAAGCGCCACGTACAACGTCGGCAATCCCAGCAACGCCAAGGCGGCGCCCAGCGTCCAACCGACGGTCCGCGCGGAATACGACTCGCTGCTCACGCAACCTCGAAGAAATTGTTGTTAAACGGCTCTCCCCCACCCGCGAACGATTATGCCACGGCGGAGAATCAGGTCAATCGCCTTCCTGAGCGACCGCGGCGGAAATCGCCGGGCGCGATCCGCAATTCCCGACATCCCGGCGGGCCGATGGGTCGGAGAAAATAGGCCCTTGACATTTGTCGACGCCGGCAATAGGTTATCAACAATAGTACGAATTCGTTCGCGCTTGATTGTTGAGAAATATCCCGACTTGCCCTACGCATTCCTCGTTGGTTTGTTCTCCAAAAAGGTAAGTATGGAAAGTACAGGATGATGGTCGACCATTGGGGCCGACCCAGTGAGGGCGGGCACTTTTTCCCGCTAAGTGAATCGCGTCGCCCCTGCGGTGGCGCGAAAGGAAAGTGAGATACGAGTAATGAATACAAAGATGTACGTTGGCGGCTTGAGCTGGGACACGACCGATGAAAGTTTGCGTAAGGCCTTCGCCAAATTCGGCGAAGTGACCGACGTGGCCGTCATCACCGACCGGGACACCGGGCGCTCCCGCGGCTTCGGTTTCGTCACCATGGCCGATGAAGCCGGCGCCAAGGCCGCGATCAGCGGTCTGAACGACACCGACCTCGACGGCCGCACCATCAAGGTGAGCGAAGCCAAGGAAAAAAGCCCCCGTGACGATCGTCGCGGTGGCGGCGGCGGCGGCGGCAATCGCAATCGCCGTTGGTAATCCGACGACGACCGTGACGACATCCGCTTGACCGCGGCGGTCGCAATCCATTGAGTTGAATTGCCGATCAAGGGCGAAATCTTATGGTTTCGCCCCTGTTTTTTTAACCGCGCCGCCCCCGGCGGTAGGGATTGCCGCGCCCCGCTTCGCCGAGCGGCTTCTATTATCCTTTTCGCGAATGCGGAAATTCCGGACCGGCCACGACCGTTCCCGGCTTTGTTGATGCGAACTTGTGTCGGGCAAGCCCCCGCAGCCGCGGGTTTTTCTTACCGCGCCAGCGCCTTGATGTCGCTCACGCCGCGGGGCAGCGGCGTGGCCCCGATGAACCCCGGCGAGCCCGGATAACCCGGATAACCGTGATACCCCGGCTGGCCCGGATACCCGCGGTAGGGCCGGCAGTTGAAGTGGACCAGGCGATTGTCGCTGTAAATCGTGCCCAGGTAATCGCCGTCGACGTCCAACACGTCCGGCTCGTCCCAGGGCAGCCAGCCGATCCACACCCCGCGCGTGCTGAACACGAACCGGTCTTTTCGGTAAGCGATCCACTTGCCTTTGGAATCGAAGAGGTATTGGGTTTCCATTGTCTTTCCCCGCACGGTTCGCCGACCGGGGCCGGTCAACGGGAGCTTGGGGAACGTAAGCCGCATTGCCCGGTCGGCTGCAATTTTTATCTACTTACCATCTACCATTAAATTGACCGTTGCGTAACCGAAAAATGCGCCGCCGGCGGCCCCTCGCGCTTGACACCCCCGCGGCGGCGGGCCACGATTCCCCGGCATTGCCGACAAGCGAGGATACCACATGCGTCCGGCCCGTTCGCTCATCGTTTTGCTGCTCGTGTTGTTGTGCGCGCCGCTCGTGTGGGCGGAGGACGAAACGACCGAGGGCGGCGATCTGCCCCCGGTGACCGTCACCGCGCGGCGGCTCAACGAATCGACCGACGACCCGCCGGCCTTCGTCGAGGTCATCGAAATGGACGATTACGCCGGGCGCCTGGTGTCCACCGACGAGGTGCTGCGCCGGGCGGCGGGCGTGAACGTCACGCGCCTGGGCGGCCTGGGCGCCACCGCCACGGTGTCCATTCGCGGCGCGGCGAGCCGGCAGGTGGTCGTGCTGGTCGACGGCGTGCGGCTGAACACGGCGGCCGGCGGCGGCGTCGACCTGGGCGCGATTCCGCCCGCGCAGATCGAACGCATCGAAGTGATTCGCGGCGGCGATTCGGCCTACTACGGCGAAGGCGCGATCGGCGGGGTGATCAACATCGTCACGCGCCGGCCCGACGACGCGGCCCGCCACACGGCGGCGGTCACCCACGGTTCGTTCAACACCTGGCGGTTGGCCGCCTCGCGCGGCGACGGCGGCGAACGCTGGCGCACCTTCGTTTCCGGTTCGTACCTGCACAGCGACGGCGACTATCGTTTCACCAACAACCGCGGCACCGAGTTGGACGACCGCGACGATTTTCAGGACGTGCGCGTCAACAACGAGCTCGATCAGCGCAGCCTGCTGGTCAAGGTCGCCGGCGAACCGACCGACGCGCTGAGCCTCGCCGCGCAAAACGACCTGTATTCCGCCGACGCCGGCGTGCCGGGGATGATCACCTTTCCCTCGCCGCACGTGCACGAGCGGTTGCTGCGCGACATCGCCTCGGCCTCGGCGGCCTGGACCGGCCTCGGGCTGCCCGGCCTGAGTTTGCGCACGCGCCTGGCCAACCGCTACGAGCGCTCGCGTTACCGCGACGAATACGGCGAGCAGACCGGCGTGCCCTTCGTCAGCGAGCGCGTCGAACTCGAACCGCAGATCGAACCCAGCCTGCAATACGTGTGGGGCGCGCATCAGCTCTGGACGCTCGACGGCCTGGCCCGCCACACGCGGCTGGACGACGAAATGTTCGACGATCCCACGCGTGAGACCTACGCCGTCGCCCTGCGCGACCAGGTGCTGCTGTGGTCGGGCCGCGTGACGCTCGTGGGCGCGCTGCGCTACGACGACGTGTCCGACGCCGGCGACCAGTTCAGCCCCAAGGGCGGGCTCGCGCTCAAGCCATGGACATGGCTGACGCTCAAAGGCAACGTCGGCCGCTCGTTTCGCGCGCCGAGTTTCAGCGAGCTGTATTTTCAACACGGCTATGTCGAAGGAAATCCGGATCTGAAACCCGAACGCGCCACGCACCTGGACGCCGGCATGCAGACGCTGTTCCCATGGTTGTCGTTCGAGGGCGCGTATTTCCGCAGCGAGGTGCGCGACCTGATCGAATACGTGCTGGTCGGCGGTTTTCGCTACAAGCCGTTCAACATCGGCCGCGCGCGGCTGGAAGGCATGGAGCTTTCCGCGCGGCTGGCGCCGGCCGACTGGCTGACCGCGAGCGGCGCGTACACGCTGACTTACGCCGTCGACGAAAACGCCGGCGATGACCGCCAGATTCCCGGCCGGCCGCGCCACACCGCCTCCGCGCGCCTGGAAACACGTGCGGACATCTTCGCCCCGTTCGTCGAGTACGATTACGCCGACGGCAATTACCTGACCGCCGCCAACACGAAAAAGCTCGACGAGCGCCACGTGCTCAACGCCGGATTGTTGATTCTTCCCGAGGCGCAAACGCGCTTGGGCGTGGAAATGAAAAACGCGACCGACGAGCGGATCGTCGACGTGCGCAACTTCCCCCTGCCCGGCCGGGCGATGTACCTGACCTTCGAGCGTTCGTTTTAATTGTTTTCGGCGCGCACGTTGCGGAACAGCAGATCCATGAAGTGATCGGTGCGCCGGCGCAGTTCGTCCGGCGAGACTTCCTTGTGCGTGATCCACTCGTGCCACATCAGATGGCCCCAGGCGTGGGTCATGTCGACGAGGATCTTGGCGTCGACGTCGGGGCGGATCGTGCCTTTTTTGATGCCCAGATCGACCCAGTGCGACAACTCGGCTTTGAATTGGTCGATGTGCGGCGTGATGTACGCGTCCACGCGCCGGCCCAAGTGCGGATGCCGCATGGCCATGGCGAAAAACTCGATCTCCATGGCGTACGCGCCCGGATCCTCGCGCACGGTGGGGATCAGGTCGTGCAGCGCCTGCCGCAAAATTTCGATCGGATCCTCGCACTTGACCAACGCCTGGCGGATGCGCTCGAAGTCGCCGTCGAAGCGCCGCTGCATGATGAGAAACGCCAGATCCAGCTTGTTGTCGGCCACCTGATAGAGCGTGCCCTTGCTGACGCGCGCCTTTTTGGCGACGACGTCCAGGCGCATGCCCTCGAAGCCTTTTTCGATCCACAGTTGCATCGCCGTATCGAGGATGATCTCGCGGCGGTCTTCCGGATTGCGCGTTTTGGGACTCATGTCGTCGAATCGTCCTTTGGATAAATACCAACAAGTACTGTAGAGAACTTTTTTCATTCATGCAAACGGAGAAAGTCGGTTCACGAAGTCCGTTTCCCCGGCATGGTGCATTCCGCCCCGCCGTTGAGGGGGCTGGATCGGCATTTGACGAGCGCGAATATTTGTAAGTTAATGAAACCGTCCTCCATGAAAAATCAACGAAGAGTAAACGTACGGCTGTCCGATGAATGGGCGCTTTTTTACTGATGAATGAAAAGAAGGAGATGATCATGAAGCATTATAAAATGGTGTTCGTGGCCGTGGTCGCCCTGGCAATGCTGGCCCAAATCGGCGTCGCGACGCTGCGGGCCGACGACTGCAAGTTCACCTATGAATCGTTCGGCAAAGCGTTCCTGGAGAAATACTGCAACGGCTGCCACAGCTCGACCAAAACGGGCCTTGCGCGCAAGGGTGCGCCGGCCGGTTACGATTTCGACAAGCCGGAGCTGATCGCCAAAGAGAAGAAAGAGATCGTCGAATGGACGGTCGAGAAAAAGAAAATGCCGCCGCTGTTGTCGGCCAAACCTACCGACGCCGAGCGGGCGCAGGTAAAAACCTGGCTCGATTGCGAATACAAATAAAGGAGAGTTGATTCGACCGAATTTTTTTCGAACCGATTCTTTTTCCCGGAGAGCCGCGGCTCTCCCTTTTTTTTTACTCGTCCAGGCACTGACGGACTTTGTGCATGAGCGAATCGATGGTGAAGGGTTTGCCCAGGTAGAAAGTATCGGGCTCGAGCCGGCCGTCGCGGTCGATGATGTCCTGCGTGTAACCCGACATGAACAGCACTTTAAGATTCGGTTTGTCCTGCCGCAGGCGCCGGCACAGTTCGTCGCCGTTCATCTTCGGCATGATCACGTCGATGATCGCCAGGTCGATTTCCGTGCGGTGTTGCCGCCAGAGTTCGAGTGCCCGTTCGCCTTCGTTGACGTCCAACACGGTGTAACCCTGCCGTTCGAGGATTTTCTTGGCCAACGTGCGCACCATGTCCTCGTCCTCGACCAGCAACAGGGTTTCGTGGCCGTCGATCGGTGACGGCCGGCGCTCGGTCTCCTCTTTGGCGATCGCGCCGCGATGCACGGGGAAATAGATGCGGAAGGTCGTGCCGCCCTCCGGCGCCGAATCGACCGCAATCGCGCCGCCGTTCTGCTTGACGATGCCGTACACGGTGGCCAGGCCCAGCCCGGTGCCTTTGTTCAGCTCCTTGGTGGTGAAGAACGGCTCGAAAATGTGTTCCCTGGTTTTCGCGTCGATGCCCGTGCCCGTGTCGCGCACGGTCAGCAGCACGTAATCGCCGGTGACGGGCGGCTCCTCGGTTTCGATCGTCTGCGCATGCAGATGAACGTTTTTGGTCAGAATGAACACTTGACCGCCGCGGGGCATGGCGTCGCGCGCATTGGCGCACAGGTTGATCAGAATCTGGTCGATCTGGTTCGGATCGGCGTGGATGCAACCGATCGCCGCGCCCGGGTGGAAGGACAGTTCGACGTCTTCGCCGATGATGCGCATCAGCATGTTCTTCGCCTTGGCGATCGTGTCGTTGAGGTCGATCGGACGCGGCGCGATGATCTGCTTGCGGCTGAACGCCAGCAGGTGCTGAATCAACTTCATCGCCCGGTCGCCGGCCTGCAGAATTTCCCGGACGTACTCTGTGAGCGGGCTGTTTTTCTCCAGGTTCGCCCGCAGTAGTTCCGCGTAACCGAAGATGCCGGTGAGGATGTTGTTGAAGTCGTGGGCGATGCCGCCGGCCAGCCGGCCGATCGCCTCCATCTTCTGCGATTGCCGCAATTGCTCTTCCAGCGACAGGCGCTTTTCCTCGGCGTTGCGGCGCTCGGTAATGTCGCGCGCCGCGGTGATCGCCGCCTTGACCCGGCCGTCCGAATCCAGCTCGGGCGCCAACTGCCAGTCGATCCACAAACCGTTGGGCATTTGAAATTCCAGCCGGTTGCCTTGACCGTCGGAGAACACCTGTTCGATGCCCTTTTTCCACAAGGCGCACAAATCCGGCGGAAAGCCCAGTTCCTCGTGCGTTTTGCCGATAAACGACTCCGGCGAAAGGCCCGTCAATTTGACCACGGCCGGATTGACGTACAAATGCCGGCATTGCCGGTCGAAGCGCATGATGACGTCCGGGGAATTTTCCGTCAGTGCGCGGAACATCTCCCCGCTGTCGCGCAAGGCGTCCTCGGCCTTGATGCGTTCGGTCAACTCGCGCTGGAAATCGCGCGTGCGCGCTTCCACCGCCCGTTTCAGCGTCCGGTTCCAGGACAGGATGAAGCCGATGACCAATGCGATCGCCGTGACCGCGACGATCAGCCAGCCCCAGAAGCGCCGGTCCTTGTACAGCGGCGGCCGATCCAGTTTGATCCACTTGTTCAGGATCTTCCGCTTTTCCCCCGCCAGCGAAACGGTCAACGATTTCTGCAAAATGGAATGCAGCAGCGGCCAGTCGCTGCGCGCCGCCATCGACAATTTGGTGAAGTAGTTGGTCTTGCCGGAAATCTGCAGGTTGGTGATGCCTTCCTTCTCGATGTAGTACAAGGCCACCGGCAGAGTGCCGATAATGGCGTCGATCTCGCCGAACGACACCTTATGCAATCCGGTCGCCAAATCCTCGACCAGAAGCAAACGAAGATCCGGGTAGTCGCGAGTGAGCATCTCGTGCCAGACGTAACCGGACACCACCGCCACCCGTCGTTGAAATAGATCTTCGATCGTCGTGTGCGGCGGCATGTCGCGCCGGGTGATGATCACCCCGGGCAGCACGATGTACGGATCGGTGAACAGCAGATAGTCGAAACGTTGCTCCGTCTGCGCGGCGGCGGGCAGCAGGTCCACCTCCCGGTTGTGCGCCGCCGCCAGCACCTCGTCCCAGGTCGAATATTTTACCGGCTGGAATTGAATGCCCAGTTCCTCGCCGAGCATCGCCATCATTTCGGCGGACAAACCCTGGTAGCGCCCGTTTTCGTCGAACCACTCGATCGGCGGGAAAAACGGGTCGGGCGCAATGCGGATCACCGGATGATTCGCCAACCACTGGCGCTCTTGTTCGGTCAGGTCGGCCTTGATGGAGGTTTGGGCATGCACCACTCCGGCCGCTATTAAAAACAGCAGCAGCGAATGAAGTATCCCCACAAAACCGAAAGAAAACACCCGACGATCTAACATGTACTTTTAAGCCCTCGATCGGAATGCCAAAACCGATCACCGCTAATTATACAATTTTTCAAAGGTAATCCGTCATTTTTTATTTACCTAAAGGGAAAACCTTGGCGAACGCCTTTTGTTCAACATCGCTCCGGGTTCCCTGCATTAAAAATTTGCAAAAAAACGCTTGCCATTCCGCCTGTTCGTATGTTATATATTCACTATATTGCTAGGTAACAATATATTGCTATAGCGATAATAGACATGCAAGGCGAGATAAAAGTTCTTTTCATAAAAACATCTCATGCATAAAAAAAGAGAAGCATTGAAAAGAGGACCGGCCGCGACTCGTGGAAACGGGTCGCGGCCGACATCGTGAAAGCTTATCCAAAAGGATGATCCAACGGTCGGCTCGGCGCCCGGCATGAGAAAACCGCCGAACGGCGATGCCTTTTGGGCGTCCCCGGCAATACCGAAACATCGTCAATCTTGGCAATAGCGGTCGGTTTCCGGGCAGTGGATGCGGATATGCAAATGGTCGGCGTGGCCGGCGGCGTGACGGATGATCCCCCGGCGCTCGCCGCGCCCGCGCGGGTACTGGAACCACTGGCTCAGTTGCTGTTGGGGATAGACGACCCGGAGTTCCTCGTACATGATTTGCTGCAGGTTCCAGTCGAGCAGGATGTACTGCACGCGGCCGGTTTCCAACAGCGTTTCCATGAAATACCAGGTCTTCTCGATGTCCAGCCGTTGCGCGCTCATGCCGCGGAAGCCGCGCACGAGTTGGTTGTCCTTGGTGTACATGGCCACGTCGACGTCGCGTCCGCTCTGGTGGCTCCGGTGCGGCGAAAGGGTTCCGCCGCCTTTCTGCGACAGGTGGCCGACGACCAGCGGCGCGGTTTCGGGATACGCCAGACGCATTTCCTCGGCCGCCATCTCCAGTAGATCGACTAGTTCCTTCGTGCCGTAGGCTTTGGCCGGTTCGAGGACGAGAATGTCCGGGGAGGATGCCAAGGGCACGCCGTCGCGCAGTTCGCCGTCGTCGGGCCGGCCGACCGAACCGGCGGCGTCGGGAGCCAACCGCCCGGGCGCGCAGGCGGCGAGCAGGAGCAGCAGGGCGAAAAGCGCCGCGATGTTCAGGCGGTTCATGGCGGTAGTGTACGCATTCGCCCGCCGGAAGGGAAGGATGGATTTGCCGTCCGCTCTCTGCTACTGTTTGGCCGATTTTTTTACTCACCGATGAGGGAGAACATCATGGGCGTTGCGTTGCTGGATCTGACTCGGCAGTACGAACAATTTAAGAACGAAGTCGAAGCGGCGGTCATCGACGTGTGCCGCTCGGGCAAATACATCCTCGGCGAAACGGTCGCGCAGTTCGAACGCGAAGCGGCGGCTTACTGCGGCGCCGGCGCGGCGGTGGGCCTGACCTCCGGCAGCGACGCGTTGCTGGTCGCGCTGATGGACCGCAACGTCGGCCCCGGCGACGAAGTGATCACCACGCCGTTCACGTTTTTCGCCACCGTCGGCGCGATCACCCGTTTGGGCGCGACGCCGGTGTTCGTCGACATCGATCCGCGCAGCTACAACCTCGACCAGGACGCGGCGATCGCGGCGCTCACCGACAAGACCAAGGCGGTCATCATCGTGCATCTGTTCGGCCGCTGGGCCGAGTGCGACAGGCTGCTGGCCGTGTGCGAAGAGCGCGGCATCGCGCTGATCGAAGACGCGGCGCAGGCCATCGGCTGCGCGAACGCGCAGGGCCGCCGCGCGGGTTCGGTGGGGCATTACGGCGCGTTCAGCTTCTTCCCGAGCAAAAACCTGGGCGCGTTCGGCGACGGCGGCTTGCTCACCTGCCGCGACGAGGAAACCGCGCAACGCCTGCGCGTGCTGCGCAACCACGGCCAGTCGCGCACGTACTATCACGACCTGATCGGCGGCAACTTCCGCCTCGACGCGCTGCAGGCGGCGGTGCTGTCGGTGAAGCTCAAGCACCTGGAAGGCTGGCACGCGGGCCGGCGCGCCAACGCCGAAAAATACCGCGAGGCGTTCGAGATCGCCGGCGTGCCCGCCGGGGCGGCCGAGCTGCCCGCCGCGGGCGCGGGGCGGCACATCTACAACCAGCTCACCCTGCGTGCGCAACGGCGCGACGAACTGCTGGCCTACCTGCGCGAAAACGGCATCGGCTGCGCGGTGTATTATCCGCTGTGCCTGCATCTGCAACCGTGCTTCGCCTTCCTGGGCCTGAAACCCGGCGCGTTCCCGCACGCGGAAGCCGCGTCGGCCGAGGTGATCTCCATTCCGGTGTACCCGGAGCTGACCGCCGAGGAGATCATGGAAGTGTCGCTGGCGATCGCGGGATTTTACAAGGGCTGAGCCGTTCGACCAACCACGAGCGGGGACATGGCTGACGCGAAACACAAACGGCGCGTGGCCGTGATCGGCGCGGGCGCGGCCGGCACGATGGCCGCCGTTTTCGCGGCCGAAGCCGGCGACGACGTCACGCTGTTGGAGCGCACCGCCGACGGCGGACGCAAGATTCTGCTCAGCGGCGGCGGCCACTGCAACGTGCTGCCCGGCGCCCTCGATCCCGCGCGCTACGTCACCGATTCCTCCCCCAACACGCTCAAAAAGATCCTGCGCTCGTGGCCGTTGGCCGAGCAACGCCGTTTCTTCGAAGAAACGTTGGGCGTGCCGCTGATGTTGGAAGCGGAAACGGGCAAGCTCTTTCCGGCGTCGAATCAAGCGCGCGACGTGCGCGACGCGTTGCAGGCGCACGCGCGCCGGCTGGGCGTACGCTTCCGCTTCGGCGCCGCGGTGCGCGACCTGCGCCGGGCCGACGACGGCGCGCGGTGGGACATTCATCTCCAGGACGGCGCGCTCGTCACCGCCGACGCGGTCGTGTTGGCCACGGGCGGATTGTCCGCGACGGCCACCGGCTGCGACGGCAGCGGGCTGCGCCTGGCCCGCGCCCTCGGGCACGTCGTCCACGAAACCTATCCGGCGCTCACGCCGCTGCTGGCCGAGCCGCCGGTGCACGCGGCGCTGGCGGGCGTCAGTCTGCCGGTCACGCTGAGCGCGACGGTCGCGGGGCGGCGCGTCGCGTCGTCCGGCGCGTTGCTGTTCACGCACAAGGGATACAGCGGACCGGCGGTGCTCGACATCGCCTACGTCGCCGTGCGCGCGCTGCTGCGCGGCGAAGCGCAACCGCTTTTCGTGCAGTGGACTCCCCTGGACGAGGCGGCCTGGGAGCAACGCTTGCGCCAAAGCGAGAACGTGCAGGTCGCCACCGTGCTGCGGCGCGAGTTGCCCGCGCGTTTGGCGACGGCGTTGCAGACCGAAGCGGGCGTCGCCGCCGATGGCCGCCTGGCGCAATTGCGCCGCGACGAACGCCGGAAGTTGATCGAGGCGCTGACGCGCTACCGCCTGCCGTGGACCGGCCACGGGGGGTATCGCCACGCGGAAGTCACCGGCGGCGGCGTGGATCTGGCCGAAGTGGACCCGCTCACGCTGGAAAGCAAACGGCAGCGCGGTTTGTTTTTCTGCGGCGAGATGCTCGACGCCTGGGGGCCGATCGGCGGCTACAACTTCGCCTGGGCCTGGGCGACCGGACGCGCCGCGGGACGCGCCGCGAGTGATAGGTGACGAGTTATTAGTGACAAGTTGATTGTACTTACCTCAATTCATAACTTATAACATGACACTTCGAGCGACTGAGTCTCCACTCCGGCGCGGATTAGAAAATCGGCAGCACCTTTTCGATCGCCAGGCTGAGGTAGGGCATCAGACCGTCGAGCGGCATGTCGAACACCGGCTCGAGGATGAGCGTCTGGACGACGGCGAGCGTCGCGTAGGCCAGCCAGCCGATCCCCCGCGCCAAGCCGTGTTTGTTCAGCAAACGATGGTGGAACTGTTCGAGCCACGAATAGGGCCGTTCCACGTTGAGCACGTGCGTTTCGTTGCGCGGCAGGGCTTTCATCAGGCCGCGATAGGTGCAGCCGAAGGCGCCGCGCGCGAACATGTCGTCGGCCGGTTTGATGCGTTTGCGCAGCAGGGCGTAGCGCCGTGCGCAGGCGGCGGGCAGGTAATGCACCCACCACAGGCCGGTGGTGTGATCGTCGATCGGCCAGAGGCGGTTGGGCGTTTCGCCGATGAACATCTGCCCGCCCCGGTGCAGCACGCGCCAGAGTTCGCGCAGGATCGCCGCGCGCATTTCCGGCCGCACGTGCTCCATCACCCCGTTGACGACGATAAGGTCGAAATGCTCGTCCGGAAACGCGAGGGCGTCGGTGCGCTCGACCCAGTGCGCCTGGGCCGCGTGCGCCAACCCGTGATCGCGGATGCGCAGACTCGCGGCTTCGGTCATCCGCGGATCGACGTCCAGGGCGATCACCGACGCGCCCGCCTCGGCCATCACCACGGTCGAGGGTCCGGTGCCGCAACCGATTTCCAACACGCGTTTTCCGGTCAGCGGCGAGAAGCGCAGGATCGTCGGCAGAAAGTGCGACCGCTGAAAGTCCACGCGGTTCTGGGCCATGCGAAACCAGTGTTCGTGCGCGGCGGACCCCGGCGGATCGTCGATCATCCGGTGGATGGCGTCTTCGAATTCCTTGGAATAAGCAAAAACATTTTCTTCATCAGACGACGAAATCGACATGACCGCGTCCTCCAGTGCGCGCGATATTCGCGCTTAATGGCGCAGAGATCAAGACAGGAAGCCTTGGCTTGCGCCAAAGCAATTATGCATGATGAGTGAAAAGTGACGAGGTAAAAGTAATTACATCAAATCATAACAAATTACTGGTCATTTGCATCTACGCCGGTGTCGTTAGGGCACAGGCGTAACGGCTGCCGCTTCGCCGAGCGCCTCGGCGGCGCCCTGCACGACCTCGGGGGTGAGCATGGCGGCGGGCGCCAGCGCTTCGGGCGTCGGGGTCGGCAGCACGGCGGCCGCGCCGTTGGTTCCGCGGATCGTCTGCCAGATTTCGTTGAAATTGAGCGTGGAGAGGTTGAGGAATACGCCCATCAGGCTTTCGCCGGCGATGACGCCGCTGGCGATCGGCACCGTGTAATCCTCCGACCACTGCGGCTTGCGCTTGCTCATGATGTGTACGATCAGCGCGCCGACGAACATCGACAGCGTGTTGTAGAACGGAATGACGAAGGCCAGGCCCAGCCCCATCGAGCTGGGCACGTACATCTTGTATTTGCTCGGCGTCACCTTGTCGGCGATGGCCAGTAGGATGCCGACCAGACCGCCGATCGCCAACCCCCACCGGCGCGATTCGGACAGCACGCCCAGGCCCTGCGACAGCAGTTCGGCCACGCCCTTCCACACCTGCGCGGCGGGCGCGGGGAACTTGGCGCTGCCCAGCACGCTCGCGTCGGGCACCAGCAGGTAGAAGGCCGGGACGATCACCGCCGCGCCGGCGAAGATGCCCCAGAACTGCGCCAGAAACTGGCGGCGCGGGTTGGCCCCGAGCAGATAGCCCGACTTGAGGTCGGTCAGCAGGTCGGCGCTGGAACCGGCGGCCCCGGCGGTGACGCACGCGGTCATCAGGTTGATCTTCGCCGCTTGCAGCGCGCCGCCGGCCACGCGGTGCGCGGGGGCGAGCACGCCGTACATCAACTGGGTGATCTTGCCCATCGCGCCGATCGGCGTGATGTCGGTTTCGCCGGTCGCGCGGCAGGCGACGATGCCCAGGAAGAAGGTCATGACCACGCTGAGCGCGCCCATCCACCAGGAGACGGAAAAGCTGATCGCCAAAATCGCCATGCAGCCCAGGCCGCTGAAGAGCACGCCCAGGATGAACCACGAGCCGGGAACCTCGATGGCCTCCATCGCGGTCAGGCGCGGGTCGACCGTGCGGTTGGCGCTGGGGATGAGGTTTTTAATGCCGGCGAAGGCGCGGCCGATGGTGCGCCAGCCGAAGAGGAAGGTCATCAAGCCCGAAGTGACCATGATCGCGGCGCCGGGCCACAGCGACCAGTCGACGATCTGCCGGTAGCCCAGTTCGCCCGTCGCGCCCAGGTGCAGTTCGCCGGCGGCCAGGGCCATCGGGGCGAGCACGCCGAAGTTGAGAATCGCGCCGGCCAGCATCGACCAGCCGGTGCGGATGCCGATCAGCGCGCCGGCGGCGATCATGATCAGGCTGTTGTCCCAACTGATCGTCCACTCGCTGAAGGTGCGCCCTTTCATCTTCAAGGCGGCGGGCAGATCGAACGAGTACGGCGTGCGGAATTTTTCCGGGTACCAACTGTAGGTGTTGTCCTTGAAGAAGGACATCACCGCGCCGACCAACCCGGCGTACAACAGCGCGGAGGCTTTTTTCGTCGCGTCCTCGCCCTTGGCGTAGAGGCTGCGCAGGGTTTCGGCGGCCGCGACGCCCGAGGGGAAGCGTAACTGTTCGATGTTGATCATCTGGCGTTTCATCGGGATGGCCATGGTCACGCCGAGGATGGCCAGGAAGATCGTCCAGACCATCAGCAGCCAGAAGTTCAGGTGCTGGCCTTCGATCATCAGCAGCGCGGCGATGGCGCTGACCAGCGCGCCGCCGGTCGAGTAACCGGCCGAGCTGGCGGTGGACTGCATGCAATTGTTTTCCAGAATCGAGAGGTTCGTCTTCAACAGGCCGACCTTCTGCATCACCGAGCCCAGCGAATACGACAGGATGCACGCGGTGATCGCCACGCCCAACCCCCAGCCGGTTTTCAGGCCGATGTACAGGTTCGACAGGCTCATGATGCCGCCCAGGAACATGCCCATGAGCACGGCGCGCAAGGTGAGCTGCGGCATGTCGCCGTGGTAGTGGTTCTCGAACCACTCCAGTTCGATCTCCTCGGCCTTTTTGCCCGCGGTGTCGATGCCGAGAAAATGATCGGCGGCGATCTTCGCGTTTTCGTCCTGAATGGCCGTGCTGCGTTTGCCCGACATCGGCGGCGTCCCCCTCGTAATGGAATTGCCGGTCACTTTCCGCCATGCGCCGAAATTCGTCAAGCGAGTTGTCGGGACGGCAGCCATAAAGAAAGGATCCGCATGCCGCCTTTTCGGTTCTTTGGCAGGATAAATAAGTCGTTCGCGACGGACGGCGAGTGGGTCACTGAGATTGTCGATCCGTCGCCCAACAGCGGCATCGGCGCGTCCATCGCCGTCGACGGCGACGGCTACGTGCACATCAGCTACTACGACAACGGCAACAGCAGTTTGAAGTACGCGACGAACCGACCTTAAAATCACGGGACACGTAACGAGTACATGTCCCGGATTTTTCAAAGAGCGCTGTGTGTTAATTGTAGGGGCAACCCCCCGTGGTTGCCCTGGTCTGGGTTGCCCTGGGCTGGGTAGGCACGGGGGCCTACCCCTACGGCGGAAATGGCGCTCGAACGCCCGTTCTATTGGCGTGGGACACTTTTTCCCGAGTGTCCCACGGCTAAATTTTATAAGCTA
>ERZ795059.1534-NODE-1534-length-25554-cov-7.627985_pt1 | contig 25554 bp, 34 predicted proteins | sample MGYA00375143_ERZ795059 | MGnify/ENA primary metagenome ERZ795059 (study PRJEB30188, sample SAMN05720168) | activated sludge metagenome | isolation source: Anaerobic digester | place: USA | collected 2015-01-07 ... | reverse complement strand
AAATACGAAGAGTAGATTATTTATAAAAAATATTGATATTTATCATAGGAGTTAAAAAATGTCTGTCATAAAAGTTATGAATATAAACGGAGAACCGAAAGAAACAATCGAATTGAGCGATAGAATATTTAATGCTGTAATAAAACCGGCATTAATGCATGAAGTGGTAACTGCTTATCTTACAAATCAGAGACAAGGAACAAAAGCCACTTTAAGCCGCTCGGAAGTTAACGGCACTGCAAAAAAACCTTGGCGTCAGAAAGGAACCGGCAGGGCACGTTCGGGAAGTCAAAAAAGTCCGGTATGGGTCGGAGGCGGACATGCGTTTGCCCTTGAACCTTCCAAATTTGACGTAAGAGTGCCTCAAAGTAAAAGACAAGCCGCTTTGAGAAGCGCATTAAGTTCAAAATTCAAAGAAACCTCATTGATTGCCCTTGAAGATTTCAATTTTGATAAACCCTCGACTAAGAAAATGAATCAAATACTTGAAAATTTAAAGATTTATGATACTGTATTGTTTCTTTTTCCAGAAAAAAACGAAAGCATAATCAAATCAATACGAAACATACCCGGAGTATCCGGAATAATTTATAAAGACGTCAACACCTACGAGGTTTTAAAGAATAAATATCTTGTAATAATAAAATCAGCCGCGGGTAAACTGGAGGAATTGCTTAAATGAGTAAAGAGCATAATATAATTATTAGACCGATAATATCGGAAAAATCAACGATAGCGCGAGAAAAATTCAATCAATACGGATTTGAAGTGGCGGTTGACGCGACGAAAAACGAAGTTAAGAAAGCAGTTGAAAAATTGTTCAGCGTAAAAGTTGAAAGCGTAAAAATGCTGAATCAGATTGGCAAAATCAAAAGAGTTCGTCAGCATCCTGGAATGACTGCGAAGTCGAAGAAAGCCGTAGTTCGTTTAAAAGGCGACAATAAAATAAAATTTTTTGAAGGAAAGTAAGAATTATGGGCATAAAACAATTAAAACCAACCACACCCGGCCGAAGAGGAATGTCGGTATCGGATTTTACAGAATTAACCAAATCCAAACCGGAAAAAGCATTAACGGTATCGTTAATGAAATCCGGCGGCAGGAACAATACCGGACGCGTAACTTCGTGGCATAGGGGCGGCGGTCACAAAAAAAGATATAGAATTATAGATTTTAAACGCGACAAAGACAATATACCGGCTACGATAACGTCAATAGAATACGATCCAAACCGCAATTCAAGGATAGCGTTGGCGGTTTACGCCGACGGCGAAAAAAAATACATAATAGCGCCCGACAAATTAATGGTTGGAATGAAAATAATGTCCGGAGAAAATGCTGAAATAAAGGTTGGCAACAGTCTTCCGCTATCAAAGATTCCAACAGGAACGCAGATTCATAATATTGAACTTGAACCCGGACGCGGCGCAAAAATATGCAGAGGCGCGGGCACGGCTTCTCAAATAACAGGAAAAGAAGGCAAATACGCATACGTAAGTCTTCCGTCGGGAGAATTGCGCAAAGTGTTATTAACCTGTAAAGCCACAATAGGGCAGGTTGGAAATACCGAATCGATAAATGTAAGCGTAGGAAAAGCTGGAAGAACGAGATGGCTCGGCGTTCGTTCAAACGTCAGAGGCGTATCAATGAACCCGATAGATCATCCGCTTGGCGGAGGCGAAGGAAAAACTTCAGGGGGAAGAAATCCGTGCACGCCATGGGGAAAACCCACAAAAGGTTATAAAACCCGCAATAAAAAGAAGAGCACAAATAAATTTATCATTAGCAGGAAAAAGAAGTAATTAGGAGGCTATAGATGGCGCGTTCGTTAAAAAAAGGGCCCTTCGTCGACGATCATTTAATGAAAAAAGTCGACGGCATATTGAAATCCGGAAAAAAAGAAGCGATAAAAACCTGGTCAAGAAGGTCAACTATATTGCCGGAATTTGTCGGATTGAACTTTACGGTTCATAACGGAAAGAAATTCATACCGATATATGTTACCGAACAAATGGTAGGACATAAACTTGGAGAATTTTCGCCGACGCGAACATTTAAAGGTCATAGAAAAGCCGAGAAAGCGGCAAAAACCGTATAAGATTAGGAAATCTACAGTAAAAAAGCGCGGAATTTTTCGCGTTCAAACAAGAGTAGAACGAATTGAAGCGCGGAATTTTTCGAGCGGCTTAATGTAATGAAAGCAAAAAAAACGGCGCGGAATTTTTCGCGCAGAGTAGAGGCTGAAAAAAATAGGAAGCGCGGCAGAGATATATAACGTCATTTAACAGTTGGCGCATATATCCGCAAAACAACGATTTAATTAAATGCAACGTTTTAAAATATTATTGAAATTAAGTTTGATAGTTGCAAATAAAACATTTGGCGACCGCATTAACCGGAACTAAAAAAGACGGAAGAAGCGAATATTTAAAATAGCCGATATGCAAGATTAAAATGAAATAGCGAGGAGTAGGATATAATTATGGAAGCGTATGCAATTGCGAAACATATTAGAATGTCCGCGTATAAAGTAAGGCGAATACTTGCTTTAATAAGATATAAAGACGCGGCGGAAGCGAAGAATTTATTAAAATTCGTTCCCGGCGGAGCGTCTCCGAGAATTTTAAAAGTATTGAATTCGGCAGTGGCGAATTTAAAGCAGAAAAATTCAGGATTAAGAGAAGAAGATATAATAGTAAAAAAAGCCGTCGCCGACGAAGGACAGACGATACGCAGAATAATATCGAGATCACAGGGAAGAGCGGAACAGATTAAAAAGAGAACCTGTCACATTAAAGTAACTGTAAGTAACGATTAATTTTTTGGAGGTTTAACAAATATGGGTCAGAAAGTACATCCCAAGGGACTAAGATTGAAAATTGTTGAAGACTGGGATGCAAAATGGTTTGCAAAAGGTAAGTCATATACGGAAAGACTTGGCGAAGATATGAAGATATATAATTTTATCAAAAAGGAATTATATAACGCGTGCATATCCAAGATTTCAATAGAAAGATATTCAAAGCGGGTAAAGATAGTAATTCATACGTCGCGTCCCGCGATAATAATCGGACCGAAAGGCGTGAACAAAGAGCGTCTTGAGGAAAGGTTGAAAAAATTTTTAAAACGCGACGATATAACGTTGTTTATTCACGACATAAAAAATCCTGAAATCGTGGCGCAGCTTGTAGCGGAGCGCATAGCCGAGCAACTTGAAAAGAGAGTGTCTTTCAGAAGAGCGATGAAAAAATCGATTGAATTAGCTCAGAAAAAAGGAGCTAAAGGGATAAAAGTTCAATGTTCGGGCCGTCTTGCAGGCGCAGATATGGCGAGAACCGAATGGTATCTTGAAGGAAGAGTGCCGCTACATACTTTGCGCGCTCAAATAGATTACGGATATGCGATAGCGAATACCAAAGTGGGAAAAACCGGCGTAAAAGTATGGATATTTACCGGCGAGATATTAAAAGGCGACGACGCAATAGTCGAAATCTAAATATAAAGATTAAATTCAAATATCAGGGAGAATAGATACATATGTTAATGCCGAGCAGATCGAAATTCAGAAAACAACAAAAAGGAAGAATGAATGGTAAAGCCAATTCAGGCAACACGCTTGTTTTCGGAGAATACGGATTAAAAGCCGAAGAACCGGCCTGGATTACAAGCCGCCAGATAGAAGCGGCTCGCGTAGCGTTGACGCGATACATAAAAAGAAGCGGAAAAGTTTGGATACGCATATTTCCGGACAAACCGGTAACCAAAAAACCGCCGGAAACAAGAATGGGTAAAGGAAAAGGAGCGCCTGAATACTGGGTGGCAGTGGTAAAACCCGGAAAAGTAATGTTTGAGATAGGCGGAGTAACTGAAGCCGAAGCTAAAGAAGGAATGCGGTTGGCGGCGCATAAATTACCAATACATACGAAATTTGTAAAATTAAATCAAGAGGTTATAATGTAATGAAGGCGAGCGAATTAAGGCAGTTTAACGAAACCGAATTAAACAAAAAGATAAGCGAAAGCGAGGAAGAATTATTTAATTTGAGATTTAAAGGCGCGTTATCGCCATTAGACGATCCGAAACGAATTAAGACGTTGAAAAAAACAATTGCGCAAATGAAGACACTTTTAAATGAAAAAAAAGAGGTAGTTAAAAAATGAGCGAACATAGCAATAACCGGAAATTAAGAGAAGGGTTGGTTGTCAGCGATAAAATGACGGGTTCGGCAGTAGTGCTTGTAGAACGGAAGGTAAGAGAACCTTTATATAAAAAAATTATAAAAAGGTCGAAAAAATATATGGTGGACAACCCAAAGAACGAAGCGGGTTACGGAGATTTTGTCGAAATAATCGAGACCAAACCATTATCGAAAAAAAAATGCTGGCGTATCAATAAGATACTGAAAAAAGTTGTAAAAAAAGGTGAATAATTATGATTCAACAGGAAACCGTATTAAATGTGGCCGATAATTCCGGCGCAAAAAAAATATTATGCATAAGAGCGATGGGCGGTTCTACCCGCAGATACGCATATGTCGGTGATATAATAGTCGCCGCAGTAAAGGAAGCCGATACGAACGGAACCGTTAAGAAGGGCGAAGTAGTGAAAGCTGTTGTCGTAAGAACAAAGAAAGCTATCAAACGCAAAGACGGTTCGTATATAAGATTCGACGATAATTCGGCGGTAATAATAAATCCGCAGCGCGAACCGATAGGAACAAGAATATTCGGACCGGTGGCGCGCGAATTGAGAATGAAGAATTTTATGAAGATAATATCGCTTGCTCCGGAAGTTTTATAATACAAATTGAACGAGGTAAAAAAAAAATGCAATTGATAAAAAAAGACGATATAGTAAAAGTTATATCAGGAAATCATAAAGGAAAACAGGGGAAGGTTCTTAAATTATTAAAAGAGAAAAACAGAATAATAGTAGAAAAGGTCAATCTATTGAAAAAACATACGAAACCCAATAAGAAATCGCAAAGCGCCGGGGGAATTGTAGAGACTGAAGGCAGTATTCATATATCGAACGTAAAATTGATTTGTTCAAGATGCGGAGCGGCTGTAAAAGCGAACATTTCCAAACTTGAAGACGGGAAAAAAGTAAGAATATGCAAAAAATGCAAAGAAGTAATTGATAAATAAATTAAGAGGTAGAAAATAATTATGTATATACCAAGATTAAAACAGTTGTATAAGGAAAAAGTTTTAAACGAGTTAAAAGAGAAATTCGCTTATAAAAATATAAACGAAGCTCCGAAAATCGTAAAAGTCGTTTTGAATATGGGACTTGGAAAAGCTATACAAGATTCAAAGGTAATGGATGAAGCGGTCGAAGAAATGACGAAGATAGCCGGACAAAAACCCGTAGTAACCAAATCAAAAAAAGCCATATCAAACTTCAAACTGCGCGAGAATATAAATATCGGGTGTATGGTAACGTTAAGGAATAACCGGATGTATGAGTTTTTGGACAGACTTGTTAATATAGCGTTGCCGCGAGTTCGCGATTTCCGCGGAGTTCTTCCGAAATCGTTCGACGGAAGAGGCAATTATTCATTAGGCATAAAAGATCATACGATATTTCCCGAAATAAACGCTGATAAAGTAAGAGTTTACAAAGGGATGGACATATCAATTATAACAACGGCAAAAACCGACGCGGAAGCGCTTGAATTACTGAAATTGCTGGGAATGCCGTTCAGAAAAAATTAATTAGAAAAAAGGGTGATTTAAGTTGGCAAAAAAATCGATGGTTGAAAAACAAAGAAGGACGCCTAAATTCAAAGTAAGAAAATATAACAGGTGTTCTATATGCGGTCGGTCGCGCGGGTATTACCGGGTGTTCGGATTATGCAGAATCTGTTTTAGAAATCTTGCGCATGAAGGCAAATTGCCCGGCGTTGTAAAATCATCTTGGTAAATTTTGATAAGAGGGGATTATAAATGAGTGTATTAGATCCGATTTCCGATTTATTGACGCGAATAAAAAACGCAAACAATATTTTAGCAAAAGACGTAAGAGTAAGCTATTCAAAGCTTAAAAGCAATATTTGCGAAGTGTTAAAAAGAGAAGGGTATATTAATTCCGCGCGAAAAGCGCAGCAAGAAAATTCATCAAAGACGGATTTGGCAATTGAATTGAAATACGGCGCAAATCAAGAAAAGGTAATTCACGGATTAAAGCAAATAAGCAAACGAGGATGCCGCTCATACGTTTCAAAAGACGATATACCATACGTAATGGGCGGATACGGAATAGCCATTTTGACGACTTCGAAAGGCGTAATGTCCGACAAAGAAGCGAGAAAGAACGGCGTCGGCGGCGAAGTTATATGTTATGCTTGGTAATGAATAAAATAAAAATAAATTGAGGCAGGTAACAGAGATATGTCGAGAATAGGCAAGAAACCGGTAGCTATACCGAAAAATATTAAAGTAAAAACGGAAAACAACCGCATAATCATCGAGGGACCGAAAGGAAAACTCGAGCGGGAGATATTGAGCGGACTGGAAATTAAGATTGAAAACGATCATATAATAATTACAAGGAATTCCGATTCAAAAAGAATGAGGGAAACGCATGGATTATTAAGGGCGCTTGTCGCGAATATGATAACAGGCGTTGAAAAAGGAATTGAGAAGAAGCTTGAAATCGTCGGAGTCGGATACAAGGTAATACTTGAAGGTAAGAATTTAAAGTTTCAGCTTGGTTTTTCGCATCCGGTAATCATAGAGCCGGCGGAAGGAATAACATTCGGAACCGAAGGAACCAATATTGTTATAATTTCCGGAATAGATAAGGATAAAGTCGGATTAGCCGCCGCAAAATTGAAAGAATTGAGACCGGTTGAACCGTATAAAGGAAAAGGATTGAGATATTTAGGTCAGCAAGTTAAAATTAAACCCGGGAAAACCGGCAAAACCGCATAATTGTTAAGGGGTGTCTAAAAGATGATAAAAACCATAGAAAGAAAAAAAATAAGAAAACTCAAACATAAATCGATAAGAAAAAAGATTTTTGGAACCGGAGAAAAACCGAGATTATCGGTCTATAGAAGTTTAAAAAACATATACGTCCAGCTTGTAGACGACGAAAAGGAAAAAACATTATTAAGTTGTTCTACGCTTGAAAAAGACGTCCGTGAAAAAATAGGATACGGCGGAAATGTAAAAGCGGCAAAAACGATAGGCGAAGAAATAGCGAAAAGAGCGTTAAACGCCGGAATAACCGAAATAGTATTCGACAGAGGCGGATTAAAGTTTCATGGAAGAATAAAGGAATTAGCCGAATCGGCAAGAAAAGCCGGTTTAAAATTTTAACACAATAAACTTAAGCATAAGGAGAAATATAACTTGGAAACTAAAAAAGATAATACGGTAAAAGATTTTCACGAAACTGTCATAAATATACGGCGCGTAGCCAAGGTCGTAAAAGGAGGCCGCCGTTTTAGTTTCAGCACAATGGTGGTCGTTGGCGACGGACGCGGAAAAGTCGGACTTGGCATAGGCAAATCCAAAGAAGTGTCGTCGTCAATATTGAAAGCGGTTCAAAGCGCGAAAAAAAGCTTGATATTCATACCGTATATTGAAACCGGAACAATACCATACGCGATACTTGGAAAATACGGAGCGGGAAGAGTATTGTTAAAACCGGCGTCCGAAGGAACCGGAGTAATCGCCGGAGGCGCTGTAAGAGCCGTTGTCGAAGCGTCGGGAATAAAAAATATATTGTCCAAATCATTAGGTTCGGATAATTCAATTAATATAGCAAAAGCGACATTCAGCGCGCTGAAACAGCTTATGAACCCTGAAAAATTAAAAGAATTAAAGGGATTAAAATAGTATTAATATAATCATTAAAAAAATTTGAGAATAACCGGGAGTTATAAAAAATGAGATTGAACGATTTAAAACCGGCAGCCGGTTCAAAAAGAAAGAAAAAAATAGTAGGTCGCGGAGTTGGTTCGAGAGGAGCTTTTTCCGGAAAAGGAATGAACGGACAGCTGGCTCGTTCAGGCGGCGGTAAAAACGCGTCGTTTGAAGGCGGACAGATGCCGCTTCACAGAAGGCTTCCCAAACGCGGATTTAATAATTTTTTATTTAGAACGGAATACAGCGTTATAAATATCTGCGATATTGAACGGTTTAACGTTGAAAAAGTGGATATTGATTATTTAAAATCCGTAGGATATTTATCAAACAAAAAAGCAAAAGTGAAATTGCTGGGCAAAGGAGAAGTAAGCAAACCTGTAAAAGTTATAGTTCATAAAGCTTCAGCTTCGGCAATTGAAAAAATTAAAAAAGCCGGCGGCAGCGTAGAGGCGCTTGAAAAATTATGATTTCAGCAATATCGAACAGTTTTAAAATACCCGAGCTAAAGAAAAAACTTTTTTTTACGGCTTTAATGATAGCCATTTACAGATTAGGCTCTCACATAATCATTCCAGGAATAGACACGGCGATGGCGGCTCAGTATTTTTCAGGGAGCGGAGCGGGCGGTTGGCTTGGAATGATAAATATGTTTTCGGGCGGAGCATTTAAACGGTTTTCGATATTTGCGCTTGGAATAATGCCGTATATAAGCTCGTCCATAATACTTCAATTATTGACTGCCGTAGTTCCTTATCTGAAAAAATTGTCAAAAGAAGGAGAAATGGGCAGAAAAAAAATAACGCAATATACGAGATACGGAACAATATTATTGAGCGTGATTCAGGCGACCGGACTTGCTATATGGTTAGGCAGCATAGAAAACGGAGCGCTTGTTCAATATCATGGTTTCACATTTAAATTAATTACGGTTCTGACTATGACGACAGGCACGACATTTATAATGTGGCTGGGCGAGCAGATTACCGAAAGAGGAATAGGAAACGGAATTTCAATAATAATATTCATAGGAATAGTGGCGAGCATTCCGTTAGGAGTTAGCGAAACGTTTATGAAGATATTCAAAACCGAGGATTTGAATATTTTTCAGTTTTTATTTATGGCATTGATGGTATTGTTTATCGTAGCGGTTGTAATCGTAATTCAACTCGGACACAGAAGAATACCGGTAAGTTACGCCAAACAGGTCCGCGGTAGAAAAATATACGGCGGTCAATCTACGCATCTGCCTTTAAAAGTAGATTATTCCGGCGTTATAGCGGTTATATTCGCGTCGTCGTTATTGATGTTTCCGTCGACAATACTAAATTTTTTAGCCGGAAGCAATTCAAATTTTCTTGTGAAATTTGTGGAATTATTTCAGGAAAACTCAAGCGGAAATCTTTATTTTCTTTTATATAAACTCACGGGCGGAGCGATAGGCGACGGACTTCCATTCACATTATTAAGAGTGGTCAGTTTGTATAACATAGTATTTTCCGCGCTTGTTATTTTCTTCTGTTATTTTTATACTACGATAGTGTTTAATCCGAAAGATTTAGCGGAGAATTTAAAAAGACAGGGCGGGTTTGTTCCGGGAAGAAGACCTGGGACCGCGACTGCCGAATATATTCAAACAATTTTAATGAGAATAACTTTGATAGGCGCGTTGATGGTAGTTTTTATCTGCGTATTTCCAGATTTAGTGGAAGAGCTTATTAGCGGAAATATGCCAAATACTATGAAATATTTAATGGGCGGCACGACGATATTGATACTTGTTGGAGTAGATTTAGACACTATTCAACAGATAGAATCTCAGTTGTTGCAGAGATATTATACTGGATTTGTAGGCGGCGGAAAATTAAGAAGCAGAAGGGGGATGTAATTATGAATATCATAATGTTAGGCGCTCCCGGCGCGGGTAAAGGAACTCAGGCAAAAAAAATCGAACAGGAATTCAAACTTCCTCAGATTTCAACCGGAGATATTTTCAGAACCGCTATAAAAAACGGAACCGAGATGGGAAAACTCGCAAAAACTTTTATAGATAAAGGCGAACTTGTTCCGGACGATGTGGTAGTAGGCATTGTAAAAAACCGTCTTGAAGAAAAAGATTGTCTGAAAGGATTTATTCTGGACGGATTTCCGCGCACTGTGGTTCAAGCCGAATCTCTCGATAAAGAATTAAAAAAGAAAAATATTAAAATTGATTTTGTAATAAATGTCGAGGTCGACGATAAAATAGTTATAGAAAGAATAAGTTCGCGAAGAACTTGCAAAAGCTGCGGAGCGATATTCAGTTCTATTACTGATAAAATAGAAAACGGAAAATGTTTGAAATGCGGCGGCGAATTGTTTTTAAGAGACGACGATAAAGTCGAGACAATAAAAAATCGTCTTGACGTGTATTATAAACAGACGCAGCCTTTAATCGAATACTACAAAAAAACCGGAGTTATGAAATGCGTGAACGGTTTGCAAGAAGCGGGAAAAGTGTTCGAGGATATTAAAAAGATATTGAAATAGCTAATGGCTATAAGCGAGAAAACGACCGAAGAAATAAAATTGATGCGAGAATCCGGAATAATAGCCGGAGAAACGTTGAGATTAGTTTCGGGTTATTTGACAGCCGGAATAAGTTCGAAGGAACTTGACGAAATAGCGGAAAGATATATACGAAACCAAAAAGCGGAGCCTGCATTTTTAGGATACCGCGGGTATCCTGCGAGCTTGTGCGTGTCAATTAATGAGGAAATCGTGCACGGAATTCCAAAACCGGGCAGGATATTAAAGAAAGGCGACGTAGTAAGTTTGGACGTGGGAGTTTTTAAGAACGGGTTTTACAGCGATACGGCCGCAACTTTTGTTGTGGAAAAAAACGATAATCCGGTTGTTAATAAATTAATTGAAACAACCAAAAAAGCATTATACGAGAGCATAAAATTCGCGGTGGCGGGAAGGAATCTATACGATATATCGTTTGCGATTCAATCGATAGCGGAATCGTCCGGTTTTTCAGTAGTGAAAGATTATACCGGACACGGCATCGGCAAAAAGCTTCACGAAGAGCCGTTCGTATTGAATTACGTTCCGAATATAATGATGAGACGCCGCGGACAGATATTGAAAAAAGGATACGCCCTTGCGATAGAACCTATGTTGAATATGGGAAGAAGCGAAACGCAAGTATTAAGCGACAACTGGACTGTAGCGACGAAAGACAGAAAAATAAGCGCTCATTTTGAACATACAGTTGCAATAACCGACGGAAAACCGGTTATTTTAACCGAGGTATAAAAAAAAATGTCAAAACAGGGAATGATTGAATTAAAAGGCTCGATACTTGAAACATTGCCGAATGCGATGTTTAGAGTGGAACTGGAAACGGGTCACGTAGTCCTTGCTCATATAGCGGGAAAAATGAGAATGCATTATATCAGATTATTGCCGGGCGATAAAGTAAAAATAGAGTTATCTCCTTACGATTTAACGAGAGGGAGAATAACATACCGGGTAAAATAAAATTATAAGGCGGGTTAGAAAGATGAAAGTCAGGAGTTCAGTAAAAAAGATTTGCGATAAATGCAAATTAATAAAACGCAAAAAAATTGTAAGAGTCATTTGCGAAAATAAAAAACACAATCAAAAACAAGGTTAAAAAAAACATAGGAGGCAACTAACTTGGCAAGAATAGCAGGGGTAGATTTACCAAATAATAAAATAGTGAGAGTAGGATTAACTTATATTTTCGGTATCGGGGACAAAACCGCCGAAAAGATAATAAAAGCGACGGGAATAGACGGTTCAAAAAGAATAAGCGAATTAATTCCCGATGAAATCAATAAAATAAGAAGCGTTATGGAAAAGGAAACGAAAGTCGAGGGAGAGCTGCGCGGAGAAATATTGAGAAATATAAAACGCTTGATGGAAATTAATTGTTATCGCGGCGTAAGACATAAAAAAAGAATGCCTGTCCGCGGGCAGCGGACGCATACGAATGCGCATACCGCTCGCGGAATAAAACCTATGAGAATAGGCGGAGCCGTAAAAAAACCGGCGGGACAACAGCCGCAAAAAGCGCCAGGCGCTTAAATCAAGTAGAGCGTATAAAAAAAACTTGAACGCTTAAAACAGGCGGAGTAAAAACTTTCTGCGGAAGAAAGATTTTATCCGAGCGGCAGAAAACAAGCGTAGAGTTGTTGCGGGTTTAAAAAACGGAAAATTAAATTGTCAGTTTAAACTAACCCGCTGAATAAAATGAAAATCAAGGTAATCGAATTTGATAGATTATTAACGGAGGTTTAAAATAGGTGGCTAAAGAAAAAGATACAAAACAAACGGTAAAAAAGAAAAAGAGAAAAGCGGCGTCGGCAAAGGGGAAAGTCTACGTTCAATCGACATTTAACAATACGATAGTAACGGTCAGCGATGAAAAAGGTAATACTGTCGCTTGGGCGAGCGCAGGAACTGTCGGATTCAAGGGTTCGAAAAAAGGAACCGCATACGCGGCTCAACTTGCTTCGGAAGCCGTTTCAAATCAAGCGAAAGACGCCGGAATAAAACGCGTTGATATTTTTGTGAAAGGACCAGGAGCGGGAAGAGAATCAAGCATTAGAACAATTCAGGGCGCAGGCTTAACGGTTGAATCAATAAAAGACACTACTCCGATTCCTCATAACGGATGCAGACCGAGAAAAAGAAGAAGAGTATAAAAATATATTAGTTCGATATAAACTGAATTATTATTATAAGGAGAATTGATAAATGGCAAGATATATAGGACCACAATGCAAAAGATGCAGAAGACACGGTTCAAAATTGTTCTTAAAAGGCGAAAGATGCTACACGGACAAATGCGCTATGGAACGCAGACCAACGCCTCCGGGTCAGGGAGCGGTAAAGAAAAAAACAAAATCATCCGAGTATGCTCTTCAGTTGCGTGAAAAACAGAAAACCAAAGAATTATACGGTTTGTTTGAAAGACAATTTCGTTTATATTTTCAAAGAGCGAGCAGAAAAAAAGGCGTTACTTCGCAAAATCTTATTGATTTGCTCGAGTCGCGACTTGATAACGTAGTCTACAGACTTGGTTTTGCGTCGTCGAGAAAATTTGCGCGGCAGCTTGTCCGTCATAATTGTTTTCAAGTGAATGGAAAAAGGGTTAATATTCCGTCGTATGGTTTAAAAGCGGGCGACATAGTAAAAGTCGTGGAAAAATATTCGGCTAACGCCGAAATAAACGCTTCATTGAACCTTGCGAAACAGCGCGGTTACGCGGAATGGATAGAATTTAACGAACCGACTAAATCTGGAAAATTATTGAGATTGCCTTCTGTTGAAGAACTTGAATTGCCGGTCAATCTCCAGTTAGTAGTAGAATTGTATTCAAAATAAGAATTAACGGAGGTTTGTATTAAACATGGTTGAAAAAAAATATGTAAGTCAGGGAATAATAAAACCTGAAGAAATAAAGAAAATAGAATCGACTCCGACATACGGTAAATTTGTGATTTCGCCGTTTGAAAGGGGATACGGAATTACAGTGGGCAATTCGCTGCGCAGAGTTCTTTTATCGTCAATAGTTGGCGCGGCTGTCAAAACCGTAAGATTTGAAGGAATCCGACACGAATTTGAAGTTATAAACGGAGTTGTAGAGGACCCAAGCGATATTATTCAGAATATAAAAAAATTGGCTGTAAATTTAATTGAAGGAAATTCCGCTGTAATTACAATCAATGAAAAAGGAAATAAAACCGTTACTGCCGGCGATATTAAATGTCCTGCAAACGTAAAAATTTCCAATCCGGAACTTGTAATAGCCACTTTAACGGGCGGAACATTAAATGTAGAAATGGAAGTTAATATAGGTTTTGGATATATTCAAGCAGAGGATCATACGAAAGAAGATTTGCCTATCGGAGTGATACCTATCGATTCTATTTACACTCCTATTATAAAAGTCAAATATGAAGTTGAAAAAACAAGAGTCGGACAATCAACCGATTATGATAAACTGATTCTTGATATTCATACTAACGGAACAATCAGTCCTGAAGACGCGCTTGCTTATTCCGCGAAAATATTGAAAGATTGTTATACTATTTTTATAAATTTTGAAGAAACAGAGGCGGAACCTGCGGAACCTGAATTAACGCCGGAAGAACAAAAATTAAAAGAGATACTTCAGATACCGATAGACGAACTTGAGTTATCGGTCAGATCCGCTAATTGTTTGAGAGAAGCGAAAATAAAAACAATAGGCGAGCTTGCGGTAAAAAGCGAAAATGAAATGTTGAAGACAAGAAATTTTGGAAAAAAATCGCTTCGCGAGATTCGCGAAAAACTTTCAAAATACGGGTTGAATTTAGGAATGACAAATTTGACTCATTTGATTGAAGAACAACCGAAATAATTTTAAGTTTGATTTATAAAAATAATTTTAACTATTCCGGTTAAATCCGGTTTTTAGGTTTTAAGGAGCGAATTGAATAATGAAAAAGTTGATAAAAGGAAGAACGCTCGGCAGAAAGCCGGCTCATAGAAAAGCGTTGATGAGAAATTTGGCGTCGGCGCTGATAAAATACGGAAAAATTGAAACCACTACCGCTAAAGCAAAAGAATTGCGTCCGTATATTGAAAAAATGATTACGCGCGCAAAAACCGATAACGTGAACAACCGGAGAATTATTGACAAAGATATAAAACAGAAAAGCGTTTTGAAAAAATTGTTTACCGAAATCGGTCCTAAATACGCCGGAAGAAACGGCGGTTACACGCGAATTCTAAAAAAAGGATTAAGGCAGAGCGACAGCGCTTCAATATCGTATATCGAACTGGTATAAAATTTGCCGAAATCTGAATATAACAAAGACATAATTTTTTAAAAAGGGGATAAATAAATTATTTATTCCCTTTTTGCGTTTTTATACTTGAAGTTTTTATAAAAAGATATATAATTGATTTTAATAATATTAAAAAGCTCGGGAAGTGAGAAAAATGATTAAGATTAAACATTTAATTGCGTTGTTTTTTTTGATTATATTTTGCTCGGCGGATTTAAAAGCGTTTGTTGTGCTGGAAAATACCGAGCAAATAAAAAAATACGCGTTTATAGAAATTCTGCCGGTTGAAGCCGCCGAAGGCGCGTATTTTACAATAAATAACGGCGAACCAATGAAGTTTATCGTTCAGAAACAACTTGTCGAATACTATAAATCTTCGGACGATAAAATTAAAATCGATTTGACAATGCCGTTTGACAGCAAATATAAAAATTCTATTTATTATTTTAACGAATCCTCTGATAAAGACAGAGTAATAAGCGTTTTAGTTTCAAGGAAACTTTCGGAAGAATCTAAAAAAATAGCGAAACTGATAACAAGTATGGCGAATTCCATAATGGAATATAATGAATCAGGCAATGTCGAGGATTTTAAGAGCGCGTCAAAAAATTTCGGCTCAATTTATTATCTCGACGTATTTGTTAAAGAATTATGCGAACTCGATTCTGAGGAAATGAACGAATTTTTAAATATTATTAAATACGGATTATATCTGCCAAATGAAAATTATGAAGTTATAACGCAAAAAATTATAGAAAATATTTCCCAATTGAAAAAAGCCGGCAATGAAATTAAACAGTTGAACGATTCAAATTCAAATTATCTGCGTCCCGAAGATAAACGAAACAAACTTGACGGATTAACTCAAAACATAAATGATATTTTCTGGAATACGTTTGAGATAGTAAAATCATATAAAAAGATTCAGACGGACGCTGTTTCCGGCAGATAAATAAATAATTGAATTATGAAAAGATTTTTGTTATATTTAGCTGTTGCGCTGACATTTTGTTTAACTGAAAATCCGGTTTTTTCACAGATACGGGATATTACTCTTCTTAACGAATACAGATTTATTCCGAACAAAATTTTAAATTCAGTCGATTTTTACGATTTATACAAAACGCCGGAAATAGCGCTTGGTTTAACTGTTTTTCAGAACGAATTCGATAGAAAAAAAAGTTCCGGATATTTTGGTTTTAACTTTAATTCTGATTTTTCATTCAAAGCGTTGAGCGTCGACGGCTCTGCGATTCCTGAATTTGTTCTGGAATGCTCGCTTGATAATTTTGAAAAGTTTAAAGCAATAATTGAAACATTGACTATGTCGGGTTTAACGGTCGGCAAAGTTGCGGATAAACCGGATTTATACGCGATCAAATCCAATCCGGCAGAACCAAACGAAAAGTTTAAAGACGTTTTTTTTCCGTTTCTTTTGATAAATAAAAAAACATTTTTTTACGGCGATATTATGTCTTTTATCGCGTCAGACAAGACTCCGGATATATTGAAAGAAAAAAAAACGACTGTAAAAGAAAAAACCGAAAGAGCGTTTGAACTTTTAAACGAACTCGCTAAAAATCCTTCGGATTATGCCGCGTTAAAATATGTGGACGGAAAAGTAAATCTCAATTCCGCCGATATGCTTTTTTATATGTTCACAAATATAAGCGTATCGTATCTGAATAATTTATATTCGACGTTTAATCTTGATTTTCTAAAACGGTTTCTTGAGAATAATTCCTTTGAGAAACAGGCGCTTGTAATAAGGAAGCAACCGCGAAAACTCGAAATCGAAAGTTATATTTTCAATAAAAAAAAAGTTGATCCTGAAGCGGAACGGGGAAATTTTTTAAATCTCGAATCTCCAATTAATGAATTGATTGAAAAAAATATTTTCGCTTATATAGCCGTTTCAGGCGATGTATCAGCTATAAAAAAAGCCGTGTCGGAAAGAAATATCGAACCGGAAATTCTAAAAGAATATATTTTAAAAACAATCGGCGGTTTTGAAAAAAACTTGATTTTTTACATAGGTTCGATAGAAAACGCTCCGTCTCTCGATTTAGCGGGAGCGTTTAAAAATGCAGGACAATATCCTGCGGTATTATTATTTGAAACATCGTCTCCGGAAAAATTGATCGAAGCGATGGATAACATAGCGGGATTATATCCCGACTCGATAGAGGTAAAAAACGATGGAGTTGCCAGAACTGTAAGCATAAAAACCGATTCCGGAACCGTGGATTTTTATTCTGATTTTATAGAAAACGGCGGAACTAAATATATGATATTAACCGCGTCGAAAAAAGAATTGAACCGGTTGAAAATCTCCACGGCAGGAACTGCTTCCGGCGCCGCTCCGGAATCGGCAAATTTTTCTGAATTCAAATCGTTCGCTTCTCTTTTAAAAGAAAAAAAAATTGAACATCAGGATAAAGCAAATTCGTTTTATTACCTTGATTTGAAACAAGCGGTAAAATACGCAAGAAAAGAATTGAGTAATATGAAAATAGTTTCTAATAATTCGGTTCTTGATTATTTAAGCGATAAATACGGCAATTTACGCGGTTTTATAAAAAATGAAAACGATATAGTCTATCAGAATATACTGATTGAAACGGTTAAAAATATTGATTTTGTTCAAATATTCAATATTCTGAAGAAAGGACAAAATCAACCGCAGACTAATAATAAAAACATCAGATGATTGTATAAAATAAAATATGGATGATTATCCTCAATATTCGATATTATTCACTGGAATAATGTTGACTGCGTTAAGCTCTGTGTTTAACAGCGTTCAGAGCGCGCTGCTTACTTTCGGGAAATATAAAACTCATAAGCTTATCGAAGGTAAAAGCCAGTATAAGGAATCTCTCAAAAAATATATTAAGAAGTTTTGGGATTATTATTTTTCCATTACTATCATATCGTCGGCAATCAGAACGGTATTGCTGCTGGTATGGATATTTTTTTTCAATTCGCTTATAAGGTTTACCGTATATAAATTTTTCAATAGTTATTACGATTATTTAAATCAGAGAATAATTCTATACGGGATATCTGCTTTATTTAGCGGAGCCGCGACGCTTTTATTATGCGAAATAATTCCTGGCGCTATAGCGCGGAAGAATTCTGAAAAAGTCATACTGAATTTTCTTCATATATTAAAATACGCGGATATAATGCTGTTTCCTTTGAGAATCATTTTTAAGAAATCAGCGGAATTAGCGTTGAGACCTTTTAATATAATTTTCGGGAAAAAAGATTTTTTGCTGGAAGACGAAGACGTTAAAGCTCTTTTTAAAGCCGCCGTAAATCAGGGACTTTTTAAACTTCAAGAATACGATATGGTAACAAATATTTTTGAGCTGAAAGATACTATCGTAAGAAATATAATGATACCGCAGACCGACGTGATTTCAGTTTCTAACAATATCGGATTAAAGGAGCTTTTATTGCTTTTTGATAATTCCGGATACAGCCGGCTTCCCGTGTATGAAAAAAACAGAGATAATATAATAGGAGTTATTCATGCAAAAGAACTGCTTCCATGTTTAGCGGATATTGAAAAAAGTCAAATCGGATTTGACGTTAAAAATTTCATCAAAAAAATAATATATGTTCCCGAATCGAAAGAAATAAATTCGCTACTTAGAGAATTTCAGAAAGAAAAAACTCATATAGCCGCCGTTATAGACGAGTTCGGGGTTTTTGCGGGAATAATAACAATAGAGGATATACTTGAAGAAATAGTAGGCGAAATAGCGGATGAATTTGACGACGATGAAGAAACGATTATAAAAACCGGCGCAAATGAATTTATTATCGACGCAAAATTGAACCTCGAAGAGCTTAATGAAAAATTGAATATAGATTTGCCGGTTTCCGATAATTATGAAAGTTTAGGCGGTTTCCTGATATATTTAATAGATGATTTGCCGATTCAGGGCAGAGAGATAGCTTATAACGGTTTTCGATTTAAGATTGTGTCCGCAACATCAACAAGAATTCTTAAAGTGAAATTAGTTCAAACCGGTCAATGATAAACCGTATTTTTGAAAAAATTGAAAACTATTACGGCTGGCTTGGCTGGTGGCCTTCCACTCCGCTGGGAAAGTCAAGTCCCGAATATCACAAATCAAAAAAGTATAAATATTCAAAATCGGAAAAATTTGAAATAGCCGTTGGCGCGGTATTAACTCAAAACGCAGCTTGGATAAATGTCGTTAAAGCCCTTGAAAATCTGAAGAAATTAAGAATTGATTCGCCTGAAAAAATTTTAAAAACGGATAAAGAAAAAATAATAGCGGCAATTAGACCAAGCGGATACTACAATCAAAAATACAAAAAAATAATTTTTTTAAGCGAATTTTTTATCGCGAATTCAATTGAAAAACTTGAAAAACTCGAACCGTTATTTTTAAGAAATAAATTTTTGGAAATATGGGGCGTTGGAAAAGAAACCGCAGACAGCATAATATCATACGTTTTTAATAAACCGGTTTTTGTGGTAGACGCTTATACCCGCAGGGTTTTTAAAAGAAACGGAATCATTTCCGGCAAAGAAGATTACGATGAAATCCGCGTCTTGATAGAAAACATAATCCCATTGAATATTTTAAAATATAAGAATTATCATGCCGTAATAGTGGAGTTATGCAAACAGTTTTGTAAGACAAAACCGGACTGCGGCAACTGCGTAATAAGTAATATCTGCGGAAAAAACATATAACGCAAATAACAAAATGCGGAATTGCATTTTGTTGTTTGATGGTGCGAGAAAGGGGACTTGAACCCCTACGCCTGAGGCGCTAGATCCTAAGTCTAGTGCGTCTGCCAATTCCGCCATTCTCGCAAATGCAGAAATTTAAAAACTTAAAAAAACTTAATAAAAAAACTTAAAATTTTCGAGCATTTAAACTTCATATTTATTATATTAGCGTTCGCGGCATTTGTCAAGAGGATTTATTTGGCAAAAAAATGCCGATTTTCTGTTCTCGGCGAATGTTTTAAAGAAATTATTATATCTGATTTTTAAGCGGCATATAATAAAATTTCCGCGTTCGCCAATCAGAAATATCTTATTCATTTATTCCGTGAAGTAAAACGGATTTCAAAATATTTTGATAGTATTGAATGGATATCGTTTGCAAAAAAATTGAAACGGTTATTTCACGACGCTATTCGTCTGTCTTTGTCCAAAGAATCAATAAATCCATCCCGTTTTGAATCGCGAAAAAAACGTTTATATTGGCGTTTGGGAAAACTTTATCCAAAATCTTATTCAGATAAAAACGCAAAGCGTATTTCTAAAAGATGGCTGCAAAAATATTAAAAAGAAATATTTGTTTTTATTGATTACGATGTTCCTAAAGATAATAATACCGGAGAATCGGATATTCGTAATTGCGTTATTATGAGGAAAATTTCTTTTGGAAATCAATCTGATAACGGAGCTGAATTGCTCTCTGTTTTTTTAACAATATTCGCCTCGTTGAAAAAATTAATATTAATCTCGTATAGTTTTTGATTAACTCAGTTAAAGGATTTATCAAAACAGGCGCTTTGATACCTTTGCTTTTTTTGACTTCGGAAAAGTAAAATATTACCAATATGAAACATTAAAAGAATAGGGCGTTAAAAATTTTATAACTTCTATAGAATTTTATAAATCTCAAATTAAACGCAGTCAAAAAGAATCGCGGGAAAGAGAAATAAATTATTTTAAAAAAACGAGAATCGGTTGGATTATCCCTTATATATTTAAAAAAAATTACCGTTTGGAAGCGGCGCGGTTAAAGGCGGAATAAAGCATATTTGCAACAAAAGGCTGATTTGGCTCTGCTTGCCGGTTGTTGAAAAATGCTAACGGTTTGTTGAAATTAAGGATAGTTTAGTTTAATCATAGTTCCAATAAATTTTGGATTGGGAGAGATGATCAGCTTTTAGAAAATAAACCTTTTCTAAAAGCCGCTAGATTTTTTCCGACTTTTTAAAAGTGTTTCCGGTTTTTTTTAAAAATAAAAAAATAAATTGCAATTGATTGATTATATATTATAATTTCTACGTTTTATTTATTGATAATTTAAAAGCGTCTTTAACCCAAAATTTTCGGGACGATTAAAAAAAGCGCTTAAGAAATGGAAAAAATCTATGTTAAAACTTGGTGTTATCGGATGCGGAAATATGGCGGAAGCCATAGTAAAAGGAATTTTAAAAAAAGGAAAATTCGCCGAATTGTTTTTAAATGTATTTGACGTTGATAAAAATAAGTCAAAAAGATTCGAGTCATTTTCCGATTTTGTGAAACGATGCGATTCATATGAAGAACTTTTAGAAAAATCAGAGTATGTTTTGTTAGCGGTAAAACCTCAGAATTTTACAGAATTATTTTCAGAAATAAAAAATATCATTAAAGATAAGCATATTTTAATTTCCATCGCCGCCGGCGTTTCAATAAAAAAAATTGAAACGTTCGCGGATAACTTCGGCAAACTTAAAATAGTAAGAATTATGCCAAACACTCCCGCGCTTGTTTTTAAAGGAATGTCCGCTCTGTGTTTCAACGAATTAATAGAAGAACGCGACAAGTCAATAGTAACAGACATATTTGAAACGCTTGGCAAAACCATAATCTTAGACGAAACTAAAATGAACGCTGTAACAGCGGTAAGCGGAAGCGGTCCGGCTTATTTGTTTTATTTTGCCGAATGTTATATTAATGCGGCAAAATCTCTCGGATTCGATTCGGATTCGGCAAAAACGCTTGTATATGCGACGATTGACGGAGCTTCGAAACTAATGACGGAATCGGCGGATTCTGCGGAAGAATTGAGAAGGAAGGTTACGTCTCCCGGAGGGACTACCGAAGCCGCAATAAAAAATTTAATGTCAAAAAACTTTGAAAATATTTTAACAGAATCAATAACGGCGGCAAAGATTAAAGCCGACGAATTAGGCAAAAAATAATCGGGGAAAACTATTATGTATAACGGATTTAAAATTATAGATACTCACGCTCATATATTTCCGGACGATCTTGCGGAACGGGCAATATCGCATCTCGAGGAAGAAGGCGGCATAAAAGCCAAACATAACGGAACATTATCGGGTTTGCTGAAGAATATGGAATCTGCCGGTATTGACCGGGCCATAGCTCTGTCAATTGCCACGAAACCAGGACAGGTTGAAAAAATCAATAGCTGGGCTGCGGAAGAAACAAAGAAATACTATCCCAAACTTATTTTATCCGGAACGCTGCATCCGGATTATGAAAATCCTGAATCGGCGGTAAAATTCTTGAAACAGAATAATGTTAATCTAATAAAACTTCATCCTGAATACCAGTATTTTTCTATAAACGATTATAGAATGAATAAAATATATGAAATTCTTTCCGATTATGATATGAGTTTATATTTTCACGCTGGAAGAGATATAGCTTTTGTCGGGTCAAGATGCAATCCGGAAAATCTTAACAAATTGATACGCAAATATCCGCGTCTAAAAGTAATAGCCGCGCATCTTGGAAGTTTTTTATTGTGGGAAGACGTAGCAACTTATCTTGCAGGGGAAAACATAATTCTCGACACCGCTTATACGTTCGACGAAATCTCGGACGAAATGTTTTATAAAATATACGAAAAACACGATAAATCAAAAATTATATTCGCGACTGATTCGCCGTGGAAAAGCCAGTCCGGTTATGTGAAAAAATTTTCCGGATTAAATATTGATAAAATAAATTTAAAAAAAATTTTTTGGGACAACGCTTTGTCAATTTTTTGGAAAGGCGATGAAAAATAATTTTGACAAATCCAAACTCGATGGCGTTTTAAATAAAATAGGTTATAAATTTAAAAACCGCAATCTATTGTATAAATCGCTTTTACATTCTTCATATGTGAACGAAGAAAAAGTTAAATCTCCCGATTCCAATATTGAAAGCAACGAACGGATGGAATTTCTCGGAGACGCTTTAATCGGAACCGTAGTTTCGGAATATTTATATATATCATATCCGGAATTTTCAGAATATGAAATGACCGCGGTCAAATCGCACGTTGTAAGCAGGGCAAATATGAAATCAATATCAGACGATATTAATCTTAGTTCGTGCTTTATTACTTCCGGAATTTCAGAATCCGATAAAAACAAGGCGGGAATAGCTTCAAATATGCTCGAGTCTTTAGTTTGCGCGGCATATCTTGATTCGTCTTATAAAACGGTCTACAAAATAGTAATCAGACTTTTTAAAAATTCGATAATAGAAAAATTAAAATCGGCTGATCTCAAAAATTATAAATCCAAACTTCAGGAATACAGCGAATTAAACTTGAAATGCAAACCGGAATACAGAACAGTCGGAACGTCCGGAAAAGAACACAACATAAATTTTAAGGTTGAAGTCTATTTAAAAGGAGTATTATACGGAACCGGTTCCGGACCGAGAATAAAAGAAGCTGAAAAGAAAGCCGCTTTTGAAGCGTTAATAAATTTAAAAAACGGAGTTTAATAAAATGGACGATTTAAAAAAATGCAGAGTAAGATTCGCGCCAAGTCCCACCGGTTATTTGCATATAGGCGGAGCCAGAACCGCTTTGTTCAATTGGCTCACCGCCCGTAATAATTGCGGAACTTTTATTTTAAGAATAGAAGACACCGATAAAGAAAGATTTGTCGACGGGTCGATTGAACAGATAATGGAATCATTGAAATGGCTCGGTATTAATTGGGACGAAGGTCCGGATTGCGGCGGGGAATACGGACCTTATATACAATCGCAGCGTCTTGAAATATATAAAAAACATGTTTTTCAGCTTGTTGAACAGGGAGACGCTTATTATTGTTTTTGTTCCGCGGAACGTCTTGATAAAATGCGAGAAGAACAGAAAAGCAAAGGCGAATCAACGCAATACGACCGGCATTGCAGAAATTTAACTCAAAAACAGATTGACGAAAATCTAAAAAATAATATTCCATATGTTATAAGAATGAAAACGCCCGGAACGGGCAATATTTCTTTTAACGATATTATACGCGAAGAAGTAACGATTCCTTTTGAAAATGTCGACGATCAGGTGCTCTTAAAATCAGACGGATTTCCCACTTATCATCTTGCAAACGTAGTGGACGATCATTTGATGAAAATCACCATCGTTATACGCGGAGAAGAATGGCTTATGAGCGCTCCGAAGCATCTGCTCCTTTATAAATATTTTAAATGGACGCCTCCGCTTTTCGCGCATCTGCCGCTTTTGTTGAACGCAGATAGAAGCAAACTTAGCAAAAGACAGAACGACGTATCCGTTTCCGATTATAAATTAAAAGGATTTCTTCCGGACGCAGTTGTGAATTTCATTGCTTTGCTCGGTTGGAATCCCGGAAACGACAAGGAAATTTTCAAGGTCGAAGAGATTATAAAAATGTTCGATCTGCGCAAATGCGGAAAATCAGGTTCGGTTTTTGATATTGACAAATTGAAATGGATGAACGGATTATATATAAGAGAATTGAAAAAAAATAACATTGACGGACTTGCGAATCTTATACGAAATTATCTGATTGATAATAAATTCATTGACAAAGATTATGATTTTGGAAAAATAAAACAAATCGCTGAATTAACCGGAAACGGAATAGACTCGATAAACGACGTTTCAAGTTTTACAAAATTATTATTTGACGACGCCGTAAATTTTTCCGGAGAAGACGCAAAAACAATATCCGTTTCGGAAAACGCTTTAAAAATAAAAAAAGTATTAATTGATGAACTTGATAAAATCAGCGAACTTGACAAATCAAACGTTAACGCGGTATTTAAAAATGTTCAGAACATTTCCGGAATAAAAGGAAAAGAACTGTATCATATAATCAGAATCCTTATTTCAGGAAGCGCAGAGGGACCGGATTTGGCGGGTCTGATTTTATTTTTAGGGAAAAAAGGAATCCTAAAAAGATTGGCGTAAATTCAAACGGTAATCAATGAAAGAATGACGCTAGCTGTAACTTGGGGGATTTGTCTTCAAAACCGTTAAAACGGTTCGAAATAGCGTTTCTATTTTCAAACCGCGCAATTAATTGCGCGGTTAATGAAAAAATAAGAAAAAAAGGGTTTAACCGTTTATACTATATAACATTTATCCGGGATTAATTTTTTTTCTTTAGGCGCGAGATTTCGTTTCCGGATTTTTTGGAGGCAATCGAATTGCCTCCGGATTTTCCGGAGGCGCAAGATTCGTCAGAATTTTTTTTTTGATTTTTTTCCAAAACGTCAAAATCTGTTTCCACTCTGTTTCTCCCGTTTTCTTTTGCTTTATAAAGATATTCGTCCGCTTTGCCAAGCGCATCTTGCGGGGTCGAGATCTTTTCGTCTTTTATTGATATGCCGGCGCTTATTGTAACAGCCGCTTTATTTTCTTTTTTACCGGTTTTATTTTTTCCGATATTTATTTTTGTTTTGCTTATAGTTTTTCGTATGTAATCGATTTCTTTAAAATTTTTTCTTATATTGCCGTTTTTATAAATGATAGTAAATTCTTCTCCGCCGTATCTGAATACTTTGCCGGAACAATGAGTTTCCAACACCTGAGCAACGGAGTATAACACAGTATCTCCGGCTTTATGTCCGTATGTGTCGTTGAATTTTTTGAAATGATCTATATCAATCATAACTATGCAGTATATTCCCGATAATTTTGCGAATTCTTCGTTAAGAGCCCGTCTCCCGAATATTTGAGTCAATTCGTCTTTATACGCTTTCTCGTAGCCCGACTGTTGACGCGACAACCAGTTTCGGAATTTACGACAACCAGTTTCGGAAAAATGAT
>ERZ795059.1531-NODE-1531-length-25592-cov-6.019031_pt1 | contig 25592 bp, 16 predicted proteins | sample MGYA00375143_ERZ795059 | MGnify/ENA primary metagenome ERZ795059 (study PRJEB30188, sample SAMN05720168) | activated sludge metagenome | isolation source: Anaerobic digester | place: USA | collected 2015-01-07 ... | reverse complement strand
GATGTGGTGCGCGAAGTAAAATTTCGCCTCGGTCGATTATGATTTTCAAGTAATCATTAGATATTAATCCTTGAAAATTGTTTTTGTTTGAAATTTGAGATTTGGAATTTCTTGTGCTTAAATTGGATATTGGATATTGATCCTTGGAAATTATCTTTGTGTTTCCATTGCATATTGACCCTTGCATATTGTTATTGATGAGATACCCGATACAGAATATTCGCTTCGCTCATGTTTTTTCGGGTATGACAGAACTAGTTAATTATCTTTTTTTTCTCTGCGCTTTGTTTGGAATTTGGGATTTGGAATTTCTTTGTAATTTTAATTGCATATTGGATATTGACCCTTGATTATTGTTAGTGTTTGAAATTTGGAATTTCTTGTGATTAAATTGATTATTGCATATTGCGTCTTGTATATTGTTTGAATATTGATCAACAAATACTCTATACTAAAAAGTGTTAGATATGCTTATTTTTTTACGCACAAATGTCACTCAAAACATATTTAGTCGGCATCGCGATTTCCACATTTCTTTGTTGGTCGGCATTTTTTCTGACTGTTATAAATATTGATCCGTTCAATACCGATAATGCCGGTATCCTTTCATTTTTTATCAGTTTTTTTCTCGGTTCACTCGGCCTATCAATTATGATCATTATGTATTTTCGCTCCCGTATTTATTCCGTGGCCGAATTATACGAAAAAATGCCCGTTATTGTCCGCCAATCATTCTTGATATCTTTTGGCTTAAGTGCTTTTTTGTGGATGCAATCCATGCGAGTTTTTCGTTGGTGGACGGCCTTGATGCTCATCATCATTCTTTTATTAATTGAAATTAGTTTTTATACCAACAAATTATCTTTCGACAATCAAGTAGTCATTGATGACGACAAGGTAAAAAATCATTCATAATAAATATTTCTTATCCCCATAATATGATAAATAAATTAGATCAAATCAAAACTGAAGCTGTTTCGGAAATAAAATCCGCTCGTAGTCTTGATCAGTTGGAACAAATTCGTGTTAAATATCTCGGCCGCAAGAGTCAACTGACTGAAATTTTACGTGGCCTATCGCAACTAGATCCGATCCAACGACCGGCCGTTGGTCAATATTCCAATCAAGTAAAATGTTTTATTGAAAATACTCTCAATGAAAGAGTGACGTATCTCAATCAAAAAGAAGAAGACCAATTGTTGTTCAAAGATATTTTTGATGTCAGTTTGCCTTCACTTCATCCTCTTGGTCACCTACATCCTTTGACCCGCGTCAAATTTGAATTAGAAGATTATTTTGAACGCATGGGCTACATGATATACGAAACCAACAATCTAACCAATGAATATGACAATTTTATTGCCGTCAATATTCCGGCCGACCATCCCGCTCGCAGTATGTGGGATACTTTCTGGGTCAAAGGCAACAAAAAAAATCAACCTCGTTTGTGTATGCCGCCTCATACTTCAGCTATTCAAAATCATATTTTGCGAGAAAATAAACCACCGTACAAAGCGGTCGCCTTGGGACGATGTTTCCGTTTCGAAGCAACTGATGCCACTCACGAACACACTTTTTATCAAATTGAAGGAGTGGTGGTTGATCGTAAATTAAATGTCGGCCATCTCAAAAAAGCGTTGATTGACATGGTTCAATTTATTATTGGCAAAAAAATTGCCATTCGTTTACGTCCCAGCTATTTTCCTTTTGTTGAACCGGGCTTCGAAGTCGACGCTCAATGTCAAAAATGCCAAGGCCGTGGTTGCAATCTCTGCAAAGGCACCGGTTGGATTGAAATGCTTGGTGCCGGCATGATTCATCAAAATGTATTCGTTGAAGCTGGTTACAAACGCAATGAATGGACTGGATTTGCTTATGGTCCGGGCTACGATCGATTGGCTATGATGCGTTATGGTATCAATGACATTCGCCACTTTTTTGCGTCTCGCCGTGAATTCATTGAACAATTCTAATTTCTCCCCAAAAATATCTTCCGTATTTTTGGACGCATTATGATAAATTTTCGTTTGCCAATATTTATCTTTGTCTTAAAAATTTATTTACATTATTATAAAAAAATATGCTCGCTCCCTACTCATGGCTAAAAGATTTTCTCAACGTCCATGATTTACAAAAAAATAAATTGACCGCTTCTCAAATAGGTGAACGTTTGTCGGTTACCTTCAATGAATTTGAAGGTCTTCATCATATTTCTTTTTCTTTCCCTAAAATAATTATTGGCCGCATTCTCAAAATCGATCAGCATCCAAACGCCGACAAATTATCAGTTACTCTGGTTGATGTTGGTTCCAAAAAATTAACTATTGTTTGTGGCGCTTCCAATATTGCTATAGGTATGTTTGTTCCGGTTGCTGTCGTTGGTGCCAAACTTGGCGATTTTGAAATAAAAAAGGTAGCTATTCGCGGAGTTGAATCAGAAGGTATGATTTGTTCCGCTGAAGAATTGGGATTGGAAGAAAAATCCACCGGTATTTTGGATCTTGGTAATAAGCACAAACCAGGTAGTAAATTTGCCGAAATATATGATTTTGACGATGAAATATTGGAATTTTCTATTACTCCCAATCGCGCCGACGCCAACAATATTATCGGTTTGGCTAAAGAAATTTCCATCGCTTGTGATATCAAATTTCAACCTTCCAAAATCAAAATCAACGAAAATCATCGTTCCAATATCGATAAAATGATTTCCGTCCAAATAAAAGATCCGGTTGCTTGTCGTCGTTATTCTGCTCGGATTATCGAAAACGTACAAATTGGCGAATCTCCTCTTTGGCTCAAACGCCGTTTGATTATGTGTGGTTTGCGGCCGATCAATACCGTAGTGGATATCACCAATTACATTCTTTTGGAATATGGTCAACCGCTGCATGCCTTCGATTACGATTTGATTATCGGCCACAAGTTAGTGGTACGTCGAGCCAAAAAAGGGGAACGAATCATTACTTTTGATGACCAAAAAAAGATATTGTCTTCTTCCGATTTGATCATCGCCGATGAAAAACGACCATTGGCCATCGCCGGGATTATGGGCGGAAAAGATTCTTCCGTATTACCCAATTCCAAGACAATTGTTTTGGAAAGTGCCAATTTTGCTCGTGAGTTCATCAATTCCACTTCCAAAAATTTGGGCATAATGAGCGATTCATCGATTATGTTTGGCAAAGGTTTGCCTATGAGTAAAACCGAAGAAGCATTGGATCGCGCCACTTATTTAATTCAAGAGTTGTGTCATGGTCAAGTTGTTCGAGGAATGATTGATGTTCGCAGTCAACGTATTCTCAAAAAAGACATCAAAGTCCAATATCAATCAATATTTGATTTATTGGGTATTGAAATAGCCAAACAAGACATCAAAAAGATTTTGCAAAAACTTGATTTCGTCATCAAGGATTATACCGATGAATATTTGATCGTTACTGTGCCCGATCATCGTATCGATATTGGATATCCGGAAGACGTTATTGAAGAAATTGGTCGTATTTATGGATATGATCAAATTCCTGATCAAATATTTAATATGCCGGTTTCACCCGCCCGCCCGGAATTAGTTCGACGTTACAAAAACAAAATCATTCGTTATTTGTTTAATCTTGGTTGGTCAGAAGTATATTCTTATAGTTTTCATTCTGCCTCTCAAATTACCGACTATGGTTTTGATCTCAACGCTTCTTATGAATTAGAAAATGCTGTTGATAAAAATCTACAGTATCTACGACAATCCTTGTTGCCCGGTTTGGTACAAAAATCTACTTCCTGGTCCAAAAATTCTGACCGCACTGCTATTTTTGAATGGGGACGAGTATTTAATTCGTCCATCAAACCTACCGAAAGTGATCACTTGTCATTATTATTTCAACAAAAAAAATTATCTGCCAAAGAATTATTTTTACAATACAAAGGTATCATTGAAGGTATTATGAATTTAGGTGGTCAAACTTTTGATAATTTCAACATTTGTCGTGCCAATGAATATTCTCACGATATTGATTATCTTCACCCCTTCAATTCATTAGTTATGACCAATTCCAAAAACCAACTGATTGGTAGTTTTGGATTAATCCATCCTTCTTTGGCTCGTCGTTCCAAAATTTCCGCTCAAACGATTGTTGGAGAATTTGACTTAATAGCTTTAATTGGTGAATTTAATGAAATATTTAAATATACCGAACCATCTCATTTTCCTCCTTCGCTTTTTGATGCTTCCTTTATTGTTGATTATAAAATTGCTTCTATTGAATTAATTAAAACTGCCCAAAAAACTGCCGGTCATCTTTTATCTCATGTAGAAATATTCGATGAATATCAAGGAGAAAAATTACCCGCCGATCAAAAAAGCATTTCTCTACGCTTTACTTTTCAAGTTTCTGATCGCACTTTGGACAATCAAGAAATTTCCGCCGTTATGTCCAATATTTATCAAGCCTTACAAAACGAATATTCCGCCGTTCTTCGCGACAAATAAATTTATTTCATTTCACAGTAGGGACAGCACATCGTGCTGTCCCTGTATTTATATGTCCCAATATTATATTTACCATCCCCAAGTATATTCCAACCGATATCTATTCACTCTCTTTAACTTCCACATAATCCACCGTGATATCTGCTTGATCGGTAAAGAAAATTCGGTATTCCATCAATCCTTCATCAATTCTTTGAAAATCCACCGTAAAATTTTGCCAAGTATCAGTCGATTCAAAATCCGTTCCCCAGATTGGTCTTGTTTCTTCCACTCCCGTCCCGCCAAAATTGTATGCTCCGATCCACGCCACCGCTTCACTACTACTATTGTCGTTGGTTTTTAATCGAAACGTGGCGGTGTAATTGCCTTCTTTTTGTTCAGAGGTATATGGTCCGAATTGTATCCATCCGGCTTCATCCTCCACTATTGATGCTTGTCGTGCCTTTTGTCCACTGGCCGTATTTTCCGATATTATTCTGCCGGTATTGGCCAACAAATCTTCTGCTTCGTATCTCACTCCTTCAACTTTCTTGATCATAATATTATCAATGGTCAAAATATTGTTATTGCCAAACCAGACGCGATATTCCAATACACCGCTATCGTGCCGGCCAAACCCAAATGAAAAAGCTTGGTATTTGTTTGCTGTCGCCAATTCATTGTTTTTAACCAATTTTTCTTTAAATTGATCACTGCCAAAAGTATTATTCAAATTCAGTATCGCTAATAGGTTTTCGTTACTGGTATCGTTTGTTTTGACAACATATTTGATCTCATAGTTGCCTCTTGCTAACCCGTCATACGGACCGTAAATAGCATAATTGGCTTCTGCCCCGGGTAAAACTTGCCAAGCGGCTTTTCCGCTCGCTTCCGCTTCAACTATTTTTTCTCCTGTTCCGTGCATCAATTCTTCTGCTTCGTATATTATTCGGTCCACCTGGCTGACCATTATTTCGTCCAATCCCACGCTTGCTTTGTTGAACCACCATACTCGATATTCCATGTTTCCTTCATTGATTCGATCAAACCATAGATCAAAATTTTGCCAACTGTTATTTGCGGTAAAATCTGTTCCGTATATTTCTTTTTCTTCAAATATTCCCTCTCCGCCGTTATTGAAAACTTCGATTCTAGCCACTGGCTCATCGATTGAATTATTATTTGTTTTTAAGCGAAATCTGGCTTGATACATTCCGGATGTTTGTTCTGTACTGTATGGACCATATTCCAAATATCCCGGTGTGGTTTGGTCTTGTTCGGCCATCAAATAATATTCGTTACTGGCGTTTTTGTCATATATCGATGTCCCGATTTGGCTAAAACCATATTCTGCTTCGTACACCCAATTGTATCCCGGGTGTGGTTCCACTACTTTTTGAAAATCGTTTGCGCAATTATCGGTATCGATCGTGCTGTCAATGCGAGCAATTGATTGACCAACTGCCACCCCGCTGTGCGGCGTGATTCCGCTCATGTTTCCTCCTTCAAAAACCACTGCATCGATAACAATATCATTATTGTCCAACAATAATGCTTCATCACCTGTATTGGTAAAACTCAACGATCCGCTCGACCAACTTTCATATTTTTTCATATTCGGTGTATCTGAAAAATCAGATACGTCATCGTCATCTGTATCAATTTCCGTATCGGGATATTTTCCGTACAAGTCATAAAATCCAATGGCGTTCTTGGCCACCACCAAACTGTTTTGTGGTTTTATTACTGTCCCTTCCGGGAATTGATACATTCCTTCATTTCCTCCTTGAGTTTCCTCGTCACCGATTTTGTAATTTGACAAATCAACCGAATTTTCGCTAGGATTATATATTTCAATCCACTCTTCCAAACTATCAGTTCCGATTGTATCGTAATATACTTCAGATATTAACAAATGATCAGTAGCAGCATTTATTTTATTGGGGCGAACAATAAAATAAAACATGCTCATTATTAAACAAATACTTCCGATAATTTTCCTCTTTTTCATACCGTCCCTCTTTTTATAAATATTTGTCTCTAAGTTTACTGTTCATGAATTAACGTTGTCTTAACCGGCTTTTAAATAAGTATTAAAAAATTATTTCGTAGGGATTTATGAAATATTTTTTAAAAATAAAAAATTCTTGCGATTTCACTTGGATATTGGATATTGAAAATTGATTCTTGCTTTCGTTTGAAATTTGAAATTTCTTGCGATTAAATTGCATATTGCATATTGCATCTTGCATATTATTAAGGATGAGATTCCCGATACAGAATATTCGCTTCGCTCATGTTTTTTCGGGTATGACAAGATATGTTTTGTTCAATTTCATCCTGTGATTAAATTGCATATTGGATATTGATCCTTGATTATTGTCTATTATGTTTGAAATTTGGAATTTGAGATTTGGGATTTCTTGCTTGTTACGAATGAGATACCCGATAAAGAATATTCGCTTCGCTCATGTCTTTTCGGGTATGACAAGATATGTTTTGTTCAATTTCATCCTGTGATTAAATTGCATATTGGATATTGATCCTTGATTATTGTTTTCTGTTTGGCATTTGAAATTTCTTGCGATTTCCATTGGATATCGGATATTGAACTTGATTATTGTTTTTTACCCTCTCATTGCATATTGCATATTGGATATTGATCCTTGATTATTGTTTTCTGTTTGGCATTTGGGATTTCTTGCGCTTTCACTTGGATATTGATCATTGTATATTGTTTGCAATCTCAAAAAAACACCGATATTTTTTACTGGTGTTTGTTATTAAGAATAAAAATCAAGGGCTCTAAGTGTCGCCCACCTTAAATTTAACGATGGCGCTTAGTAGCCCTTAATAGAACCTCCGTAACATCCTTAACATCCGAGACAAAGCTTGGAGGCTAGGGATTGTCATATGAAGGCCAATGCCTTTTGATAGCTCCACACATTCTATTAAAGCGGCTCTCAACCATCCTTCTGTTAATCATATCACCTGCCGATATTTGAAAATTGGTTCAAAAAACCTGCCGACTAAACTAAATTATGTTTAATATGCTTTTTCAAATACCACGGGCGATATGATTAACCACTCAAATGGCCGGGTAGTGTGGTACCCATTCACCGAACAGTTGAGATTCTAAAAACCAAATTTTTGTTTTGATTTTTATGACAACAACTTGTCTGTATCCTTAAATATATAGATGAGGATGACTCGTTATTATCTATTAGCCTATAAATAGACTAATTTTGGTTTTTAGAATCTCGCCTGTTTGGCTGTGGGTCAAATGCTAGTCAAATAAAATTTTTTGTTTTTCATTTGTTTTTGATGTTATTTATTTTATTATCTTTTTTTGCATTAAGCATCCTTGAGCGTGTACCTATATTTATAAAAATGTTGTAGGTCGCTCGTAATACTTTTTTCTAAAAAAGAATTGAGTCTTACTTTTTTTGTTTTTAAATAATTTTTTTAATTTGCCAATCACCTTTTTTAGGTTTTCATATCAGTGTAGCAAAGAAATATAAAAGCGTCAAATGTCTGTCACAAAAACCGTCCAATTATTGTGATCAAAATGCTCTTTAAAATTAGTTAATTAAAATTATTAACAAACATGCTAAAATGACATATTTGATATTTTTTTTACACTTATTACAATAAATAAAACAAAAATTACTTGGGGGGTAAAAATAATGTGTATGAGTTTTTATGAAATGTATCAAGATTTTGTTCGAAAAAATATGGTGGAATATCATTCCACTACTGACGAAAACAAAAAAATTCAAATCATTGCCAATATCATGGAAATGAAACATGATTTGATCGAATTTGGAAACGAACAAAGAAGATTAGCTGACATTTTACAAGAAATTAAGGAAATTTCTCAAAAAACAATTAGGCGATGTTAGCCGAAAAATTTTTCCAGACAATGTTCTGGATTTTTTATATTTTTTATTAGTGATAAGAAATATTGTTTATATGACAAAAAATATTTTATGTCTGAAATAAATAAATTTATAAAGATGAAAACACTCCAATAACACTATTGTTAAAAATAAAGCCGTTGACCATATTATATATTCTTGGTAACATAAAAATACATATTGTCTAAAAGTTTTATTATCATATAAAAAGACGAAATTGCAAATTATGTACGCCAATTCGTCTGTACTATTATTTATCAAAGCCTCTTAAACACCCTGGAACAAATCAAAAAAAGTTCCCTTTATTATGAGGAGATATTTTTATGGCAAAAAAAATTAATCCACCCGGACCATCCAAAACCAAACGTGTATATTATGGAGATCAGCGGCAATGGGTGGATGTACCGGATCTAAACACCATTCAAATTAATTCTTATGAATGGTTTTTTCGCGAAGGATTAAAAGAATTGTTTGATGAGATTACGCCGATTGATGATTTTACCGGCAAAACTCTCTCTCTTCAATTTGGTGATTATTATTTAGACGAACCCAAACACGACGAAGCCACTTGCCGCGAACGCAATTTTACCTACAAATCATCTTTGCGTTGCCAAGTTTCTCTCATTAACAAAGAGACTGGTGAAATCAAAGAACAGGAAGTTTTTATGGGTGATTTTCCGTTAATGACTCACGCTGGCAGTTTTATTATCAATGGTATTGAAAGAGTATTGGTATCTCAAATCATTCGTTCCCCGGGCGTCTTGTTTACTTCCGAAAGAACAGCCGGTCGCGACTACTATGGTGCCAAAATCATTCCTGATCGAGGTGCTTGGCTGGAAGTCGAAACCAACAACAAAAATATCGTTTATGTAAAGATCGATCGCAAACGCAAAATTCCGGTTACCACTTTATTGCGTGCCTTTGGTATGTCCAATGACCAAGATATTATTGATGCTTTTGCTGATGTCAATATCAATGAAGATCGCAACTATATCAAAGCTACTCTTGCCAAAGACCCGGCTGACAATCGTGAAGAAGGTTTATTGGAAGTTTACAAACGTATCCGTCCCGGCGACTTAGCCAATGTAGAAAATGCGGAAAATTTAATTGAAGACATGTTCTTCAATTATCGCCGCTATGATTTTGGTAAAGTCGGCCGCTACAAAATTAATCAACGTTTGAGTCTTGATACTCCCAACAACCGCAAATTCCGTACCATTACCCTGAATGATTTAGTGTTGGTTGTCAAAGAAGTTATCAAATTAAACAACAGTAACGGTCCTGCCGATGACATCGACAATCTAAAAAACCGCCGCATTCGGTGCGTCGGTGAGTTAGCCCAAAAAGCTCTTCGTGTTGGTTTACTTCGTATGGAAAGAATTGTCAAAGATCGCATGAGTGTTTCTGATATTAACACTGTTACTCCTTCTGCTCTTATCAATGTCCGCCCGCTGACCGCTGCCTTGCAAGAATTCTTTGCCAGTTCTCAACATTCTCAATTTATGGATCAAACCAATCCATTATCCGAATTGGAACACAAACGCCGCGTTTCTGCCATGGGTCCCGGTGGTCTTTCTCGTGAACGTGCCGGCTTTGAAGTACGCGACGTTCATCACTCTCATTATGGTCGTCTTTGTCCGATTCAAACTCCTGAAGGTTCCAATATTGGTTTGGTAAATCACTTGGCTGTTTATGGTACTGTCAATGAATATGGATTTATTGAAACACCTTATCATCCGGTCCGAAAAACAGTCGTCAATCAACCTAACCAAACCGTTAATCAAATTTTATTTGAAGATATCAAAGATCCGAAAACCAAGAAAATAATCGCCAATAAAGGTGATGAAATTACCTCCGATTTAGCCAAAAAAATTGCCAAATTGGATTTGGAAAATATAAATATCCGACCGCAAGTTTTGCCGGAAGTGGTCTATATGGATGCCGGTGAAGAAGAAAAACACGTTATCGCTCAAGCCGACACCAAACTTGATGAAAACAATCGCTTCATTGATGATGAAATTCCTTCGCGTGACAAAGGTGACCCACATATTATGCCGGTTGAATTGATTGACTACATCAGTGTTTCCCCCAAACAAATATTTTCTTTGGCGACCACTTTGATCCCTTTTGTAGAAAATGACGATGGTAATCGTGCTTTGATGGGTTCAAACATGTTACGTCAAGCTGTTAGTTTGGTCAAACCGCAAGCTCCGGTTGTGGGCACTGGTATGGAAGAAAAAGCCGCGCTCGATTCTCGCGAAATTATTGTTGCTGCCAAAGACGGTGAAGTAACCAGTGCTACCGGCAGTCAAATAGTTGTTCGCTACAAAGGTGACAATGAAGACACGGTGTACAATTTGCGCAAATATATCAAATCCAACCAAGGTACCTGTATCAACCAGCACGTCATGTGTGAACGGGGGCAAAAAGTCAAAAAAGGTGAATTACTCGCTGACGGTACCGCTTGTGAAAATGGCGAATTGGCCTTGGGTCAAAATATTACCGTTGCCTTTGTTGTTTGGGGCGGTTACAACTATGAAGATGCTATTATCATTTCGGAAAAATTGGTCCATGATGATCGCTATACTTCCATTCACATCGAAAACCATTTGCTCGAAGTGCGTGAGACCAAACTAGGTCCCGAAGTCGTTACTCGCGACATTCCCAATGTCGGTGAAGAAGCATTAAAAAATCTTGATGCCGATGGTATCATCCGTTTGGGCGCCGAAGTCACTACCGGTGACATTTTGGTCGGTAAGATTACCCCCAAAGGTGAAACCGAGTTAACTGCCGAAGAAAAATTATTACGGGCAATTTTTGGTGAAAAAGCTCGTGATGTCAAAGATACTTCCCTCCGACTACCACATGGTGAAAGAGGCAAAGTAGTAAACATCAAAGTCTTTACGCGCGATAAAGGTGACGAATTGCCTACCGGTGTTACCAAAGCCATCGAAGTTTCAGTCGCTCAAATGCGTAAAGTCATGGTTGGTGATAAAATGGCTGGTCGTCACGGCAATAAGGGTGTTATTTCTCGTATCCTACCAGTTGAAGATATGCCATACCTGCCCGATGGTACTCCGGTTGATATTATTCTCAATCCTTTGGGTGTCGTCTCTCGTATGAACCTGGGTCAAGTACTGGAAACTCATCTGGGTTGGGCTGCCGCCAAAAATAATTTTAAAGTAGCTTGTCCGGTTTTTGAAGGCGCTCGTTGGAAAGATATTCAAGAAGAATTAGTCAAAGCTGGCCTACCGGAAACGGGCAAAATCGACCTGTATGATGGCCGCACCGGTGAAAAATTTGACCAAAAAGTTACCGTCGGCAAAATCTATATGATGAAGTTGCATCACTTGGTTGAAGATAAAGTGCATGCTCGTTCCATCGGTCCATATTCCATGATCACTCAACAACCGCTTGGTGGTAAAGCTCAGTTTGGCGGACAACGTTTTGGTGAAATGGAAGTATGGGCACTCTACGCCTATGGCGCCGCCCACACTCTACAAGAGATGATTACTCTCAAATCCGATGATGTGGTCGGCCGCTCCAAAGCATATGAATCGATTATCAAAGGAGAAGATATCAAAAAACCGGCTGTTCCCGAATCATTTAACGTCTTGATTCGTGAATTGCAAGGTCTTGGATTGAAGCTGGATATTCTTGACTCCGACAATGCTCCGATAAATTTATTTCAGAAAAAAAATAATCCTAAAAAATAAATTCTCTTTTGTTTGATTTTGCATTTTTGCCAAAATCATCCCCAATAAAAAATATTTACTCTCATAATTTTTTTTCAAATCACTATGGACGACGCCAACAAAACAACTACCAAAAATTTCTCCCAACGTGATTTTGACCGCATCAAAATTTCTGTCGCTTCACCGGAAGATATTTTGGCTTGGTCTTATGGAGAAATTCTCAAACCGGAAACCATCAATTATCGCACTCAGAAACCGGAAAAAGATGGTTTGTTTGCCGAAAACATTTTTGGTCCGAGCAAGGACTGGGAATGTTATTGCGGTAAATACAAGAAAATCCGCTATCGTGGCATAGTCTGCGATAAATGCGGTGTTGAAGTTACCCGTTCGGTTGTTCGTCGTCAACGCATGGGTCATATTTCTTTGGCTGTACCGGTAGCTCATATTTGGTATCTACGTGGTTCGCCCTCCCTTTTGGGATTATTGCTTGGTTTGACCAGCCGCAATCTTGAAAAAGTAATATACTTTGCTGCCTATATCATTACCGATGTCAACGAACAAATCCGCCAAGAAGTATTGGATAAAATCAATACCGAATATTTGCAGTATCAAAAACAGATCAAGAAAGAACTTGATAAAAAACTAGATGATCTAAATCAAGCCAAAACCCAAGCTTTGTCGCAAGCCAACAAAGATCAACAAAAAGACATTGCTTCTCATTATGACAAAGAAATCACCAAGACCAAACAACAAGCTGCCAAAAAAATTGACCAACTCAAAAACACTTACAACAAGTCATTGGAGGAAATTGGCAAACTGGCTCCCAATCAGATTATTTCTGAAAGCAAATATCGCACAATTTCTTTGCGTTATGGTCAGATTATCAAAGCTGGCATTGGCGCCGAAGCTATGTACGAACTTTTATCTCGCATCAATTTGGAAGAATCGATTGCGGTTATCGATGAAGAACTAAAGACCGCTTCTTCTCAACGTCGCCGCAAACTTCTCAAAAAAATGCGCTTGTTAAAAAACCTCAAAAACTCTCACATTCGTCCCGAATGGATGATCTTAAAACAATTGCCGGTTATCCCGCCGGATCTTCGTCCCATGGTCCAGCTTGATGGTGGCCGTTTTGCTTCTTCCGATCTCAATGATCTATACCGTCGGGTCATCAACCGCAACAATCGTTTGAAAAAATTAATCGAACTTGGTGCGCCGGAAATCATTTGCCGCAACGAAAAACGTATGATGCAGGAAGCGATTGACGCTTTAATCGACAATACTCCACGTCGCGGCAAAAGTGCTGTTCTCACCTCCAACCGTCGCAAATACAAATCCTTGTCCGACATGCTCAAAGGTAAGCAAGGTCGTTTCCGTCAAAATTTGCTGGGAAAACGTGTTGATTACTCCGGTCGCTCGGTTATTGCTGTTGGTCCCGATTTGGCTTTGGATCAATGTGGTTTGCCCAAAAAGATTGCTCTAGAATTATTTAAGCCTTATGTCATTCATGGTTTGATCGAACAAGGTTTTGCCCACAACATCAAAAATGCCGGTAAAATCATCGAACGCAAGAGTCCGGAAGTTTGGGATATTCTGGAAGAAGCGGTCAAAAATTCTCATGTCCTACTCAATCGTGCTCCGACTTTGCATCGCTTGGGTATTCAAGCCTTCCGTCCGGTTTTAATCGAAGGTAAAGCCATTCAAATTCACCCTCTAGTGTGTCCCGCCTACAACGCCGATTTCGATGGAGATCAGATGGCCGTTCATCTTCCGTTGTCCAGTATGGCTCAAAATGAAGCGCGCAATATTATGTCTTCTTGTAAAAACTTGCTCAAACCGGCCGATGGCGAACCGATTGTTGCTCCCGGTCAAGATATTGTTTTGGGTAGTTATTATCTCACTTTGGTTATTGCCGGCCGGCCTGGCGAAGGCAAAGCATATTCTTCCATTGATGAAGCTATCACCGCCTATTCCGCCAATTATTTGGACCTGCATTCCATGGTCAAGATCAAAGTCAACGATCAAATCATGGAAACAACCATTGGTCGCATTATTTTCAATAGTATTGTTCCCTCCGAATTAGGATTCAAAAATGAAACTTTTGTCAAAGGTAATTTGGAAAAATTAATCAGCGAATGTTTTGAAAAAGTTGGTATCGAAAAAACTGCCATTTTTGTTGATCAACTCAAAGCTTTGGGCTTCTTCTATGCGACTCGTTCTGGTATTACCTTTTGTGTGGATGATATCAAAGTGCCTGAAGAAAAAGCCGAATTACTCAAAGCTACCGAAGACAAAGTCAACGAATCACTCGAGCAATATTACATTGGTTTGATTACCAAACAAGAACACAAACGCACATTGATTGAAAGTTGGTTGGGTTGTGTCAATCAACTCAATGATTTAATCAAAAGCAAAATGGATCCGGAAAATCCGTTGCATGCTTGTATTATTTCCAAAGCCCGCGGTAATATTTCTCAATATGGTCAGATGACCGGTTTGAAAGGTTTGGTATCCAGTCCATCGGGTGACACGATCGATTTGCCGGTCAAATCAAATTTCTCTGAAGGACTATCCGAACTTGAATACTTTATTTCCACTCATGGTTCCCGAAAAGGTAAAACCGATACTGCTCTTCGTACCGCTGACGCCGGATACTTGACTCGTCGTTTGGTTGATGTGGCGCAAGACATCATCACCACTGCCGACGATTGTGGTGCCGATCATGGTATTGTTTACTATCGTCATGAATGGGAAAAAGATCCGGCTGAATTTACCAAAAAATTAGTCGGCCGTTATCCGGTCAAAAACATCACTTCCGGCAAAAAAGCCCTGGCTTCAACCGATCAAATCATTACTCAAGATATCGCCGACGCCTTGGTCAATGATCCCAAATTAGCGGAAATCGAATTACGCTCCACTCTGTACTGTCAAAATGTTTGGGGTACTTGTTGCAAATGTTACGGTATGGATTTGGGTCAAGGTGATTTGGTCAAAAATGGCGTCGCTGTTGGTATTATTGCCGCTCAATCCATTGGTGAACCCGGTACTCAATTATCTATGAGAACATTCCACACCGGTGGTGTGGCTTCCGCTGCTGATATTACCCAAGGTCTGCCGCGTGTGGAAGAATTATTTGAAGCTCGTATTCCTCACAATCCGGCTATCTTGGCTGATCTTGGTGGTAAAGTATCAATTTCGGAAAAAAATAATGAGTTAGTGGTCACTGTTACTTCCAACAAAATTCCCGAAGAAGAATATATTTTCACCAAAGATTCTACGATGAAAGTACAAAATGGTGAAAAAGTGTCCGACAACCAAATTATTTGTGTCTTGCCTGATCAAACCGAAATCCGAGCCATTTATCGCGGCCAAATTCAAATCAACGGCAATAAGATTTCCATCAAACACCCGCAAAAAATTTCCAAAGACTTCATTATTCCGGTCAATTATTCATTGCTAGTCCAAGAAGGTGATATGATCGAACGTGGTGATGCTTTGACTGAAGGCCACTTCAATTTATCGGAATTATTAACCTACAAAAATGATTTGGCTGTCAAAAAATATCTGATTTCCGAAATTCAAAAGACATACATGTTCGTCGGTAGTACTATCCACGACAAACATTTGGAAATTATTGTTCGTCAAATGTTTTCCAAAGTCCGTATCACCGATCCGCAAGATTCCGAATACTTGCCACGTGAAATTGTTGACCTCAATGAATTAAGCAAAGTAAATAGCAAACTAGCCGAACAAGGCCAGAAAATTGCTTTGCACGAACCAATTGTTATGGGTATCACCAAAGTTTCCTTAAAAACCGAGAGTTTCTTATCGGCCGCTTCCTTCCAAGAAACCACTTCTGTTTTGATGAATGCCGCTATCAAAGGTAAAGTTGACTATTTGCGCGGCCTCAAAGAAAATACTATTATTGGTAAATTGATTCCGGTTGGTACTGGTTTTTCTCCTGAACGTTACGAAAAAATTATTCGCGATATCTCCCATTAATATTTTTTCTGCATTTTTTTCAAAACGGATTACAAAAAATGTAGTCCGTTTTTTGTTTGCCGATGCATGGCAATAATTGGACAGATATCTATTTTGTAGTACAATCAATTAAGTAACATATTTTTCAAAACAATATTTGTGATTGATTTTTAATCAAGCTCTATTTGACTTGATATTGGTTTATATGTTAAATTAATATAGCGTAACCATAATTCATCAAAATATTTTTTTCGTATATTTATTATTTTTTCTATTACATTCAACATGCCTACTATCAATCAACTGCTAAAAACCAAGACCAAACGACAAGCCAAAGTCAAAAAATCCAAATCACCTGCGCTCGGGCATGGTTTTAATTCTTTGAAAAATAATTACAGCAATTACAATAGTCCCCTCAAACGCGGCGTTTGTCTCAAGGTTCATACCATGACTCCCAAAAAACCAAACTCCGCTCTTCGTAAAGTGGCTCGTGTTCGTTTGTCTAATGGAGATGAAGTTACTGCTTACATTCCTGGTGAAGGACATAATTTGCAAGAGCACTCTATCGTTGTTCTGCGTGGTGGTCGTGTTAAAGATTTACCCGGTGTTCGTTATCATATTGTCCGTGGTGTATTGGATACTGGTGGAGTTGCCGATCGCAAGCAATCTCGTTCCAAATATGGCGCCAAACGCCCCAAGGCCTAATCTTTTCAAAACAGATTATTTTACAAAATATTTTCAAGTTTAATAAAGTCTCGTAATTTTTGAATTGCATATTACATATTGATCATTGAAAATTGTTACTTGTTACTTACTTCTTATTTATTAATACTTACAAAATGCCTCGCCGTAAACGTGTTTACAACAAAAATCGCACCACTGATTCAAAATACAACAGTATACTTGTTGGCCGCATGATCCAAATGATTATGTGGAAAGGCAAGAAAACTCTTGCTGCCAAATTGATCAACAATGCTATCGACGAATTGGCCGACAAATCCAAAAAAGAACCGATGGAAGCTCTTGAATTGGCCATCAAAAATGTTTCACCGATGGTGGAGCTCAAAGCACGTCGCATTGGTGGCGCCAATTATCAAGTACCGGTTGAGGTCAAATCCGATCGAGCCGTTACTCTCGCTTTGCGTTGGTTGATCGCTTCCGCCCGTGACAAAAAAGGCAAATCTTTCGATAAATTATTAGCTGGTGAGTTGCTTGATGCTATCAATATGACCGGCGCCGCTATCAAAAAGAAAGAAGAAACTCATCGCATGGCTGAAGCCAACAAAGCCTTTGCTTATCTGGCTCGCTACTAATTATTTTTTATCCCATTTTACGCATTAGTTCATCACAATTACTTTTTCTACAATCAAACTTTTATATAGAAAATTCATAGATCTTCTATGATTTTTCTTCATTTATTCGGTAAATAATAAACAAACAAATGAGAGAATATGCATTGGACAAAGTACGCAACATTGGCACGATTGCTCACATCGATGCCGGCAAAACTACCGTGACGGAAGGTATTTTGTATAATACCGGCCGCATCCACAAAATTGGTGCCGTTCACGAAGGCGAAACTCAAATGGACTGGATGGAACAAGAAAAAGAACGCGGCATCACCATTACCTCCGCCGCTACCACATGTTTTTGGAAACAACATCGTATCAATGTTATTGACACTCCCGGCCACGTCGATTTTACCGCCGAAGTTGAGCGTTCCTTGCGCGTCCTGGATGGTGCCGTCGTTATTTTTGACGGCAAGATGGGCGTCGAACCTCAATCCGAGACTGTTTGGCGTCAGGCTGACAAATATCACGTTCCTCGTATGTGTTTTGTTAATAAAATCAATCAAACCGGCGGTGATTTCTATAAATCACTTGAATCGATTCGTCAAAGACTTTCTTCCAATGCCTATCCCATCCACTTACCGATTGGCTTCGAAAAAGATATCTGCGGCGTGGTTGATATTGTAGAAATGAAAGCCTATACCTATCAAGAATATAATGACAAAGAGCTAACCGAAGGTGAAGTTCCGGCCGATATGCTCGACAAAGTTCAACAATACCGCAATGAGTTACTCGAAAAAGTCGTTGAAGCCGACGATGCGCTTATGGAAAAATATTTAAACGGTGCCGAGCTAACTTTGGAAGAATTCAAACTAGCAATTCGCAAAAGTGTTCTCAAAGGTGATTTCTTTGCAATCATGGGTGGCGATGGCCGCGGTGTTGTTGTTCAAAAATTACTTGATGCCATTATCGACTATTTACCCAGCCCATTGGACAAACCACCGGTTATCGCTCATGTACCTGATTCTGATGAAGAATTATTAATTTCTCCCAGCGACGAAGACATGTTTGTTGCCTTGGCTTTCAAAGTTACCACCGATCCGTATGTTGGCCGTTTGACTTTTGTTCGCGTCTATACCGGTGTTCTCAAATCCGGTAGTTATGTCTTAAATGCCAGCACTGGTGAAAAAGAACGCATCGGTCGTTTGGTGCGTATGCATGCCAATGATCGTGAAGAAATCGACGCCATTTATTCCGGTGATATTGCCGCTGTTGTTGGTTTAAAAAAGACCACCACCGGTGACACATTATGTGACGAGAAACGTCCGCTGCAACTTGAAAATATCACTTTCCCCGAACCGGTAATCCGTGTGGCTATCGAACCAAAAACCAAAGCCGATCAAGAAAAATTAGGTATTGGTTTGCAAAAACTGGCCGAAGAAGATCCAACTTTCCAAGTCAAAACTGATGAAGAAACCGGTCAAACCATTATTGCCGGTATGGGCGAATTACATTTGGAAATTATTGTTGATCGTTTGAAACGTGAATTCAAAGTGGAAAGCAACGTCGGTGCTCCGCAAGTCGCCTTCCGCGAAACTATCCGCGAGTCAGTCGAACAAGAAGGAAAATTCGTCCGTCAATCCGGTGGACGTGGTCAGTACGGACATGTTTATCTTCGCTTGGAACCTCAGGAAGCTGGCAAGGGATTTGAATTTGTTGATGAAGTAGTCGGTGGTGTAGTGCCTCGTGAATATATTCCGGCCGTTGGTAAAGGTGTCAAGGAAGCTTGTGATCGCGGTGTTATTGCCGGTTATCCGTTGGTTGATGTCAAAGTCACCATCTATGACGGTTCATATCATGACGTTGATTCGTCTGAGATGGCCTTCAAAGTGGCTGGGTCTATGGCCTTGCAAGCCGGTGTCAAACGCGCCAAACCGGTCATCCTCGAACCAATCATGCATGTTGAAGTTGTTACTCCCGAAGAATTCATGGGCGACGTCATGGGCGATCTCAATTCCAAACGTGCTAATATTGAAAAAATGGAAGATCGCGCTCAGGCCAAAGTTATTTCCGCCAAGGTTCCACTTTCGGAAATGTTTGGTTATGCCACTTCTTTGCGCTCTATGACTCAAGGTCGCGCCATGTTTACCATGGAACCTTCTCATTACGCCGAAGTACCCGGCAATATTGCTCAAGAAATTATTGCCAAACGCAATCCGGGCAACAAAGAAGAAAAATAACATTTCGTCATATTGTTACCGTAGGGACAGATTTGAAAACCTGTCCCTACCCAACATATATATTTTAATTCCTCAAAAAACCATCACCTGTTTAAAAAACCTTGAATTTATTCCCCAAAAAAACACCATCGCCACATTTCAACATCCGATTTATTTAATTTTTAACCACCATACCGTCATCACACGTAGGGACAGGTTTCAAACCTGTCCCTACCCAACAAATATATTTTTAATATAAAAAAACCGTCACATGTCTAAAAAAACTCTATTTCTCCATAGAAAAAACCAAAACGTTAACCTGACGTTCTGGTTTTATTTTATTTTTCAATAGCACAGCTTAGGAAGAGTAACATAATCTCCCGATTCTTCTTTTGGAAAAAACGGACGTTGCCCCTCCCACCTAAAAGCATCTTTACCTTTGAATTGATGCTTTTTTTGCACAGCTAACGCGATTTTCACGGGAGCCGTGCTTACACCGGTCCAGCTATAAGGCCATTCAACCTCGACCTGAAAAGTGCTGGCTAAATCTTTCCAGGCTTCATTTATGTTTCCTTTTGAAGATTTACGCTGAGCGTACTCAACGTCATCTTCAACTTGATAACCGATCCCGAGTCTCCAGGCAATATCAACAAGCCACCCGATGGCGTTGTAAACATTGCTTTTCATCCACATTTTATATTCCCGGAAAAATTTTTGTTTTTCCATTAACGGACCGCCGGGAATATTCCCTATTTCTATATATTCGGTCGTGTCTCTTCTTGCACCACGACCTGCCTGATGAGTGGAACTTTCTTCGATGCAAGCCCACTCAATTTTTTCCGGGTCTAATTCGACAGTTGTTGTCCTATCAAACCCGGTAGTTCCACAAACCGTAGATCTGTTGTCATTATCGGACACGATGACAAAAGAACCTTTTTCTTTTTCTTTTATATTTAACCAGGCGACCATACCATAACGGCCACCATTGGCAATTCCATCATGTCCAGACCTAGAGTCATGGACAATTACAATAATTTTCCCATTTTTTTCTCTGAATTCTGGATTCTTGTATTTCATATTATTTCCTCCTTTGCGAAAGCGAGCCACGCTGGGTCCCGACTTATAACGCATCTGCTACTTTTTGATCTCCAGCCCGGACTTTAGCAGATTAAGTCCATAACCTTCTTCTAGAGGAGTAAATCTCCTCAATAGGCCAAGGCTGGAAATTTTTTGCCTTGAAGGCAATATTCTGATTGGTTAAAATAAACAATCAAAACATTACCTTCAGCAAAATGTTTTTTAAAGAAGAAAAAAACTATCTAATTTTTTAATTTTCCATTTTGGTTTTTATTTTCCCAAACAACAAACCCATAGTATCATAATAATAATAATATGTCAACAAGCAATTTTATAAAAACTGCCTATCAATCATATATTTAATTATTAATTTTACTTTGCGATTCCATTGCATATTGCATATTGGATCTTGATTATTGTTACGGATAAGATCCCCGCATAAAGCGGGGATGACACAATGAGTTACTATTTAACTTCTTCCTTGCGATTTCAATTGGATATTGGATATTGATCCTTTGCGATTCCATTGCCTATTGCATATTGATCCTTGAAAATTTAAAATAAATTTTGCATTCCGAAATTCTTATGCTAATATATAAACATAACCTAACAATTCGCATCTAAATTTAGCATTCGCACTTTTGCCAAAAACAAGTTATTTGACTTGTATATTATTTATATGCTAAATTTAGATAGCGTTTAGCAAATTCCAAATCTCAAATTCCAAATCCCAAACATCACAATTAAATACTTTTTTGTCTAAAATCTGAGCTTTGTTTGAAATTTGAGATTTGAGATTTGAAATTTTTAAAGATACTTTTATTTAAAGCTACATTTATTAATTTAAGGAGAAAGCTATGTCAGACCAAAAATTTGATCGTGGCAAACCGCACTTGAATGTCGGTACAATCGGTCACGTCGATCATGGAAAAACTACTCTAACTGCCGCTATCACTATGGTACTGGACAAAAAAGGTGATGGCTATGGTGCGCGCGTCGAAGCGTATGACCAAATCGACAACGCTCCCGAAGAAAGAGAACGCGGTATCACTATCGCTACTCACCATTCTGAATACTGGACACCCAAACGTCACTATGCGCACGTTGACTGTCCCGGTCATGCTGATTACATTAAGAACATGATTACCGGTGCCGCTCAGATGGATGCCGCCATTTTGGTAGTATCCGCTGCTGATGGTCCTATGCCTCAAACTCGTGAACACATTTTGTTAGCCAACCAAGTAAATGTTCCTTATATCATTGTTTTCTTAAACAAAATTGATATGGTGGACGATCCTGAATTGGTAGATTTAGTGGAAGTTGAAATTCGTGAACTTCTTTCCAAACATGGTTTTGATGGTGACAATGCCCCTATTATCAAAGGTTCCGCTCTCAAAGCTACCGAAGATCCTTCCAATGCTGAATATTCTCAACCAATCATTGATTTGGTAAATACTTTGGACACCTACATTCCTGATCCAAAACGTGAAATCGACAAACCATTCTTAATGCCGGTTGAAGATATTTTCTCTATCGAAGGTCGCGGCACTGTCGCTACCGGTCGTATTGATCGTGGCGTTATCAAATTAAATGACGAAATTGAAATTGTTGGTATCAAAGACACTACCAAAACCGTTGTAACCGGTATCGAAATGTTCAACAAACAATTGGATCAAGGTCAAGCCGGTGATAATGCTGGTTTGCTCTTGCGCGGTGTCAAACGTGAAGACATTATTCGCGGTCAAGTGTTGGCTGCCACCGGTTCTATCAAACCACACACCGAATTTGAAGCCGAAGTCTATGTTTTGAGCAAAGAAGAAGGTGGTCGTCACACTCCATTCTTCAAGGGATACAAGCCACAATTCTACATCCGCACTACCGATGTTACCGGTGATGTTGAATTACCTGAAGGTACTGAGATGGTTATGCCTGGTGACACTGTTAACCTCAAAGTTAAATTGATTGCTCCTATCGCACTTGAAGATAATTCCAAGTTTGCTATTCGTGAAGGTGGTCGTACTGTTGGCGCAGGTGTTGTTACCAAAATTATTGCCTAGCTTTTAGGCTCTGACTTAGAAGGAGTAAGTATTCTTACTCCTTCCAGTTAGACTCACTAAAAATTATTCGCAATTTGTATTCATAAATTTAATTAGCCATTATGTCCAAAACCGAAGCAGCCAAACAACGTATTCGCATCAAGATCAAAGCCTATGATCATCGTGTGATTGACAACTCAGCCAAACAAATCATCGAAACAGCCAAACGTACCGGCGCTCAAATCAATGGGCCTATTCCTCTGCCGGTTGAAAAGTCAAATTACACCGTTTTACGTTCTACTTTTATTGACAAAAAATCACGTGAACAATACGAAATGCGTGTTCACAAAAGACTAATTGATATTATCAATCCTTCACCCAAAACTCTTGATTCCCTTATGAACCTTTCTTTGCCGGCTGGTGTTGACGTTGAAATCAAAATGTAATTTATTTTCTGTAATATTTTTCTCGAATCTTTAATCAATTTATTTTTTTCTACCATGAAATATATCCTCGGCCAAAAAATTGGAATGACTCAGTATATCGATCAAAATGGCGAAGTATTTGGCGTCACCGTTTTAGAAGTTGGACCATGTCCGATTACTATGGTTCGTACTACTACTAACGATGTCAAATCAGCACAAATTGGTTTTGGCGTTGCCAAGAAAAACAACAAACCTCAAGCTGGCCACCTTAAATCAAAACCTATCAAACATCTACGTGAATTTCCTCTTAATGACACCAATGAATCTCTTTATCCATCCGACGGCGAAGTAAATGTTTCCATTCTTGATCAAAATTTTCCGGTAACCATCACCGGCATTTCCAAGGGAAAAGGTTTTCAAGGTACTGTCAAAAGACACAATTTCAAAATCGGTCCCAAGACACATGGTTCCAAAAACCACCGCAAACCCGGCTCTATCGGTAGTCGCTATCCACAAGGTGTTATCAAAGGTCGTCGTTTGCCCGGCCGTATGGGAAATGATCAAATTACTATCAAAAATTTAAAAATTGTCGAAATCGATCCGACCAAAAATATGTTAATTGTCAAAGGTAGTATTCCTGGTCAAAAAGGTCGTCTCCTGATTATTCGTCAATCATAATTTTTTAAAAAAAGTCTTCATTTACCAAAATAATATTTTACTTTCATGCCAAAAACTACCAAAAAATCCGTTGACAAAGAAAATATCGATCAAAATTTGGAAGTACCTGTTCTCAACAATTCTGCCAAAGTGTCTGACAAAATCGATATCACCCCATTTTTTCTCACTGAAGAAATTTCTGATGGATTTAATCAAAACTTTGTACATCAAATACTAATTAGTTATCTCGACAACCAACGTCAATCTACTGCCAAGACCAAAACTCGCAGTGAAGTTTCCGGTAGTGGCAAAAAGCCTTGGAAACAAAAAGGCACTGGTCGTGCTCGTCACGGTTCTCGTCGTTCTCCAATTTGGCGCGGCGGCGGTGTTTCCTTTGGTCCTACCGGTGAACAAAATTTTTCCAAAAACATTTCAACCAAAATGCAAAAAAAGGCAGTTCGTTACGCCTTGTTGGAAATGGTCAAAAACAACCGTGTAATTATTATCGATCAATTCAATCCTCAGATCAACAAAACCAAACAAGCTCGTGAATTCATCGAGCAATTTACTCCGGTTACCAATCTTTTGGTGGCTGTTGGCAAAGAAAGCTTGCCCATGCAGGTATTTCTTGGTAATCTAAATACTGTAACTGTCAAACTGGATTATCAAATCAGTGCTTTGGATTTATTCAAAGCAAACTCTCTTTTGTGCACCTTGGACTCTTTTCGAATTATACTCGAACGTATCAAACAATAATTTTTATATTCGATTTTATTATACAAATCTCATGACCAAAGTAATCTTGCTCAAACCGGTTATTACTGAAAAAGCTGTCGCTGGTACTGCCAATCGTTTCTACCAATTTTTTGTACGACCGGATGCCAATAAATTTCAAATCAAAGCAGCTGTTAGCCAAGCTTTTAAGGTCCAAGTAGAATCAGTACGCATCGTCAATGTTCAATCCAAAACCCGTCGTCGCGGTCGTTTTATTGGCTCATCTGCTTCTGCCAAAAAAGCCATTGTCAAACTTGCCAAAGACCAAAAAATCGAATTTTTCGAAAAATTATAATTAAGTTTATTACTTTTACCTCATATTTCTTACTTCTTATTTCTTACCATAATGCCTACCAAATCATACAAACCAACGACTCCCGGCCGCCGTCAAATGACAGTATTGGTTCATGACGAGATTACTACTGATCGTCCCTACAAAAAATTGACTTCTAGCCAATCCAAAACTGCCGGTCGCAACAATCGTGGTATTATTACTACTCGTCATCGTGGTGGTGGCGTCAAACGCAAATATCGTCAAATCGATTTCAAGCGTGACAAACGCAATATAGTTGGTATTGTTCAAACTATCGAATACGATCCCAATCGTTCTGCCAATATTGCTTTGGTTAGCTATATGGACGGCGAAAAAAGATATATTATTGCTCCTCAACATCTCAAGCCCGGTGATAAAATAGTCAGTGCTTCTAAAGCAGAATTAAATGTTGGTAATCATCTAGAATTGCAATATATCCCAACTGGATTCAATATTCACAATGTCGAACTAAGTCTTGGCAAAGGCGGACAAATAGTTCGATCGGCCGGTACATTCGCTCAAGTTCTTGGTCGCGATCATGACAAAATTCAAGTCAAGCTACCTTCTTCTGTTGTTATGCTAATCGACAAACGATGTACTGCCACTATTGGTGCTGTTTCCAATCCTGATCATTCCAATGTTACTATCGGCAAAGCCGGTCGTAGTCGTTGGTTGGGCAAAAGACCGGAAGTTCGCGGTAAAGCTATGAATCCGGTAGATCATCCGCACGGTGGTGGCGAAGGT
>ERZ795059.1529-NODE-1529-length-25610-cov-6.998904_pt1 | contig 25610 bp, 20 predicted proteins | sample MGYA00375143_ERZ795059 | MGnify/ENA primary metagenome ERZ795059 (study PRJEB30188, sample SAMN05720168) | activated sludge metagenome | isolation source: Anaerobic digester | place: USA | collected 2015-01-07 ... | reverse complement strand
TCTGAAAAAGCGCAAGGCCCTCATCGAGGTGCACAACCGCGCTCGTAACGCTGCGGATGCCGCGTACCGCGCCATCCGCAGCAACAATGTCTTTGACACGCGGGACCTGGAGGAATCGGTCCAGAACATCGTTAAGCTTTTAAAGGAAAACAGCAATATCTTCCTCTTCCTCTACGGGCTGGACGAGGGCAAGGACTACACCCTTACCCACTCGGTCAACGTCACGTTTTACTCTCTCATTATAGGCATCGCATTGAAATACAGCCCGGTCAAGCTGAACGACCTGGGGCTCGGAACGCTCCTGATCGACGCTGGCATGATCAAGCTGCCGGTCTATATAATCCACAAGCAGTCGAACCTGACAGACCAGGAATACAACCAGATAAAAACGCACCCCCTCCTCGGTTACAAGGCTTTAAAAGACCTGGGAAGGATAAAGGAGAGCTCGGCCATCATATCGCTCCAGCACCACGAGCAGTTCGACGGCAAGGGCTACCCCCGCGGGCTCAGGGGCAACGACATCGACGAGTTCGCCCGAATCGCCGCGATCGCGGACAGCTACGAGGCGCAAATATCCAACCGGAGCTACCGGAAAAAGGTCTACTTCTACCACGCAATGCGCAACCTCCTCTCGAGCGGGGTAAACCGGTTCGACCCGGTCATCCTCCGCGTGTTCCTCTCGCGCATGTCTGTTTACCCTATCGGATCGATCGTGGAACTGAACGACGGGTCCATCGGCATTATCATAGGGTCCGTGCCTGAAAAACCGCTCCGTCCCATGATAAAGCTCATCTTCACGAATGACAAGGTGCGTGTCGAGAACACGGTCATCCTCAATCTGGCCGCCGATACCTCCCTCTACATCGTCAGGGCCCTCGACGAGGCTGACGTGGGAATCAACATCTTCGACGTGCTGTAATGAACGTACCGCGCAACCGCGAGCTGGGCGCTGGGGGCGAGGAGAGCGCAGCCGCGTACCTCTCGGACAGGCAATTCACCATCATCAAGCGAAATTACCGCTTCGGGAAATACGGAGAGATAGACATCATCGCCGGCAGGGGAATGCTTGTCATTTTCGTCGAGGTGAAAAGCCGGAGCTCGGAGCGGTTCGGGGGCGCGCTCTATTCCATCAGCGCCAGGAAAAAGCAGAGCCTGAAAACCGCCGCGCGCGCGTTTATACAGGAGAACACGCAGTACAACGATCCCGCCTATACCTTCCGCTTCGACATGATCTCCGTGTACGGCAGAACGATCGACTGGATAGAGGACATCTTCCGCTGATCATTTGGGAAGCGCGCGGAACTCGCGCACGACGTAACGGTTCATAAAGTCAAGCAGCAGGGGGGCGAACTTCTTCACCCACCAGAGGGCGCGCGCGTGGAAGGGGAAGAGGATAAGGCGCCTGTTCTTCGCCACGCCCCTGAGGATGATCGCGGCCGCCCGATCGGGGCCTATAAGCCGGCGCGGAAGCCGCCCGGTGTACGAGCTCCGGTCCGTGCCGACGACCTCCATGACATCGTAGAACGAGGTTCGCACGATGCCCGGACAGACCAGGGTCATGCGCACGCCCCTGGCCGCGGCCTCGTGGCGAAGCGCGTCAGTCAGTCCAACGACACCATACTTCGCCGCGGTATAGGGCGTATTCATGGAGAAGGGCGCGAATCCGGCCATGGAGGCCACGTTGACGATGTGGCCCGCGCCCTGCTTCGCCATGGCCGCGTAGGCCGCCATGGTCCCGTACAGCACGCCGAAGAGGTTCACGTCAAAGACCTTCCTCCACTGCCCGATATCCAGGTCCAGGGCATCCGCCGAGATGCCGATTCCCGCATTGTTGAAGTAATAATCGAGCCTCCCGCCTTCCGCGACCGCCGCTTCCACTGCCCCGTATACGGCGCCCTCGTCCGATACGTCCAGCGTGCAGGCGCGCGCATGCCCTCCGGTAGCGGCAATCTCCTCCGCGACGCCCGCGGCAGCATCACCGTTAACGTCGGCGACCGTCACGCTCGCGCCGCGCCCTGCGAGGGCCAGGCAGAGCGCGCGTCCTATGCCCGACGCGCCGCCTGTGACGAACACGGTTTTATTATTATACGGATTTTTCATGGCTGTAACCTAAGCATATTCTGCATCAGGTGTAAAAAATGTCAAACAATTAGAACTTAAAAAGTTGACATCCGCTCAACCGCAATTAACGTAACGGAAAAAGCATCACCTGAAAGGACGCGTCAGCCAATGGCAAAGGACATTCTCTTCTCACCCGCGAAAATCGGCCCGCTCAAATTGCGCAACAGGACGATTCGTTCGGCCGGTTTCGAAGGCATGTGCCCGGACGGGGCACCCGGCGAATCCCTGATAAACTATCACCGCTCCGTCGCGGCCGGAGGAATCGGCATGACCACCGTGGCCTACGTGGCCGCGGTCGACGGCGGCCGGACCTTCAGCCACCAGGCCTGGATGAGCCCGGAAAACGTGCCGCTCTTTCGCAAGCTGACCGATGCGGTGCACCTCGAGGGAGCGGCCGCATCCGTCCAGATCGGCCACGCGGGCAACATGGCTGACAGCTCAGTGTCAGGCATGCGAGCGATCGCGCCGTCATCCAGGCTCTGCCTGTTCGGCCTGACCCTTCCCCGTAAAATGTCCGAGCTTGATATCGAGGAGATGGCCCGGGCGCACGGCAGGGCCGTGGCGCGGGCCCGCGAGGCCGGCTTTGACGCGGTAGAGATACATGCGGGCCACGGGTACCTGATCAGCCAGTTCCTTTCGCCCCACACCAACCGGCGCACCGACCGCTTCGGCGGAAGCCTGGAAAACCGCGCGCGTTTTCTCCGCATGGTCATGGCGGAGGTGAGAAAAGCCGCGGCCGGCAACATCGCGGTTCTGGTCAAGACAAACCTGGAGGACGGGTTTTCCGGCGGCATGGGACTGGATGAGGGCGTTTCAGTTGCAAGGATCATAGAGGAAGAGGGAGCGGACGCGCTTGTCCTCTCCGGCGGATTCGTGAGCCAGACACCCTTCTTCATGATGCGCGGCCTCACGCCGCACAGGGAGCTCATCAGCTACCAGCAGGACCTCCTCATCAAGATCGGCATGGTCCTGTTTTCGCGCATCATGATAAAGGATTATCCCTACACCGAGGCTTATTTCCTGAAAGACGCGCTCAGGGTGCGGGAGGCGGTGAAGCTCCCCCTCGTGTACGTCGGCGGGCTCATCTCCCGCATGAGGATTGAGGAAGTACTCTCGAAAGGGTTCGAGTTCGTGGCCCTGGCGCGCGCACTTGTGGCAGAGCCCGATTTCATAAACCGCATAAGGACCGAGCCGGGGCACGTGTCAAAGTGCCTGGCCTGCGGCCCCTGCAACAGCTGCGTCGCTACCATGTACATGGGAGAGATGCGCTGCACGTTCGAGGGATAGATCCTGCCGCACCCTAATCCGCGTTCGGCAGGCTGATTGACGGCTCCCTGAGAAACAATCCCCGCACGCCGATAAATTTTGCCCTGATCGTATGCCGGGGGCAGCACTCCACACAGCAGAGACAACTGATGCACTGGTTGTAGTCGGTCTTCGGGTATTGTTTTTTCTCCCACGTTATGGCCTTCGCCGGGCAGATCTTCGAACAGTCGCCGCACATGGTGCATTCCCTTTTTTGTAAAAACGGCATTCTCCGGGCCATCTTGTAAATAAAGGTCCCGGTAAAAAAGGTCGCTATCTGCATCATTCCCTGGCTGGTGATGTTGAACTTCACTTTCATCCTGACGCTCTCCACGCTTTTCCCGACAACCTCTATCAGGCCGAGGTCGGTAGTGCCGATGCCCCGCTCGCGGCATGAACGCAGGTGCGGCACGTCCCGGGACGCGTCTCTGCCGCCAATGGCAAGCATGATCGCGTCGACTGCAACGTCGTCGGTGCCGGCTATGATGAGCCCCGTTTTCCTGAGGGAGCCTGCGGCCGGGCCGCCGAGGCCCTCCATCACGGTACGGGCATCCATGATGACGATGTTCTTCTTGCCGAGATTTTTCATGGTTTCATAGTTGTCTATGATGACATTTCCGAAGGCATTCGGGTCCTTCCCGTAGAGATGACACTGCGCCTTTTCACCGCCCGGTATGATGCCCCAGAAATTCTTCACTGCGCCGGTATAGGCCGCTTCGACATGTGACTTCGGCCGCGGCAGGTTCACGATGACATCGGCGTCATGTACGGCCTTTGACATATGGTAGCTCTTCATGTGCCGGCCGTTGTCATTGCGCACCGCCACCGTGGAGCTCTCGAATTCCGTGTATCGTATATTTTCCCGCTCCATCACTTGTTCAATGTTCGTATACTTTATAATGTCCCGCGCCGTTTTCCCCATCTGGCCTGGTGAATCCCCGAGGGACAGCGTGACCCTGTAGGGTCTGAGTGCCAGGGCTGCCGCCTCGACAAAATCCGCAGCCGTGCAGGCATTGATCGATTTCATAAGCAGGTTGGGTTTGAAAAGCACCCTTTCGCCCGGCTGGATGATCCTGTCGGCATTGATCAGCTTCAACGCTTCAGCCACCGCTGATGCAAGGTCCGGGAAATCGGAAACTCTGACTACGGCAACCTTCGTTCCGGTTGTTGCTCCCATGGTTCAACCTTCCTTGATTTTTAATCCATCCATACGTACGTTCATTTCCGGATTCGGCCGTCACAGAGTTTCCGGTCATGCCAGCCGGCGGACTATTCCGGCTTACGGTATCGCTTCATGAATACCTGCACTACGGCCGTGATGACGCGGTTGGGGACCCAGTGAACAAGCCAGAAGTGGAGCCTGTTCGACACGCCCGGTATGATGCGGCCCTTCCCCCGCATGAGCCCCCTGAAACCGGCCCTGGCAACTTTCACCGGGTCCATGGCAGCTCCATGTATGAGCGAACCGACAGACCACCTGCTGCCGGACCGTTCGATGCCCGCCGTGTCAAGGAACGCTGTCCGCGTTGTGCCCGGGTAGAGACAGGAAACGGATACGCCGTGGGGCCGCATCTCGCGCGCGAATGCCTGGGTGAAGCTTGATACGTATGCCTTGGTGGCGGCGTAGGCGGCCCACCGGGGAAGCGGCTGAAATGAAATTGTCGAGGAGACATTGAGGATGCGGCCCGATCCCCGCTCCTTCATTGTACGGCCGAAGAGATGGCAAAGCTCAGTCATGGTCATCATGTTGAGAGCGAGCATCTGCCGCACCCGCTCCAGGGGCTGTTCCGCGAATTCCCCCGCGAGGCCGAAACCCGCGTTGTTGACGAGGACGTCTACCTCGATACCATTAGATTTGCAGAACCGGAACACGGCCTCTGCCGCGTCCGGCCCGGACAGGTCATACTGCATGGTGAAGATCCTCCTGCCCGGATCGAGGGCCACGAGCTCTTTGTTGAGCATGGCAAGCTCCTCAGCGAGCAGGCTCACGATCACCAGGTCGTATCCGGCTCCGTGAAACCGGCGGCAGAGCTCCCTGCCGATCCCCCCGCCACCGCCGGTCACGAGTGCGGTTTCATTCTTCGTCCTGGCCATTCAGGTCCCTCCGCGATTCAGGCTGCAATCATTCGCCCGGGCTTTCCCTGAGGATGCGGTATGCCGGCCACGGTGCGGAAAAAAAATCCAGGCGCGGAACGAGTCGCGCTCCGCGCCCGCCATAAGGTATTCTCAATCACCTGATTCCTTAACGAACAATTGCTTTGCGATCAGATACATGGGCATCTTTCTCCTGAAAAGCAGAAAGTACGCCACCACGGAAAAGGCCGGTATGCCGACGAGGTACCCGAGCAGGATACTCCCGAACAGGTCCCTGAGCCCCATGACGCACAGGGCGGCAAGGATCGCCAGGCCGAGGCACACGACCCACTGGGTCGCAAAATTAAAGAAGAGAATCCTGGCCGGGCTCGGTATCTGGTCCGGTTTGATCGAGGGATCCAACTTCGCGCCTTCCCTGGTGAAATTAATAAAACCGTAATTGAGCATGGGCGCAAAAAACAACGCCATCACCACCAGAGTCCACCACACGTTGCTAAAGAAGAACCCGACTCCCATGTGCTTGCCGGCGGCCCAGAGCTCGCCGTTAAACATGCTCGCGTCATACAGGAACCTCTGGTAGCCCGTGCAGTCCCAACCGCACACCAGTATGAACCAGAATATGATCCAGGCCACCATCCAGTTGGCGTGGGCCCCGTAGTAGTTCCCTTTTTTTACCAGTTTCAGCGTAGTCCAGTAACCCAGGATCCCCTGCGTGACATTGGTGACCGCAAATATGACGACCAGCCACGCGGGTATGTCTTTCATGGTCGTGGCCACCTGCATCGTCTCCCACTGGGTGTGCTCCCACAGGAGATAGAGCCCCGACGGGGCGAAAAAGACAGACAGGAAAATAAGCAGAAACACATACCACCTGTTTACAAACGGCCTCTCTTCTTTCTCGAGCTGACGGCCCGCGGCTGCAGCAAAGGTAGCGCCAAACGCGTACGCCCATACAACATCAACCTGTACCATAACGTCCTCCCTGTAGTGATTGTTGCGCCATTGGCGGATGGCCCCGGCGCCCTGGAAATAGAATCATTTCATACACTATTTATAAAGCAAGTATCATGCCAGAACGTGGATGTAAATAATTATTACTGAAAATTATGGTTTATTATACTTTTTCTGTCCGGGAAAGCAAAAATCGTCATTGCGGGGAGACCACGATTTTCATGAGAACGACGAAGCAGTTTTCTCCATGTGCACTACATACTTTTTTTAATGGAATAAATCAAATTGAACGATATGCCGTTCGCCTGGCTCAACTCTTCGCAGGCCCGCACACGTTTGCGGGCCTGTCATAGGACCGCCCATGTCCCAAAGCAGGCCCACCTGTCCCGAATTTCGGACAAAAAGAAAGCACCGTGATATATGGAATTTTTCCGGAAGGCGGTTCCCCGGCCCGTTAATCGGTTATGTGATATTTTTGCAGTTTGTTGAAAAGTGTCGATTTTGGCAGGCCGGTAATCTCCGCCGTCTTGCGTATGTTGCCCCTCGACTTGCGGAACGCTTCTGCCAGGAATTCCCGCTCAATCCGCTCCATCTCCTGTGCAACATCACAGCCGGCGTTGACCGCCTCATTGATGTAGGCCTTGAGGGTCGAGTAGTAGTCCATCATCCGCGTCGAGTCAGCTCTCTCGCACATGGCCTTCAGTTCCTTTTCGGATATGGTGTCCGTATCGGTCATGACGAGAATGCGGTGGATGAAGTTTTCCAGCTCCCGGACATTGCCACGCCACTCGAGCGAGGCAAGGAAGCGAATGGCGGAAACCGTGAACTCGATGTTCCTGCCCCCGACGTAATCATGCTTCCTCACGAAGTGCTGGGCCAGAAGCGGTATGTCCTCCCGCCGCTCCCTCAGGGGCGGCACGTGGATCGGCAGGGCGTTAATCCGGTAAAACAGGTCCTCACGGAACTCGCCCCTGCGGATCTTCTCCTCCAGGTTCTGGTTGGTCGCGGTGACGAGCCGCACGTCCGACCTGATCGTCACGTCGCCGCCGATGCGGTGGAACTCCCCCTCCTGCAGCACGCGGAGGAGCTTGGTCTGGAGACCGGGGCTCATGTCGCCGATCTCGTCCAGGAACATGGTGCCGCCGTCCGCCAGCTCGAACTTGCCCTTGCGCTGGCGGTCCGCGCCGGTGAAGGCGCCCTTCTCGTGCCCGAATAGCTCGCTTTCGAGAAGGTCGGCGGGAATCGCCGAACAGTTCAGCTTGATGAAGGGGCGGTCCTTCCGCTCGCCCAGCGCGAAGAGCGCGTTGGCGACGAGCTCCTTGCCGGTGCCGCTCTCACCCCTGATGAGGACCGGTATGCCGGACTTCGCCGCCTTCTCGATGATGGCAAAGACCTCTCGCATCTTACCGCTCTGGCCGATGATCTGGTGAAACCCGGCCGAGTAATCGGTCTCCTTGCCCAGATACACGCTTTCGCTTTTCAGCTTTTCCAGGAGGTTCGCGTTCTTGATCGATATCGCCGCCTGCTGGGAGAGCACGGCCAGGAGCGTGGTGTCATACCCGGTGAAGGCGCGGGTGTCGCGGCGGGCCGCAACGATGGCGCCCAGGATCTCGCCTTCCACTGACACGGGAATCCCGACCACCTGTTGTATCCATCGTTTTTTCAAAACCCCGGCAACCTCCGCATCAATCGCCGGAGACGACCCGGGCTTGATCTCCAGAGCCCTGCCGGACCCCACGATATGAGCGCCGATACGCCATTCAATGTCAGGGGGCGCAGGAGAGGGGACCGGGCCTGTTTCCGAGATAATGTCCAGCTTCCCGTCTTCCCCGGTCCTGACGCTGATGAAGCCAAGGTCCGCCTGGAGGAGCTTTTTGGCCTCCGACACGATGCTCACCAGGGTCTTCGCCAGCTCCTCACGGGACGAAATGGTCCTGCCGATCTCCATGAGCGAGGATATCTCCCGTATGTGCTTCTGGCCGGTGCGGTAGCGCTCGAAGGTGAAGTCCCTGAGCATCCGCGAAAAGAAGAGGGCCATGATCGATATGAGGATCAAAAACGCCAGCCGGTCCGTAAGCACGATGTAATCGACCGGAATGGCGTGGTACGCGGAATCGAACCATGACAGCAACACGATCATCCCCGCGAGGAGCGGTACGGTGAAAGCTATGTACCGGTAGGCATACCTGATCCCCCCGCTGGCGCTGATCAGGTAATAGATCAGGAGCAGCGGGTCCTGTAACACCCCGGTATGGTTGAAGGTGTAAAAGGAGAGCGTGATGATGCTGATGGTCACAAACGAGGTGTCGAGGAAGATAGTGAGATAGCCCAGCCAGGGCCGGTACAGGCCTTTTTTGAGCGCCATGTATATAAGCGCAGAAACGGCAGACATGACCATCCACTTGCCGATGCTCATAAGCCAGTAGGAGGGGATCAGGTACCCGAGCAGGAAACGGAGGGCGTAAATCAGCGGAATAAAGAAGATAAGGATGGCCAGGCGGAAGCGGGCCACCAGCATTTCCCCGCTCTTCTGCACGTCCATGAACAGTCCCTGGACCGGATCCCTGCGCCTTTTTGCCGACATGGCAGGGAGCGTACCGTCCCGCTTAAATTTTTCAAATGTTTTTTAGCCGGACGGAAAAAATATACGAATACAGCAACTGCTCCGGCCCGGCACAATTCCGAAACCGGGCAGAAAAATTCTACTTGTCTACTGATATCCCTCCCCGATAATGGCGCTGATGCATTCCACAATGTCCGGAGGAGCCAGCCATGAAACCAATCGTATCCCTTGTTAAATACGAGAAAAGCCCGGATTCGCTCCGTGAAGGGATTGAATTGTGCGATGGCCTGTCAGGGCTCAGGCCCGGCATGAGCGCGCTTATCAAGCCCAACCTGGTGGGCTGGGACAACCTCTTTCCCTTCGCCCCCTTCGGGGTGTATACCACGACGCGGCTGGTTGAAGATATGATCATTATCCTCAAGGAGCATGGCGTGGACAGGATCACCATCGGCGAAGGCTCGGTGGAGATACAGAAGGGCATCGGGACCCGCGCCGCGTACAAAGGCCTCGGGTACGAGGCGCTCGAGAGAAAATACGGCGTAACGCTGGTCGACTTCAATGAAAGCAAATCCGAGGCATTCGAGTTCCATGACGGCCACAAGCTTCACATTGCAAAGGAAGCGATCGAGACCGATTTCTTCATAAATTTCCCTGTCCTCAAGACCCACGGGCAGACCAAGGTCTCGCTCGGGCTCAAGAACCTGAAGGGCTGCCTCAAGGTTGCGTCCAAGAAGCTTTGCCACCACGCGGACCTCGACCTGGAATACTGCTTCTCCTTCATCGCAGATTTCGTGAAGCCGGCACTCACCATCGTGGACGGAATCTACGCGCTGGAGAAGGGCGCGCTCCATTACGGCAACGCGTACCGCAAAGACGTCATCATTGCATCAACAGACCCGCTGGGTGCCGACCTTGTAGCGGCGCAGTCCATAGGGTACGCCCCGGCCGACATCGTTCACTTTGGCCATTACGGGAAGAGGACCGGCCGTTCCCTCGACCCGGACGGGTACGAGGTTCGGGGCGAGACGCTCGCCGATCACGTGAAACCGCTCAAGTGGGACTGGCTCTGGACCGAGGACAATACCGGTCCGGGCGCATTCGCCAAGATGGGCATCACCGGCCCCGGCCTGCCGAAATACGACAGCACGCTCTGCTCCGGGTGCTCACCGCTCGCGAACATGGCGAACATACTGGTCATGTCCGCGTTCAAGGGACAGCCCCTTCCGAAAGTCGAGATTCTCAATGGGAAAAAAATGCAGGCGCGGCCCGGTTACGACAGGACCATCATGCTGGGAAACTGCATCATCAAGGCGAACAAAGGGAACGCCGCAGTGAAAGAGCCGATCGAAGTGACCGGATGCCCGCCCTCCATGGAGGACGTGGTTGCTTCTCTCAAGTCCGCCGGCTTCGATGTGAACGAGATGGCCTACCTTGGCTACTCAAAGCAGCAGGCCGAGAAATACAACGGCAAGGAAGGATACGACCGGGACTTTTATTCCGCATGATCGTCGCTCAATCGCTGGTCATGAATCAATTGCATATAATTCCTTCGATAAATTTATCATTGACACATAACAAACTCTAATATAGTTAATACTCGTACTGACATCAGTACCGGTTGTATATTTGAAAACTGATGCCCCGGTTTTAAAGTGCGGTAACATATGGTAAACCAATCATGAAAACGAAACAATCAACCCCATCCAGGCTGTTATCATTGATTTTTATTTTTTCAATAATGGCGCCCCTGTCATGTTTACAGGACAGCCGAAGCATGGTATCACTGGTGACCTTTCACATCGGGGATGTCAAGATCATCGGCGCGGGTCTGCCTGCCCGAGGCGCCACCATCGGCGACGTGCTATGCGAAAACGACACAATAACAACCGGAAAGGAATCGGAAGCAGTTATCCAGATGGGTGACGACGTTATTGTAAATATTCTTTCTGACAGCCGTGTGACATTCGTCTCCATGGTGAAATCAGCGAATATCGAGCTGAAGCTTGAAAGCGGGAAGCTGCTGAACAAGCTGGGCAAACTCAAGGCACAGCGGGAATTCCGTATTCTGACGAAAACCGCCACCGCGTCGGTGCGCGGCACCACCTTCCTTGTCTTCTACGAGAATAATGCCGCTACCGTGGCCGTAGGCGAGGGAGCGGTTGAGGTTAAAAAAATCAGCGCCGAAACCGGGCCGAAAGGCGAAGTTAAAGAGAAAATCGAGGAAAAAACAGAGACCACCATTGTCCGTAAAAACAACACCCTGGTAATTACCGAGGAGCCGAAGGCACCTCCCGTCACCCGCACCATTTCCGCCGTCGAATCATTCTATATCCAGAAAGTTGCGGCCCAGCCGGTCATTCCCAAACCGGCAATAAAGGACAAGGTCAAGATCGAAAAGATCCGGGAGGAAGCAAAGCCGAAGATCAAGCAGATAGACAAGAGGATAAATGAATTTTTTCCGCAGAGCCTGAAAAAGATATCGGAAAACTATGACCGCATAGACGTAATCCGTCTCTACAACGGCAAGGTTTACGAGGGCATCATTGTTTCCCGGGGCGACAGGTTCCTTGTCATCTCAACCCCGGAAGGGCGGATAGAAATCCCGGTCAACAAGATAAAATATACCGGGATCAAGAAATAAATTTATCCATAGGACCTCTATTTGGGAAAAAACCTTCGCTATCATGCGGAGCATGAAGTTCACCAAGAGGCAGACCATGTCGTTCTTCAAATCAGCAATTATTCTAATTATTCTCCTCGCCGGGGCCATCTGCGCCCATGCTGAATATGTATTCCTCAGGGACGGCTCGATCCACCAGGGTAAAATCATCAATGACACGGCAGCGGTCGTCACCATGCAGCTGAAAAACGGCACCGTGAAAGCCTTCACCCGTAACAATATAATCCGGATCCTCTACACCGACATTTACATGGGCAAGCACTTCATCCGGCTCAATACCGGGGAGATGCTGGAGGCCTACCAGGTCGACGAAGACAGCGAAACCTACACCTTCCGCAGAGAACTCAACAAGGCGGAGGAATTCACGGTCAAGCGTTCCAACGTGCTCTTCATGACCCGGACAAATCCCACGGGCCTCGAGGCAAGGCCGAACCTGAGCGAGATCAGGCTTACCTGGCTCGCGCCTTTCCAGACTCCCCGTTCATACGTGGTGTACATAAAAGAGCGCAAGGAGGACCAGTACAAACCAGCGGGAAAAACGACACAGCGCAGGTTTACCGCCAAGGGACTGGCGACCAAGAAAACCTATTTCTTCATCGTCACCGCGATCGGCGCGGACGGGAACGAATCGGTGCCAAGCAACGAGATCCAGATACGGACCAACCTGCCGCCCCGCGTCCCAGCGAGCGCCCGCTATTCCATAATCAGCAAGAAAAAAGAGGGCGCCGACATCAAGCTGGCATGGAAGCCGAGCAGCGACCCGGACGGCACCATAACCGGGTACCGCGTGTACCAGAGGAAGCAATACGCGATAGAAAAAATCGAGGAGATCCCCGGGGCCGAAGTTATCGTTCCGGAGGTGCCGATTGACCGCGACAACCACTTCATGATACGGGCCGTTGACGATGACGGCGCTGAATCAGAAAGCCGCACAGTGAGCATGCTTCTGAGAAGGATCAGCATCACGGCACAGCTGGGATGTATCCTGCCCGTGGGCTCTTTCGGCAACCTGATGGAGCCGGGAGCTGCAGTTGCGGTGAACGCGGCGATCAGCAACTTCTGGATAAATTACCTGTACGTCGGCCTGGACATCGGGTACATGCGGATGAACTGCAAGATGGACAACTCCTACGCGCTTAACATGCTGCCGGTGGCGGCGGCCGCGGCGTACCAGTTCGAGATCTCGCCCCTCTTTTCTCTGGTGCCAAAGCTCTCGATCGGCATGGTCTGGCTCAATTCGCAGGTCGTGAAACCGGACCTGTACACGACATTCGCCGAAAAGAAAAGCGATAGCATCGAGCCGTTGATCGGCGTCGGGCTGGGCGCCCAGTTCCAGGTGATAGAGATGTTCTCGGCAGGACTTGATGCCTCGTATGCCCTGATCCTGGAACAAAAGCCGAAGCATTACTTTACACTGATGGCAAATTTCACTTTGCGGTTTAAAATATAATATATCCGATAAGGACGCCCCCACTGACGCCCCGGCAACCGGACTACAAGGAGTCAGTTCATGAAACGCATAGTAAAAATCTCGGCCCAACTGGCCCTCCTCCTGGCTCTTTCCGGCGCTATGTCCTGCGAGAGCATGCTGGACGAGATGGCATCCAGCATTACCTCACTACGGCAGCAGTATGTTGCCCTGTTGCTGCCGAAGCCCTTGCCGGAGGTCGCCGTAACGTACGAGGGACATACTGTCTCACCGGGTGAGCTTATAGAGATGGGAACCACGTACAGCGACGACACCAATACCATAACATTGACCATAACAAACATCGGTACAGTGCCGGTGAACGTTACATCAATAACGATAAAAGGCTGGTACGCGGACCGATTCACGGTAGCAGGCTTCACTCCGACGAGACTCGCAAGCAACAATGACACGACGACATTTTCGGTAACCTTTCAGGGAGAACCATATGACAGGTACAAGGCAGCGACCGTCTCCATCATAACAGCAGATGACGAGGGTGATGATTATGCTCCCTTTAACATAACCGTGGCTTGTGAACGAATGGAAGTGATGCGCGGAATACTCGCGGTGCGGCTCGGACTCCTGACAGTTCCCGATGACTACCTTTATAACATGGGGCCCTCAACGAGCAGGTTCACGCTGAAAAATATCGGCACCGAAGTGCTTTCAATAAAAAGCGTTGCCCACGGTGATATGGACAACTTTTCGGTGTCAGGATCGGTTTCTGAAACCGTGATACCGGTCAATGGCAGCGTTTACATAGACGTGACATTTGAACCGGATGATGCCGGCACCTATACTGACCTGATCACCATTACCTACAACGATGTGCCTGGAGGCGAAGACCTCACATTCGACCTTAACCTCTGCGGCTATGCTGAAGAAGTGTATAGTTATGAAATCGATCTTCTTGACGCGGATACAGGCGTGAGCAGGCCAAGCGGTTTTATTCACGATTTCGGAGGCCAGGATTACGGCACGCAGGGCGAAGGGAAGACCTTCAGCATAACGAACACCGGGACGGGAATTCTGGAGCTAACGAGCATTATCCTGGCAGACGGGAACAATTTTACCCTGGTCCCCCCCACCGGCATGGTTGTGCTTCCGGATGACAGCATCGATTTTACAGTTTACTACAATCCGATTACCGCGGGCACCCATCAATCGGCCATTACCATCATCAGCAATGACCCGGATGAGACCGCTTATGTCCTGGACCTTTTGGGACATTCCATGCAGCCCGGCATAACCGTGGAGCCTCCCCCCGAAGGGCACGATTTCTTCGACATGGGAGCAGACGGTGATTATAACACGGTTACAGGCAAACAGGCAAGCGCGTTCCGGGTATTTACCGTGAGAAATTCCGGGGACGGGGACCTTCCGCTCAATATCACCGTTCCGGTTTTGAGCGGTACAGGCGCGGCCGATTTCGACCTTAATACCGCTGGATTTGAAACATCGCTCGATGCTGGCCAAAGCACAACCTTTGCCGTGCGCTTCGATCCCCTGTCGACGGGCCAGAAAACCGCAAGCATTGACATGGAAACCAATGATCCTGATTCGCCCGTGTATCACGCCACCGTGCTGGGGACCGGTGTCGTTCCTGAAATTAGTGTAGGCATATCCCTGAAACAAATTCGCCCCCTGTATGATTATGATGATGAAGACGAATTTCTCGAAATGTACTGGGACATACAGGCATGCGTGGGGGCCTCCTGTTCCATAATATCAAAGCGCACCGATAATGACCCTTCGTCCGCCCTGGACGGGTATAATTCCTACAACGATGGAACATGGTTGCTGGAATTCTTCCCTCCCATAGGATGCACTTTTTCCATGCCCAAGTTCAGCACGGAGGGTTTTAACTGGTACATTTACACTGCTGATTGGGACAGCGGCAGCTCTCATGAATGTTTCTCATGCACGGCCCTCACGGTTGGAAGGACAATTAATATCGTCTACGACCAGGTATCCAACAGATTTACCTGGGAAGCCCTCCCTCCGGGAGATGATCATCCGGAAATCACCTCGATACCGTTCAACACGGACACGCAGGTGAATTACCTATCGGTACACGAGCTCGAAGGGCAGGTCTTGATGGTTTTTCTTTTTTATCCAAGGGACTTCACCGAAAGTGATTACAACAATTGAAACGCTGCCGAATGGTATGCCATGAAACCATTCCGGACGGTTTGATTTTAGTTCACCCGAGACCTCGGTAAAACCTGAAACAGCCGGCACTGCAATGACAGCCAGGCGTCCCCTCACATCGCCCCTTCGAATAAAACGCCCGGTAGAACGTGACGCTCACGCAGGGCGCGGCGACAACGTCATGCATCCACATGTACCCAGTGCCTATCAGGAGGAAGATCGTCTCCCACAGCCCCCGTGTACGCCAGCGCGATCGGCAGTGCAATGAGCGCGCTCCCGCCGATAGCGGCACTGAGCGACCGGACCGCGACCTGCTCCGCGCCTCTAACCATCGGCAGCATGACTGCGGTCGGCGCTGCAGCCGTCGCGCAACATGATTAGCATAACATTAAACAGTTTCGAGCCCCATCCGGTTTATTTGTGTTCGTGTCAAATTAATTATTTTTTTGAAACATAATGTTTGTTTATTTCTTCATCAACTGATATATTTTTTTATATCACATGATCGCTTGAGTTTCTTTCATACTTGAAGTGCGCGTTACCGGGAAAGAGACACGTAGTTCTTGTCAGGCCAACAACCTGTGAGGTTTTTTTATTCTTTAAGCGAGAAGAAACTATTGTTATGAAAAAAAACATCATATCAATAATAATAATACTCATATCGCTGGCAACAACGGTCAGCTGTGGAAAAAGGCTGGCATCCAATCCGAGCGCCGCTGCGTCATACGCTGATATTCCCGGAATTCTGCTTGTCACATCGATCGATCCCCGTAACGGCACAATTGACGTACCGGTTTACGAACCAATCACAGCGAGTTTCTCATCCAATATAGATTCAACCAGCGTCTCCCTCTCGTCATTCATTGTTGCCGATTCCCTGTTTATACCGGTCGATGGCGACTATTCTTATCCCGATTTTCCCGATACTCGTACCATTGTCTTCACACCAAGCGCCCTTCTTACGAACCTGACCGAGTACAACGTGCTGTTGACGCCCGATATTACCGACATCGCTGGCAACAGGCTGATTTCAGAAAAAATATGGTATTTTACCACGGTTTCAGCCGGCACCACCATCCAGGACCCGGTCTTTACCCCTGCATGCGGCATATATGAAGGCCCACAGGTGGTAAGCATCACCTGTCTGGACCCCGGCGCCACGATCCGTTACACTACTGACGGGTCAGATCCATCCCAGTCGTCAGGCACAAAATATACCGCGCCGCTGCATATAAATGTTAATACGCCTCATCAAATCAAGGCCAGGGCGTACCGGACAGGGTTCGAGGAATCATCTGTAGTTTCAGCCGGTTATACCATACAGGCTTACACACCGACTATCGATCCGCCGGCCGGCACCTACAGCGCCGATACCATTGTAACCCTGTCAACACAGACTGCGGGAGCGGCTATCAAGTACACCCTGGATCTGTCAGACCCGGAGATTAACCCGGCCGCATTCGATTACGCCGGACCGTTCACCGTAACAGGACCGGGCACGACAACGGTCAGGGCAGTGGCCCTCTCCCCCAGCCTTTCCCAGCTGGCCAACAGCCCCATTCTACAGGCAGTGTATAGCATTAATTACTCGCTGGTTGCCCCGCCGGGATTCAATCCCGGGCCGGGGAAATACATAAACGATCCGTGGATTACCATCTCTTCAACTACTCCGGGCTCACATATAAAATACACTGCCGTGACCGGTACTGTCGGTTCCGATCCCTATGTCTTCGGCATGGAGGGCGGGCCCGATGTTTCCTTGAAAATCACGGAAACAATTACCATTACGGCTTACGCGTATGATCCGGCCGCACTTCTCGGGGATTCACTCGTCTCTACCGGCGTCTACCTGGTCCCGCCGGTGATTAATTCAATGACGCCGAAGAAGGGACCCAACTACCAGCCGATAACGGTCACCATCACCGGGGACCATTTCAAGACGGGCGTTGATGTAAAGCTGAAGCGCAACAACGAGGCCGACATTGTCGCTGATAGCCAGTCCATAGTGCTGACGGGAAATACAATCAGCACCTGCATTCTGGATATCACCCGCCGCACAAAGGGCAAATGGAGCCTGGTCGTGACCAATGATGACGCGGGAACAACCGAGAAAAACGAATTCCGGATTTACTGATATCCGGCGAGCGTCAGATCCCATCTTTTGAGAAAAAAACCCTGTAGAATTTTATACTCGCCCAGAGCGTGACGAAAAAATCAAGCATCCAGACATAGATGTTGCCGATGGAGCTGAAAATCGCTTCCCATAGCCTGTCAGCCACGGCCGATCCGATCAACAGGGAGGCGTCAAGGCCGAGTCGCGGGGCGAGCGCGGCCGCCAGGCGGGCAAACGCGGGAAAGAATAAGTTCAGGGACATGGACAGGAGGAGAATCGACAAGGACCAGCGGAGCACGCCCATTTTCCATGATACGCCGTCAGGGTTTGCCGCAGAGATTGTAATGGTATTGATCGCGCTTCCGCCGATTGCCGCGCTGAGCGACAGGGCCGCGACCGGCACCGCGACCGCGTTGAGTGCCCCGTTTTTAAAACCGCCCGATATCACCGGGATCCAGGGCATGACGAGCATTATTACAATCATTACTATTGAGCGCACGGGCCGCGCTCCCCCGGCCTCACCCGTGCCGAATTTCGCCAGGCCCATGACCGGCATGACGATCAGCCAGCCAAGCCCGATAAAGCCGATGAGGAGCCTGAAGGTTTTTGAATCAGAATACTGTATCAATAATACCGAGAAGAACGCGCTCTGGAGCACAATCAGAACAACGAACGCACCATATACGATTACCATAAACTTCGTCATTCTTGCCTCCATCTCACGATACATCCCGATGATATAACAGGCGCAATCCCCGGACCCACGGAAACCGGCATATGGTCATCTTCCGGCAGCCGCCCGCTTCCAGCAATTCAATAATTCTGTCCCTATATCAAGTTTTACAACAAGTTTAACAACTGCGCTTATAAATTTATCATTGACAGCAGAAAAATGAAGAATTATACATAATCTTCCTGGGTGAAAAAAATATCAATAATGACCCCCTGCGATCCCACATGCCAAGGGAGCATCTATCCCAATACAACTAACAGGAGGCTTTCATGAAAAAGGCTCTCGTAATTTTTGTATCGGTTCTTTTCGCATTATCGATCGGCTGCGTAAAAAAAATTCCCCTTGCTGATGACCAGAAGTCTTTTGCCGGCAAATGGGTGGCTGCCGACGGCACGTTTGTTGCCATCTATCTCGACGGAGGCGGTGACTTGAAATCTTCGAACACCACGGTCACGGGCGGGAAAGCCACAATTACCGCGGATAGCATCACCATCGGGATGGGACCGATCTCAAAGACCATGAAGATCACAAAGGCCCCCAAACAGGTACAGGGGGCGTGGGTTATGACGCTCGACGGCATAACCTACACCAGGCAGTGAAGAGTTAACCCTTTGATTGCTTAATATTTTGTACATCCCGGCAACGCCGCGCCACGCTGCGTTGCCGTTTTCTGATACCAGGACCAGGATACCGTGCCATGATTCGTAATTTTTTTATCAAGCTCATCATACGTTCGAGACGCAGCACTGTCGACTATACCCGGCCGATTGCGATCAGGAAAGGCGCTGAAAAAATTGTGGCTCGCTATATGCGCCTGCCTGACAGATGCGAGATTACCCCTGTGAACGCGGGAGGCATTCAGGCGGAGTGGGTCTCCTGGCAGGGATCGGACAATAAACGGGTTATCTTCTATCTCCACGGCGGCGGCTATAGTATCTGTTCGCCCCGGACCCACCGCGATCTCATGTGCCGCCTGGCCCGGACATGCGGCGCGCGCGTCCTGGTCCCTGACTACCGCCTGGCACCGGAAAACCCGCATCCGGCCGCAGTGGAAGATGCTGTCAAATCATACCGGTGGCTTCTCAAGAGCGGAGTGAAACCGTCGCGGGTTGCTGTCATGGGCGATTCGGCGGGCGGGGGCCTCGCCCTGGTTTTGCTCCAGCAGCTGCGCGACAAAAAAATCCCCCTGCCGGCCTGCGCCGTGTGCCTCTCCCCATGGTCCGATCTTACCGGCTCCGGCGATTCCATGCGGAAAAACAGATGGAGAGACCCGCTCTTTACACGTGAAGCAATCGTGTATACCGCCCTTCTCTACGCACCGTATTGCGACCTGGCCAAGCCGGCGGTCTCGCCGCTCTTTGGCAGTTTTAAGGGACTCCCCCCCTTGCTGATACAGGTCGGCTCAGGCGAACTGCTACTGGATGATTCCCGCCGCGTCGCGGAAAAGGCGGCAGCTGAAGGCGTAAAGACAGACATTACCGTCTGGCCCGGCATGATCCACGTGTTCCAGGCCCTCGCATTTACGCTGAAAGAGGCGCGCAATGCCATACGCGATATCGGGCTGTTCGTCGGGCAGTACATACCCTGATATGACGATTTGGGGGGAGTGACCATATGATACGAAATACGATGATCAAGCTCATCGTCAGAACCCTTGCGAACCGACTCAACATTGCTAAACAATACAAATCCGTCAACCGGGCCGGTGACATGTTCGCCGGCATGTTTCTCCGCGTTCCGAAAACCTGCGAGATTTCATTTGTTGACGCTGGCGGAGTGCCAGGGGAATGGATCGGCCATGCGGGACCCGATTCCGGGAGGCGCATTTTCTTTATACACGGAGGAGGTTACGTCCTTTTCTCCACGAAGATTTACCGCGACCTTATCTATCGCATTGCCCGCGCTTCGGACGCGCGTGTCCTGGCGGTCAATTACCGTCTCGCGCCTGAGCATCCCCATCCCGCTGCTGTCGACGACGTCATGGCAGCGTACCGCCGGCTCCTGGAAACCGGTGTGAAGCCCTCGCGGGTGGCTGTCATGGGAGATTCCGCTGGAGGTGGCCTGACACTCGTCCTGCTTCAAAAACTGCGGGATAAAAAATTACCTCTCCCTGCCTGCGCCGTGTGCCTCTCGCCATGGACAGATCTCACGCTGTCCGGGGCCGCCCATCGTGAAAACAGGGTGAGGGATCCCATGATGCGCAAGAACATACTGCATGATTGCATCGCGCATTATGTCGGTACAAGCAAACCATCGATACCTGCCATTTCACCTCTCTTCGGGAAGTTCTCACAATTACCGCCCCTGCTGTTCCAGGTCGGTACGGAGGAAGTCCTGCTTGACGATTCACGCATGGCGGCCGAACGGGCCGCGAATGCGGGAACCATAGCAGAGCTGCAGGTCTGGCCCGGTATGATTCATGATTTCCAGATGTGGGCAAAGGTTCTTCCCGACTCCCGAAGGGCCATTCGCGCTATCGGTCATTTCGTAAAACAACATATTCAGTGATTATCGTAACAATGAAAAAAAAGTGATTGCGAGATCGACGCATTCGCATATCCTATCACTGAAAACGAAATCATGCGGAGGAGCAGCTCTCGTGGCAGTGAGCCCGTACATCATTTTGCCGGTTTTCGCATTTCTCATAAACTTCTTCACCATATCGTATGCGGTAGCATTAAATATTCGCAATCAGGTCAACCGGGCATATGTGATGTTTTCTACCATCACCAGCCTCTGGGTTATATGCAGCGCTGCCTTCCATGTTCCCCTTGCAGATGACATAATAATTCCATTCAGCAAGTTCTCTTCCCTGCTTTGGTACTTCACCGGTTTCTTTTTCACGCATTTCACCTATGTATTCCTGGGACGTCGCAGGGACTCGTTCTATTTCGCGCTTCTGGGTGCGACGATACTGTCATTCCTCACCGCAGTATCTACAGACCTTATAATTTCCGGTTTTCAGCGGTATGCCTGGGGTTGGCGTTTTATCGAGGGTGTCCTGTTCACACCCGTGTCCCTTATAACGATCGTCATTCCCATCCTGGTGTGCTGGGCCCTGGCGTTCCGCTACCGTCAATCGACAAGCGATCCGGTCCAGCGGAAACAGCTCACACCGCTCCTTGCGGGAACGATGATCAGTCTGGCCTTTGCCGCTGCAAACCAGTTTCTCTTCCCCCGGATTCCCGGATACCAGAATATCGTACGGTACACCGCCTCGTGGAGCGTACTCCTGAGTATTTTTGTGTTCTATACCATCATCCGGCACCGCTTCCTGACGCCGGGTATTAACGATATCACCTCCGAGCTTTTCGCGTCATCCAGGGAAGGCGTTATCATACTCAACAGTGTCGGATCGGTCCTGCATATCAACAACGCTGCGATCGGGATACTGAATATCACCGGTACCCCGCCGTCATCGCTCCGGATTGAAGCCCTGATGGACAATTACCGGACCGACGGGGCATACAACAACTACCAGACCACGACCTCCGGCAGCGGGAAAAAGCGTACCCTGCTGGTCAACCAATCCGAGATACGGGCAGGCGCCCTGATTACCGGCAGGACCCTCATCATCAACGACATCACGGAAATTGCCGAGATAAACGAGGCTCTGCGGGAATCAAACGAGCTGTTCAAACTCATCACCAACAACGTCACCGATGTTATCTGGATTTACGACCTTGCCGCCGCCCGGTTCAGTTATGTAAGCCCCTCTGCCCGGATAACAACCGGATGGCCTCCCGATGAGTTCTTGCACCTGCAACTGTCGGACCTCGTGTGCAAGGAAGACTTCGATCGAATAACAAGATATCTGGCGGATGAAATTGCCAACGACGGGGTGCGGGATCCGGGAAGATCCAGGTCGCTTGTCCTGAAAGAGATCATGCGCAACGGAGTGATAAGCGACGTTGAAATAAAGACATCGTTTATCCGGGACGCGGCGGGCCTCCCCGTGTCGATCCTTGGGGTGACCCGGGATATCACCGAGCATAAACGCCTCGAAAACGAGCTTCGCGAAAGCCTCCGGCAGCTGAAAGAGAGAAATGATGCCATAGAAAGCGACCTCAAAACGGCGCAGATGGTCCAGCGCGCCCTGCTGCCAGCCGAGGCGCCCCACTGCGATCGCCTGACAATCGACTTCAGGTACAAACCGCTCGAGGCAGTGGGCGGGGACTATTTCACTATACAGCCGCTGGCTGAAGGCGGGCTCTCGATCTTTCTAAGCGATGTCACCGGACACGGCATCACGGCAGCGCTCTTTCTCTCGCTCCTCAAATCGATCAGCACTACCCATCTTCGCAAGCATGCCCATGACCCCGCCTCGTACCTGGCCGCACTCAACAACGACGTGTTCGAGGACATGCAATCATATTTTGTATCCGGGGTGTACGGCATATTCACATTCGAAGCCGATACAAAAAGCGTCGGACTCTCGATCACCTGCGGGGGCCACCCCCAACCCATCCTGCACAAGGCCGGAACGAATCAGGCGGATTATCTGGACGTGCACGGCAAGCTCATAGGTTTGAAGAGGGATATCGAGTATATACCTCTCGACCTGGTCCTCAACCCCGGTGACCGGATATATTTCTATACGGATGGTCTTCCGGAGATGTCCGACCGGTACGGCGAATACCTCGGTTATGATCGTTTTTTGGAAATATTCAATGCTACCCGCTCCTTGAGCCTCGGCAAGGCCCTGGACACAATCATGTCCGCCGCTCACGACTTCCGCGGCCAGGCCCCTATTACAGACGATATCGTCATCATCGGGATCGAGGTGCTCTAAAAGTGCCGCCCTGTCAGATACGGAGCCGGCACCGGCCCTTTCCTGTAAAAAATATAATACTTGTTTCAAAAAAATTTTTATTTATCAACCTTCCTGTTCGTATTAGCGGTCAGAACGATCGGCAATTCAGCAACACGTGTCGCTGACCGTTCCATGGCCGTATACAATAAATGCAGACAGGAGAATTGTTCATGATCAATATCAGGGAAACGGAAGAGAGTGTCCTTATCGAGGCGAATGATTTCAATATGCCGGTCCAGAATTTGTATAATGAAATCCTGGTACGGGGCAAAACCATGCCGGAGCATGAGGTGCGCGCATTTACGAGCAGGATCATCGGCTCCATGGTGCTCGAGGGGCTGGTAACGCTCGTGAAAACACGATACCGGCAGGAGGACACCGATGTTTATGCTGCTGAATCGACGAGGGATTGCACCCCGGAAGAGGCCGGGTTAATCCTGAAGGAACCGGATCGATGGGAAGAAATGGATGTTTTTTCCATTACCGATACATTCGAGCTCGCCATAACCGATAAAGGGAGAGATCGGCTTGATCATTTCCTGAGCTAGAACGCGTGCCCCTTTTTTATTACATACACGGAGGCCGGGGCGCACATCCATGCCTGCCAAAAAATCGCTTGATTCCGCGGGCCCGGTAAACGATACTCTCTATCAATATTTTCCCGAGGTGCCACCATGAATATTGAGAGAGCAGTCGTACTCATTACCGGGGCTTCAAGCGGGATCGGGAGAACTGCGGCCCTTGCTTTTGACCGTGCCGGGGCGCGCGTCGCCATTGCGGCGCGGCGGCGCGAGAGGCTGGAAGAAATCGCCGCACTCATGAAAAACGCACTGGTGCTTCCGGTAGACATATCCGACGATAAGGCCGCCGTCGCCATGGTGGATCGTACCGTGGAGGCATTCGGCAGGATCGACGTGCTCATCAATAATGCGGCCGCCATCATTGTTTCGCCCGCCGAAGACGCCACACCGGACGACCTGTTACGTTCGTTCAGGACGAACGTGGTCGGACCGGTTGCAGCCACGAACCGCGCGGTTCAGTACATGCTCAAGCAGGGATATGGCCATATCATTAATGTTGGATCGCCGGGGTTCATCATCGGCGTACCGCTCTACCTTCCCTATGTGTGCTCCAAGGCGGCCATGTGCGGCTGGACCCGCACCATCCAGGCCGAGTGGTCCGGCACGCCGGTGAGGGTGAGCGAATATTTCCCCGGATACATCAAGACCGACTCCCCGGCCGAGTCCCGGTTCGGCCCCGTGGACCAGGACACCATCATCGACCCGGAGCAGAACGCTATCACCCGCTTTTTCACAAGGCCGAAGACCCCGGAAGACGTTGCGCGCCAGCTGATTGCGCTGGTGCGGCGGCCCCGGCCGCTCGTCTACTCAAGCTTCCTGACGAGCCTGGGCGCGTGGGTTGCAAACCTGCCGGGGCGGCGTCTCTCGATTGCGCGTAATATGGCCGCCGCGGCGCGGAAGCGTCTCGGGCTAACCGTTTTCGCCTCAAAAAAATAACGACATGGAAGAGCGGAAAGTCAATAGGTAAGGACATTCACGCTGGACAGCGCTTCCTCGTTAACCCGCGCGGCACCGACTATGACTCCCCCTTCGATAAAGTCCTTTTCCGACAGCTTTCTTTTTTCGACGCAGGGCGAGCAGAGCAGCAGCTGGTTACCGGCGGCAATATAATTTCCGATGAGCTGCTTCAATGAGACTCCCTCCTTGAAATGCACCCTGTCAGCGTAGCCCTTTACGCCCAGCATCACGCCATTGCTCTGGAGTATGATCACCGGAACAACATCCATCGCCATGCAGGTATTTGCCAGTATGAAGGGAATTGTTGCCAGCTCCGGATCATCCTCCGCTTTTGTCACGATATACGTAATCTTTCGTTCATCGCTCATGAGCAACCTCCCAGCCTGATTTGGTCATCGGTCCTTTATTTACATATCTTTCAGCATGAGTTCGATCATCTGGTCCGGGCTGGCTCTTTCATCCATGGCAAGCAGGCGGCCGATCATCACTCGTACCCTTCCCGGATCCATGTTCAGCCGCTTCGCGATCCGGACCGCGTCGGCCTTCTGGAGCAAGGAGCGGTCCCCCCGGTCCATCCCTGATGCGGCCAGCAGGACAGCGCAAAGAGTGCGAAGCGCCTCCTCGCGCCTTCTGGACGAGCCCTCGATTTCAGCCATGCTCTTCAGCATGATCCCTTCGGATGAATGCAGCCGGTTCGCAAAGCTCTTTATCAGCATCTGTGTGAATACCGGGTTCCCCTCAATGAGAGCGTCAAGGTTATCGGCTTCAGCTACTGCAAGGAGGCAGTCCGTGCGACAGATCGCCGTGGCCAGGCGCGGCTGGTTGCCCACGATCGCCATCTCTCCGAAGATATCGCCTTCCTTCAGCGTTGTCATCAGGACCCGTTCACCTGTTTCCAGCATCTTGACGATGTCCACCTCGCCCTTGCGGATGAGATAAAAATATTTTCCCTCGTCACCCTGTTCAAAAAGCCTCTGTCCGGCCCCGTAGCGCCATTCTTTCTGCATGACCGATACGGGCCGCACGAAGAGCTGCCGCACGCTCCGGAAGCCGGGCAGGCGCAGGTTGAACGAGAGG
>ERZ795059.1526-NODE-1526-length-25625-cov-6.717208_pt1 | contig 25625 bp, 31 predicted proteins | sample MGYA00375143_ERZ795059 | MGnify/ENA primary metagenome ERZ795059 (study PRJEB30188, sample SAMN05720168) | activated sludge metagenome | isolation source: Anaerobic digester | place: USA | collected 2015-01-07 ... | reverse complement strand
TCAGTAACAGTTCCAACAGTCGACCTAGGATTACTTGAAGTAGATTTTTGTTCAATAGAAATTGCAGGAGAAAGACCCTCAATAGAATCAACATCAGGTTTATTCATTAAACCAATGAATTGCCGAGCATAAGCACTTAGTGATTCAACATATCTTCTTTGCCCCTCAGCATAAATAGTATCAAATGCTAAAGTAGATTTACCAGAACCTGATAAACCAGTTATTACAGTAAATTTGTCTCTAGGAATTGAAAGAGAAACATTCTTCAAATTATGCTCCCTAGCCCCCCTAACTACTAAATCCTTCATAAAAAAACACCTTAAAAGACTAAATCCATTAAATACTCTAGCTAAAAAATACTTAAAGGAATAATTAATAAACACTTCTAAAAAAAAACCACTCTCTAAAAAAATTGGATAAGAATAAATACTTTTCAAGACCAAATTAAGTTATGCTAAAAAGAACTTTGCAAACAATAGGAAGAATACAAACTAGATTAATTAACTCTAAAATTAAGCGAACAAATGCTAAGAATAAGAAAAAAGGAGTTGAATTAGTTTACGCTCAAGCAGAACAACTACCTGTAAAAAACATTTTTAGATCAATTAAAAATGGATTAGTTCTTAACCCAAACAAACCAGAGTACTGCGCAGCATATGCTACTAGAATAGCTAAACAATTATTCAAAAAAGAGTATGTTCGAGCACACGCTTGGGAACTAGCTTACAAGAATAGAGTAACTTATGAAAGTAGATTCAACCCAAAAACACTTAAAGGAGAATTAACTAAAAGACAATTAGATTTATTCATTGAAAGAGAAGTAATTAAACCAGGAACAATTCTTGGAGTATACTACCCCCAAAGTGGATACAACCATACTCAAAGAAGAGTGACCCACGCAATGCTATACATTGGAGAAGGAAAATTCTGGCACAATTTTTACGGGCCAAAAATAATTGCTCTCCAAGAAATTTACTCAACTAAAGAAAAAGGTAAAAGAGTACTATACCCCGTACAAATAATTGAACCAAAAGGAACTATCCTAAAATAAATAATATTCTAGAATAATTTAAACTTACCAAAAAAAAACAATAATAAATCTAAAAAATTAATGCAATTTCTTTTACAACAATAAACCTTAAAACTACCCCTAATTGAATAAGTATTATGACTGGCCCTTCAAGAAAACAAAGAACCCCTAGAAGATGCAAACTCGTTGGAACTAAATTTAAAACACACACAGAAATTAGGAGTAAAGAACGCGATTATGTTTCAAACATAATTCCATCCACAGGCACTAGAAAAAAACCTTTACTACTTGACTCAAAATTAAATTTGAAAGAAGAACACAAAAACAAAAAAACTAACCAAAGAATATTTGGACTTGATGAAGATATTGCCTAAATTTTACTTAGAAGTAATCAAAACAAAATTTTTTTACTCCGGCAAATTAGTTACAAAAAGTTTTTATTTGCTTTAACCAAATTTGTTTTGGTTTTTAAATGGTTTTTGAAAAGAATAGGTTTTTTAAGAGTAAATTACACATTTCATTTAGAATGTTCCCTAGTGATCCTAAGGGGTCACTAGATGCTTTTTGTTTTTCTTCCAAGGTGATTTAACTTTGGAAGAAACTATTGTCTTTATTGATGAAGGGTTCTTGGATAAACTTTCAAAACATTTGGGTGATGGTGAAAGATTAAAGTTTGATAAATTTTGTTTGGCAAAAAACCTTGCAAAGAAGCATGAATTGTTTTGCAAGAAGTTATTCTACTATACTGCACCTCCTTTTCAAAGTACTTTTCCTACTGATGAAGAAAAAAGAAAAAAAGCAGGTCATGATAAGTTTGTAAAAAAGTTGTCTGAGAATAAAAATATACTTATTAGAGAAGGTAGGTGTCAAAGGACTTTTGATAAGACAGGGAATCCAATCTATAAACAAAAAGGTGTTGATGCTCTTTTGACAATTGATTTAAGTCACTTAAAAGAAGATTTTTCTGAAATTAAAAAAATAATTTTGGTTTCATCAGACACCGATTTTTGCCCTGCTATTAGAGATATTAAAAAGAGAGGAAATGTTGAAGTTATTTTGTATACATATTTTGACAAACAAAGGCACTCAAAGTTTTCTTTATCAAACGAATTAATTGAGTGCTGTTCAATTTATTGCAAATTAGAAAAAAGTGATTTTGAAGTATGTCAGCATAATTTAAAAGAATAATATTTTTTAAGTAGTGCAAACAAATTAATTAAAACTTAATTTAACAGTCCAGCATTTAATTAAAAATCTTTCTTTTACTACTTAGAAGTAATCAAAACAAAATTTTTGTTTAAATATTTATTCGCAAAATCTTTTACATCTTTATCAGTAACTTTTTTTATTTCTTCAAAATATCCTTCAAAAGGAGTTTTTTCTTTGTATAACTCCGTGTTTGAAATTACTCTTGCAAGTTCTAAATACTCTTCCATTTCTAAAATATTTTCTGCCAAAACACTTTTCTTTGCCTGCTCTACTTCGCTAATTGAAACACTTTTAACAAGCTCAACTTTCTCTTTAACAATATTTTCTACTTTTTGCATGTTCTCTTTTGAGGTTTTAACTGAAACTATGAAAACTCCTTTTCTTTCATCCGCATTCATAAAAGCATCAACTTCATATGCTAACCCTTCATCAAACCTAATTGCTTTCATTAAACCATTTTCTCCTTTTGAAATAATTTTTGCTGCCACTTCAAACACTGCTCTTTCGCTTGAAAAAATTCCAGGACCAAACCAAGAAAAATAAATTGAAGAAACCTCATCCTTATCCAAAACTCTTTCTGTATTAGCACTAGGTAGAATGAACTTTGGAATAACTCTATTTACTTCAAATTCTTTATTTTTGTTAAAAGCTTTTTCAATTTCTTCAAAAGGATTATCTATGTTACCAACAATTCCAAGAACCATGTTTTTTGGAGAATAATATTTTTCAAAATGATTCATTACTTTTTCGTGAGTCAAAGAATCAAGCGCTTTAATTTCTCTATCCAAATAATCTAACTGGTCAAATCCATCCAAATAATTATACAAAACTGTTTTCACTGGATTCTTTTTGAAAAAATCTTTCTTTGAAAGCATTTCTGCTCGAATTACTTTTTTTTCCTTATCAACATTCTCCTTGCTTAGTAAAGGGGATTCAACTAACTCACTAATAATTTTTAATGCCTCTAAAAAATCATCCTTTGAAGTTCGAAGTTCAAAAGAAGTACAGTACTCATCAGTAGAACCATTAATGTCCCCACCCAATTTTTCAGCAGCTTCACTAAAACTAAATTCAGTAGGATAACTCTTTGTACCATCAAATAACAAATGTTCAAGTAAATGACTTACTCCTAAATACTCCTCGCTTTCATCCCTAAAACCAACACCTACAGATACTACTAAAGATACTGAAGAAATAGGCAAATCTAAGTGAACTACCCTAAGACCATTTTTTAGAGTTCTTCTTTTAATATTCATAAAAAAGATTCACACCGACAGAATTAAAATAGACTCTAAGAGAACATTTTTACAATTTCAGAAGTGCTTATTACTTTTACAACATTCTGATTTTTTAATAATTTATCATTTGACCACAAAGGGATTCCTTTAGCAAGACACAAAGCAAAAAACGCAACATCATCTTTGTTAGGACAAATTTTAGCAGCCTGTTCTTCAAAATAAACTAATTCAATAGTTTCTACAAAATAAATCTTCTTGAGAATAAAAAAGCAAATCGAATCAAATTCAGATTCAGAAAAGCCTGACTTTTTAATTAATTCCATTTTGTGTTCAAATAACTCAATCTCAAGAGTTCTTGTACTATATAATTCAACATTCTTTAAAAAAATCAGTTCAGCTGTTTTGCCATTAGGAGAAATAAGCGCAGAGAAAATAATATTTGAGTCAACAACTAACTTCATTTTCTCAACGCCATAACTTCTTTCATGAATCTCTCGCTTGCTGCACGATTTATTTTTTTACTTAATTCATTAGCATCTTTTTGAGTTAACTTGGATTTGCTTGCTATTTTTTGAAATAGTTGAAATTGAATCAATTTTTCCTTAAACGCAGCTCTTGCTACTTCAGACCAATTGACAAACTTTACTTCATCCATTTCTTTTTTTAATTCTTCAGGAATCGCCAGAGTCATATTAACCACATTCTTCACCTCCTTACACATATTTACACATATTACACATATAAATATGTTTCGGAAGTAACTCAAAATTAATCCAATTCGTCCAAAGCATCACTAGAATAGGATTCACCACTCTTTCCTCTCTTTCCCCTCTTTAACATTGAAAGAGTCTTAAGATCATCCTTAGAAAAAAACTTAGAATAATTCACAGTCAACTTACTCATACAAATCACCTTGAATTGTTCGTGAATTCTGTTATTTAAAAAAGCTTTGAAAGTAAATTGCCAGCGTTATGTTTAGAAAAAGAATTATTTAAATTCAAGCAACTGCTTTTCTTTAAAGTTAAATAATTTTGAAAGAATTATGAAAGGAAATAAACCAATCAAAGTATTGTACTTTGTAACTGTTTTATTGTGAAATCCTCTATAGTAAGCAATATTATCTTCAATTGTTTTCAAATTTAAAGTAAATTCCTTAAATAAAGTATTTGTTTTAAGATCAGGATATGCTTCAACTATCGCAAAAAACTTTTTTTCAAAATCATGGTTTGAATTAACTGCATCAGAACGAATCACTGTTGTTAACTGTATCAATGCTTTTTCATACTTAGCATACCTCTTTGTTGTTTCCTCTAAAATTGGAATCAGTTCCACTCTCTTCTTTAATTCAATATCAATTTGACTCAACGCATTATCGCACCTCTTTGAAAGCTCAAGCATTCTGTTATAAGAATTATAAATTATTCTAATTAGCATAATTACTGGAACTAAAGCTATCCACGTCCACGAAAATAATCCAATAAAAGAAAGGGAAAACACTAAAACTACGCCCCCAATCATTAAAATAAAATTTGAAGTAAAGAAAAAATTATCGCCTTTCGCAAAATCTTCCAAATAAGCTTCCTTAGTTTTCCTGCTCACTATTAGAGGCATGTATTCATGTTCAGCAATTATTTTCTCATTTTTAATTTTATGAACCCACCCATTAACAAAAACCTTCATATTAGGAACCAAAATATACTCTGATTCCCTCTCATTCACCCCACAGGATTTTTTGTAAATAGATTTAATACAATCAACTTCACTATTTTCATAATCTACAAAAAAATGATCCTCCTTATCATACTTAGGTTTATTTACTAAAAAAGAACCCAAATCAGAATCAACATTGGTTAAATTTATAGTTATTTCCCCTGACTCATCCTTCACTTTGAAAGGAACATGATTAGAATTATTTTGAACAACAACCCAAGAAGAATGCTTATTGTGTTTTTCATACCTCTCTTTTACATAATGGTAATAAACACACTCAGTATTTGTCACAGGACTTTTTAGAACCCCCTCCTTTGGAATTATTTCCCCACACACTTGCGCAGGAACCTCATCAGTGCACGCAGCAATTGAAAGCAAAGGTTGGCGCTCAATTTTATACAAAAGAGTATTAATTTTTGCCCACTTATGAGACATTAAAAAAGTTGCTCCAATAAACATTAAACCAATAACAAAAAGTTTTAGAAACAAAGCTTCATTTGAAAAGCATCCACTACAATTGTTACCAGTAATAAAAAAAATGAATAGAGATACACCAAAAAGTATAAAAATAATTGACCAAAAATTTATTCGTTCCATTTGCTAAAGTAATAAATTTTAAGAATAAAAAGCTAACTGAACTAATGAAAAAAATCGCTTAAACTAAATAAAAGGATAAACTTAAATTAGGGTTAAAACCTAACCCTAGAAATACAAATACAAAAAATCTATGAACAAATTCATTAAAAAAAATTTGAAAGGTAATAATTATGCCAACTTTCTCAAAAAAAGTTTCTTTAATATTTCAAAAACAAGGAATTCACCCAAAAGTAATTCAAAGAATTAATTCAAATTCTTCCCTCTCAAAAGCAAAAGGACTTATTCTTGCAAGAAAAAATATTAAAACACGCCAACAAGAACTTGCAGTATCACTCTTCGCACTAAGACTAAGCAAAGATCCTAACCCCCTTGTGAGAAGAGCAGCACTTGAAACTAATTTAATTTTCGGTAAAAAAGAGGCTTATGAGGATTTGACAAACGAATTAAGCAAAGCAAAAAAAGTCGGACCACTTATTTCAATGATTGAAAGAGTAACAAAAGAATCCAAACAAAACCTCCCCCTTATCAGAAAAGCACTAGCAAAAGGACTCTATCCAAGAATAAAAAAAGGAACACTTATAATAACAGACGAACAAGCGGTTTCCCTCACAATCCTTGAACTTTGAGAATTAATTTCTGTTAAAAAAATACTTCTTCTTATATTTCTTAAACAAAGTTTTGTAATCCTCTTCTAAAGCATCGTTTTGTTGGCGCCGACAAAATGATAAAAATCATTCAAACAACCATATTCTTGACATTTGGGAAAATGGTTTGGCAATCGCCAAAATCATAGAATGCTTTTTAAATGAAAACAAAATACCTCCTTTACGAGCTTTAAGAATAAATTTAATAAAGGTTATTTAACATTAAATAAGTGGTAAAAATGGCTTTGAAAACATTCAACGTGGATGAAGGAGTATACAAAAAGTTCTCTACAGCATGCAAAGAAAACGGCATGAGTATGAGTAAACAAGTAGAATTCTTCATGAGATCTATGGTTGGAGAAGAAAAAGTAAAAGATTCATATATTAAAAAGCTCGAGAAATTAAGAAAAGGACCATTCATAAGAATAGATGACTTTTCTAAACACTTTGGGCTTGATAAAAAATGAATTATTTGTAAACATTTCTTCTATGGCTTATAAGAGTTACTTTAATTATTTTATTTGAATCCTCAATATCAGCTATTACTTTATAATCTCCAACTCTTAACTTATAATCAGTTCTCCCTGCGAGTCTTTCAAAAAAGTGATGCGGATTTTCTTTTGTTGAAAGAATTTTATTAAATATTTGTTCCTTTAAATCAGGTTGAAGACTCTCAAGAAACTTAACCGCGTCTTCATCAATAATTAATTCATAAGTCATAATCCGAGCCTTTTTTTGGCATCGGCTTCAGTCAGGAATTTTCCTTTAGCAATTCTGTCCCTTGCTTTTTCTATTTGAATAATAGCTTCTTCCCCAAGTTCAGGATCTTTCTTATAGGAATTAACTACAAAAACGAGTTTCTTTATTACTTCATCATAAGATTCGTTCTTGTACTCCCTGAACCTATCTAATTGATCCTTTGTTTCGGAATAAAGCTTTATTGTAGTAGTAGACATAAAATCACTATCTACTTTAGTATACCAAAGTATATTAAAGCCAATGCTTAGAAAAAGAATTCTTGTTTTATTATAAAAAGGTTTGTTAGTTTTCGACAACTGACTTACTTCTTCTTTAAACTCACTCTATAATCTTTTTCTTTCTCTAATAGTTTAGTTACACTCTTTGGTAAAGAATCAGTATTGTTATAGATTTTAACGTAGTTAACTTTCGTTGTAAACTTTCACAACCTTTGTTAAAATATCAAGAGTTTCTTTGAGTTTCGTTGCTAAGTTAGAATCATTACAGCATATCGCGCCCATTGAGCCATTAGTAAAATCTATTTTTACAACAAAAACGTTTTCTTTCAAAAGCCAAACAAGTTTAGGTTTTAGTGACAAGATTATCTTTTTCTTGATTGGGCTCTTGATTGAGTCCAGCCCCGAATCAAGATCTCTTTGTTGAATTGCAAAATTTTCTTTTTTTTGTGAATTTATATAAATATAAGTAGAATATGAATTCAAGCGAGAACTGGGACTGGTGGGGCCATCATACACCCTTTCAACAGAAAATGGGGTTTCATTCAAAACACCGCTTATTTTTATTTCAGCATTAGTCCAAGGCGTATTGCTACCATGCTTTACATCAAAACCCAATTTCTTCGCTTCTTCAGCCAACTTATCCGAAATGTCTTTCACAGGAACATACTCTATTTTCTTGAGTTCTCCATTCACAGCATAATACTTTGACCTAATAAACATCATAAAAAGCACCCAACTTACAAAATAAATTATAAACGGCGCAAAAATAAAAAGAGCCACATCAGCGACTTTAAACCCAAAAAAATGCAAAGGAAAAATAATAATCCACGGAATAAAAGCCAAAACAAAAGGAGACAAAAAGAATGCTGTTTTATAATTTGGATTATAACTAAACTCAATTAGGCTATATAACAAACCCATGCAAAACTAACAATAACCAAGAATAAAAAACTTACTTTTTCTTTCCTTTTGCATCTTTCGCAGCATACTTTCTTTTATCATAGCGGAACCACTCAGCCAGTTCCAAGCAAAACTAATTAAGTTTTGCTAGACCCACAAAAGCCAATAGCTTTTGCTTGATGAGTAAACGCTAAAGCGTTTACAACTGCTTTGCCGTGTTTTTTAGTAATGAACTCCGGCAAAGTACTTGCGAAATGATTAAAAGTAAACAGAGCGAGTATTGATTATTAATGTGAGTTGATTTGAATGAATCAAGAAACTGCTTTATCTATTTTTGAAGGTAAGAAAATAAGGAAGATTTGGCACAACGAAGAATGGTGGTTTTCCATAATTGACATCGCATACGCATTAACCGGAACTGAAAACCCTAACCGTTATTGGTCGGATTTAAAGATTAAACTTAATCAAGAAGGCAGTCAGTTATACGATTTTATCGTACAACTGAAATTATTGTCATCCGATAATAAAAGATATGAAACGGACTGTACAAATACCGAAGGTGCTTTTAGAATAATTCAATCAATCCCTTCACCAAAAGCAGAACCATTCAAGTTATGGTTAGCAAAAACAGGTTATGAAAGGATACAAGAAATAGAGAACCCTGAACTTGCTCAAGACCGAGCAAAAGGATATTATGAACTAAAAGGTTATCCAAAAGAATGGATAAATAAAAGACTCCGAGGAATAGCGATAAGACAAGAACTAACTGATGAATGGAAAGAGCGAGGAGTAAAACAAGAAACAGATTTTGCAATACTCACAAACGAAATAACTAAAGCGACTTTCGGAAAAACAGTTAAAGAATACAAAGAATTCAAAGGACTTGAAAAAAAGAACCAAAACCTTCGCGACCACATGAATGATCTAGAATTGATATTCACAATGCTTGGAGAAAAAGCAACCACCGAAATAACAAAAACAAGAAACGATAAAGAATTTCCTCAACTAAAAAGCTCTGCTAAAAGAGGCGGAGAAATAGCTTCACACGCAAAACAAGAACTAGAAACAGAAACAGGCAAAAGCGTTACAACAAAACAAAACTACTTGCGTTTAACACAAACAAAAAAATTAAAAAATAAGAAAAAGTAAAAAGTAGATGCAGTTTACTCTAAAAAAAATTACTTCTTCTTCAAACTCACTCGGTAATCTTTTTCTTTCTCTAAAAGCTTTGTTACACTCTTTGGGAGTTCATCAACGTTTGAATAGAGTTTTAAGTAACTTATTTGAGAGTATTCTTTCTCTAAACCCTTTCTTTTTAGTTCATTTTCTAACTTATCCTTGTTTTCTTCCTTGCAAGAGTATTTCTCTACTTCTTTTACACTAACTTTCATATTAGAACCAAAAATCGTGTCTATACGTTCTTGTTTTGAGTAATTAATTAAATCCTCTTTAGTTTCCTCTATTTTTTCTTCAATTACAACCTTCTTTTCCTTTAACTCGCTAAATTCATTCACAAGTTTAAGTCCATCATCCTTAAGGTACTCTTTGAGCGTTTTTTGCTCTAACTTTGCTTCGTGCTTAAAACTAGGGCACATACTCTTATACTCGCAAAAAATGCAGTTCTTTTTTGGATTCGTAGGAAAAACTCTAGTTGATTCAATCTCTTTAATCAATCCAACTACACTATCCTCTAAGGCGTTCAACTCTTTTTGTGTCCTCTTTGAAGAAACTTCCTTATTAAACGCCAAAAAGTGCCAAAGAAGAACAACTTCTTTAGCATCACTAAACTTCTTCTTCACCCAACTCGCATACATTGCAAGTTGCCTATCCTCATCCGCTTCGCTTTGATCCTTAATAGAAAGATTAGTCTTATAATCAATTACAAAATAAGTGCTACCCTTACAAGCCAACTTATCAATCCTAATATCATACCAAGAACCGTTACTTAGTTTTAGTCTATCACTCGTTTCTAACCCCAAAATTGTGAACTGATCAAAAGGCTTATACGAATTATAAAAAGTTTCAATATAACCCCAAGCCATTCTCTTAAAATGCTCCTCTGTAATACCCTCACTCTCTTTAGGATTAATCACATCACTAGTGTAACTCCTCGCCCAGCGATCGAGAAAGAAAGTTTTTAATTCTTCTAGAGAATTTAACTTCTGAAACTTTAAGTCTTTATATAATTTTTCTAACGTTTCGTGAACAACTGTTCCTAAAACTAAATGAGCAGCTTTTTTGGATTCAAATCTTATGTTGTCAATGTACCTAAGTTTGTATTTGTGCTTACAATCCTCGAAAGTAGAAAGTTTAGAATGAGAGTAGATTGGCATACTAAAAGTAAGTGAAGAAGTAACTTTAAAGGTTGTGAAGGAAGGAATCATCTGTGCAATATATTATACACCAAAGCAACTATTTTTGGATTAGGATAACATAAACGCACAAGTTGATAAAACAACCCTGTTTTTGGACGTTTAGATGAGATTTCATCAGTAATTTTCAGATAATCTTTAACAGACAAATTATCAATAGCAAAAAAGTCAGCCTTTGACTCACTTAGTGACTTTAATAATTTTCCAAACAAAATCATAATAAAAAATAAAATTAAACTAAAACTAATCTCTAATGAACCACCAGCCAAAAAAATAATACTTGTAGGAACTAACACTGCAACAAAAAGCAGAATTCCAAAAAAGAATAAAAACAATCCAAGCGCATCTGTAATTAAAAATAATTTATTTGATTTTTGATGCCCAATCTCATGCAAAACAACATATTGTTGAACTTTTCTAGAATATAGTTTAAACAATCTAGAATTCAGCCAAATTTCACCATTAACAAATTGTCCAAGAAGCAAAGTTTCTTTTTCTTTAAATAAATTATACCTAATTTTACCAAAAGAACCCAAATTCATCATTTTCTTTTTAATAAATATTTTATTTTCAACAAATTCAAAATATTTATCTTTAATATTTTTAAAAAATGTCATAATATCAAACATAAAGACAACAATAAACAAATACGTTAAAAACATATCTACTTTTTTTATATTAATTTGCAACAAATTAAACCAAATTAACTAGTTATGTATCAATTTAGTTACGCTTAAATATAACATATATTGTATATCATTTAGGTATTCTGGTGTTTAAAACCATGAATCACCTCCTGTAAGAAAGTCAGCTAAGCTGAATGAACAGAGTTGTTAGGATGTGTTCGAAGTAGGGTTCACCCGAAGTTAAAGAACAGCCCAACAATGTTGAAGCCCATGTGGCCACTAATCAAAAAGTTTTTCAAAAAGTCTATTGTCGCGTTCTATTTTAATAAAGTTCAAATTCTTCAATTGTTTTAGCTTTTCCATTCTTTGTGATTTGAGTGAATGAGCAACATAATCTGCCAATCGAATACCTTCATTGTAATCCCCTGTAGAAGTAGAAAAAGAAAATTTTCTTTTATCAGAAATCCCTAACATCAAACAGTTCTTATGAATTGAATGAATATCTAAATGAGACTCTTCGCAAGTGATTACTTGATAAGGAAAATTAGAGAATATTTTTTGTTTAGAAATCATTAATTTATAATAAATAAAAGCCATCATTTTTTCTTTAAACACTTTTCTACCACCAAATTCTTTTTTATAATCCTCCCAAAGCCAACTAGGAAATTTTGTGGTGAACATCATTATATCACAAGAGTCCAAAACCGATAAAACTTTGAGTAATTCTTCTTTGTCAATCTTATGAGCCTTCTTTGAAAATATTCTGGGACAAGATTTATTCAATTCTTTAACTGCTTTTGATATTTTTGGAGGAGTAGATACAATCAACCCAACATAAGTTGTTTCAAATGGCATTCCAGAGACATCTATCCAGAAAACTAAGTTAGGTTGTTGTTTAAACATATAAAAGAATCCTGAAAAGAGTGTTTAAAATAATACTCACAGCAATTTGCCGGACACAACAATTGACGAATTACTACATATTTTTATAAACGCAGATAAAAAATTGTTTCTTAATGAAAATCTCTCAAATCTTACCAGAAAATCGTCCAATAGAGCGATTAAACAAACTTGGTGCTAGTGCGTTAAGTGATGCTGAACTATTAGCAATAATCTTACGCACAGGCACTAAAAGTGAAAACGTAATAGACCTAAGCAACAAAATACTCTCTTTATACAACCTACCAAAACTAGTAGACTGCACAACAACAGAACTCAAACAAATAAAAGGAATAGGAACAACAAAATCCTCCCAAATACTCGCCACACTAGAACTCTGTAAAAGAATAAGCCTAGCAAAAAACAATATAACCAAAATCACTAACGCGAAAAGCGTATACGACTTAATGCAACCAAAAATAGGACACCTAAAACAAGAAGAATTCGTAGTAATACTACTAGATTCTAAAAACAATATACTCAAAGAAGAAACAATAGCAAAAGGAACATTAAATTCAACACTCATACACCCACGAGAAGTGTTCAAGCTAGCAATCAAAGAAAGTGCAAATTCTATAATACTAGTACACAATCACCCCTCTGGAGATCCGACTCCTTCAGAACAAGATATTGAAGTTACTAAAAAATTAGTTGAAGTAGCAGACAAGTTAGAGCTAGAATTATCTGATCATTTAATTATAGGTAAAGAAACTTTTTTTAGTTTTGAAGAAAAAGGTTTAATCTAACCAATCACTTTATCAGAAATTGCTTTTGCTTGCAATAAAACTAACTCAGTTGCTTTGCTTCTATCAGGAGGATAATTATATTTTCTTAATAATTTTTTTACCATTCTTCTTAACCCAGCTCTTACTCCCTCTCTTAACTCCCAATCAACAGTTGTATTGTCTTTAACCATCTCAGTTAACTCAACAGCAATCTTTCTTAATGTATCATCACCAAGTTCACGAACTGCACTTTCATTTTGAATTAATGCATCATAAAACGCTTTTTCATCTTCGTTTAAATTTAATTCAACTCCTTTTTCTTGTTCTTCTTTAATTTCTTTAGCCACTTTTATTAATTCTGAAAGAACTTCCACTGTTGTTATTGCTCTATTTTGATATCTTTTCACAGCAAGTTCTAACATTTCTGAAAATTTCTTACTCATTACTTTGTTATGATTAAATCTGACTCTAATTTCATCATTTAACAATTTCTTTAAAGCTTCAAAAGCTAAGTTTTTGTGTTTCATTCCTTGAATTTCAGCCAAAAATTTTTCTGACAATATTGAAACGTCTGGTTTCTTTAGTCCTGTTGCTTGGAAAATGTCAACAACTTCATCAGAAGATATTGCTTTTGACACAATTTGTTTTATTGCAGAGTCAAGAGTTTCTTCACTTTTTCCACTCTGTTCAAAGCTTTTTGTCATTATTGCTTTTATTGCAACGAATACTGCAACGTCATCTCGAATATCTTCAGCTCTCTTGTCAGGAACACAAAGTGCAAATGCAGTTGCTAGTTCAGTTGTTGCTCTTATGAATCTCTTCTTACCATCCTTTTGACTTAAAATAAATTCCATTGCATCTTGAATTATTAATAACTTATCCTTGGGTTTTGCTGATAAAATTTTAGTGTAATCAAAATTATGCAACAAATCTTTTACTATTTCATATTTTGTTTGCATTATCGCAACTGCTTCTTCTTTATCTTCAAATGGTTTTCCTTTTCTTCCTGTATCTGTATATAACGATAAAGCAAATTTCAAATCTGCAGCTAATCCTAAATAATCTACAATTAATCCGCCTGATTTATCTTTGAATACTCTATTTACTCTTGCAATTGCTTGCATCAATCCGTGACCCTTCATTGGTTTATCAACATACAATGTATTTAGACTTGGAACATCAAATCCAGTTAACCACATATCTCTAACAATCACTAATTTTATTTCTGAATCGGCTTTTTTGAAAATGTTTCCAATGTCTTTTCTTCTCTTCTTATCTCTAATATGTTTTTGCCACTCTTTTTTATCAGAAGCAGCACCAGTCATTATTACTTTTAAAATTCCCTTATCATCATCTTTATTTTCCCAATTAGGTCTTAGTTTTATTAGTTCATCATAAAGGTCTATACAGATTCTTCTTGACATTCCAACAATCATTGCCTTACCTTGAACAACCTCTTGTCTTTTTTCAAAATGTTCAACAATATCTTTAGCAATTAATTGAACTCTTTCTTTACTTCCAACCATTGCTTCTAACGTTGCCCACTTGCTCTTTAGTTTTTCTTTCCTTGTTTCTTCTTCATTTTCAGTTACTTCTTCAAGTTCAGAATCAATCTTTGGACGCATTTCTTCTTTTAATTTAATTTTAGCTATTCTACTTTCATAATATATTTTTACAGTTCTATTGTCTAATTCTGCTTGACTAATATCATAAATATCAACATAATTACCGAATATCTGTTTTGTATCCTTATCAACAAGTTCTATTGGGGTTCCAGTAAAACCAATAAAAGAAGCATTTGGCAAAGCATCTCTCAAATATTTCGCATAACCATACTTTAGTTGACCTGTGTTTAGATTTACTTTTCCTTTGAACCCATATTGTGTTCTGTGTGCTTCATCAGCCATTACAATAATATTAGTTCTTTTTGAAATAGTTTCAAAACTTAATTCATTCTCTTCAGGAGCAAACTTTTGCATCGTAGCAAAAATAATTCCCCCAGAACTTCTATTCAAAATTTCTTTTAGATTCTTTGTACTTGTTGCTTGTTTTGGAGCTTCTCTTAATATACTCTTACAACTAGCAAAAGTATCAAATAATTGTCCATCCAAATCATTTCTGTCTGTTAGTACTACTATTGTTGGATTCTTTAATTTTTTACTCAACATTAATTTTCCTGCTAAAAAAGCCATTGTGTAACTTTTTCCTGAACCTTGAGTATGCCAAACAACCCCAATTTTTGAATCTCCACTCTCAGCTTTATCTAAAGCTTTATTTGTTGCAAAAAATTGGTGATACCCCGCTAGAACTTTTTTTGTTTTTTTGCCTTCATTGACAAAAATAATGAAATTTCTTAAAATATCAACTAAATGTTCTTTTTTGAATATTCCTTTAATTAAAGTTTCTAATTGTAATGCTTTATTGTTTTCTATTTCTCCATTTAAACTCTTCCAAGGTAAGAACCACTCTTTTGGACTAGTAAATGTTCCTACTTGTGCAAAAGCCCCATCACTAATAACACACAATTCATTATAATTGAATATTGAAGGAATCTCCTGAGTGTAAGTTCTTATTTGTTCAAATGCTTTTGAAATAGTTGCATTTTCATCAGTTGGATTCTTTAATTCAATTATTGCTATTGGTAAACCATTTAAGAAAATTAAAATATCTGGACGTCTTTCTGATTTTTCTTTTATTGTAAATTGATTTACAGCTAAGAATTCATTGTTTTTTGGTTCTTCAAAATCAATTAAATAAACAGTTTTTCCTCGGATTCCATCTTTTGTTTTTATTTCAACTTGAATTCCGTCACTTAAATACTTGTGAAATAATTCATTGTTTTGAATTAGTTCAATTCTAGATAATCTTTTTATTTTCTTAATAGCTTCATTAATGACTTCAATAGGCAAACCTTTATTCAAAGTGTTTCTTTCTAATGCACTTCTTAACCTTTCTTCAAAAACAACATCTCGAAAATCAGTTCTCTCTTCAGCTAATTCTTCACCAAACTTGTAAGAATACCCAAGTTCCCTAAAGAACTCCAAGCACATTTCCTCAACTTCGGATTCAACGGTAATATTTTTCATAATTAATCAACGTAAAACTCCTTTTTATAACTTCTAATTCACCTTCGCTATTGAAAACTTTGATGGGTTCCCTGACTGAATCAAAGTCAAGTCATAATTTGAATCAAAATAAAAAAATTGGACCCGCCCCCCAATATTTAATCTATGTCCTACCCCATTCAACACAAAATCAGTCCAATGTCTATCAACGCTATCAACATTTTCTGTGTCAAATACAGCCAGAGTAAAATTTCCTGAATCTGCAATAAAAGTTGAATTTACCCCCACAACAATTTCCTTTCCAACAAATCCTTTTTCATAAGCAGGAATCATTTTTTGTAAATCATTCACTTGAGATTTCAAAACATTATTATCCTGTTGGCAAATTATCAACCCCTTATTTTGAGAGTTTATTTTATCAGCCAATTCAGAGATTATAAAATCCTTCTCCTTACAAGAAGCATCCAAAATAGTTGAAGCAAAATTACCATCAATATTTCCAATATTTTCTAGATTAATGTTAATGGCTCCCGAATTTATTCCATCCCGTATAGAAGCGTCTTTTAATGAGTCACGTTCAGTTTTAAGCAAATCACGCTCTTTACTCAAAGAATCAATTTGATTGGAATAAACCCACTGAAAAATACCGAATAACAATAACAAACAAACAATAAAACAAATTAAAAACACTAACCAGTTTTTGAGTACAAACACCACAGTTTCTTTGATTGAATTAATGTCCATCAAACCACCCTTATTTTTCCACCCATTAACTTAGACAACAACAAATCACGAGTTTGTTTTAAAGATTCAATTTGTAAATTATTAACCCCTTTTTTTTCAAGAAGAGAAACCACTTGCTTTTCAAATAAATTTAAACTTTCAATTCCAGGAATCAAAACTTTAAAACTTCTTACTGCAGATATATTAAGCATTAACATTCCAGTAGAACCAGATATTGAATCCATAAGCTTAGCATTGTTTTCATTAAATATCAAATAATAATACAAATATTGAGGATTAATTAACTTAGAATTGGCACGAATTATAGATATGTGTTGGTCAACAACAACATTCGTTGTATTTTCAAGATAGATATGAATTCTACCAATAGTCCCCTGACCAAGCGAGTTAATAAGTAAATCCCATTTTTTTGCAAATTTCTCAGAAGGGACAACAGCATTTTCAGGATAATACTTAAAATTAGATTTATCTAAATACCCCCCACGATTAACTTTTTGATTAAGATTTATTAATCCACTCTTTTCAACATACTCAGTAGTGAAACCTCTTAGAATATTATCAGTAACCTCAGAAAGTGGCACAAACATCAACCCCACAGGTATTTCTTTTTTTAGTTCTTCTGACCAAATCATTTTTCCCCCACTTGACTTGTAAGGCTTGCCGTTCTCATCAGGAAACTCAAAATTAACAAACCACTGCTTAAACAAAGCCTCACCAATCTTTTCAAGAGTCTCATTTTGTTTCTCTAACAACTCAATCTTATCATCAAAAGAAGAAAGAATTGAAGCGATTGCTTTTTGCTCATTAACTTTTGGAAAAGGAAATTTTAGTTTTGCAATATCCCCTCTTGTTACAGAACCATAAACTGTACCAGTTTCTTTATTTATTACATAATCTTTGAACGCTTTGAATAAATAAAATATATATAAATTACATTCTCCATTAATTGAAAGTAATCCTCGCCCAATACAAAGTTCTTTATCAGCAATATTTACTTCTCCGACTGGTGCTCTTACGCTTAATAAAACAGAATCTTTTTTAGCTAATTTTGTTATTTTTGTTGTCCAAGTATCATAGGTTGGAAAAAATAATCCAAAAGTTCTTACCCCTTGCAAAAATAACGTTCCATTACCGTTTGAATTATAATATTTTGATTCAGGAGATTGACCCATAATTATCTTAGAATGTTTTTCTAACTCACCAAAATCCCAGTCTTCAGGAATTAACCCAATTTCAGTTTGTTTAAATTTAATAGGTTGTTTCATATTTTTTCCTCTTTAATATTTTTTCTGACGGATAAACTTTTTTTTGTTCTTGAATTCTCGAATTCAATTTATAAAAATCAACTGAAAAATAAAAATTTATTTTATCCTTGTCCATAGCTTTTATTATTTTAGTTAATTCTTCAAATATTGCATACCCTTGCATTATCCAATCATGAACTTTTGATTTAACTAAGACGTCAAGTTCTTTTTGATTTGAGTATTTTCCCATAAAATCTGGATTTCTAATAATCAAACTATATTCCCCTTTAATATTATGAGATACGAGATTTCTAGCTTTTTTAAAATGCAAGATTTTCTCATAAACATCTTGATTAATCACTTTTTTTGAAACTAAAACTTTCGCAAAATTATTTCCTGAGACTGAATCATGAGCAGCATAAATCAATTCATTTATTAGATCTTGACACTTAGATTCACTATATAACTGTCTAATTAACCATTGAATTAACCAGTCAATTATTGCATCTGCTGATGCAAATGCTTCTATAAAACACCCTTGTCTTTCTGGTTCAAAAACGAGCTTATCCCAATTAATATCTTGTCCAACCATATAAGGCTTTTTATCATTAATTTCAACTCTTCCAATCATGTTTATTCCCCAGTAAATGTCGCAACAAAAGCCCCTGCCAAATCCCCAATTATTATACTGGGTGTGCTAGACAATACTAAGACAACTGTATCTGGCAACAATTCAACTGCTTTTTCAGGATTAAATGCAGCTAAAAATGCTAAAATAAATAATGGCATTAAAATAATTATTACTATCAAATTCGATGCAATTTTGGCAACATTTTTAGTCCTGAATAATTTTGATAATACCCATCCGAGAAAAAATGCAATTACCCCAAACATAAATTGAATTGAATAATCGAAAAACCCAGTTATTATAAACCCTATAAAAAATAAAATTGATATTATTAATAATATTTGCCAATTTTCCATTTACTCCCCACCATTTTTTGCATCAATGTTTTCATCTTGTAAATCACTTTTATTTTTTAAATTTATATTTTTATTTTCTAAATCATCTATTCGAGATTGTAAATTTTTAAATTTTTCTAAATATTCTTTTTCTTTAAAATCCAAGTAGCTAATTACTTCATTTAATCTAGTTTCATTTTCTAAAAGTTTGTTATTTTGTTGATTTAATTTAGTTAATAAATAATTTATTATTTCCCTAAGATTAAGTATTTCTTTTTCATTATTCTTATTAAATGTAAATAATTTAGTTTCTATAAACTTGTCAAACAAAGATAAATTAATGTTTGTATTTGAATGATATTGATTTATATTTTGATTAACAGGTTGCATAATTACATGTCTTTCTCTGATTAAGGTTGGATTTGAAAAAGGATTAATCCCCCTTCGTTTTAGTTGATTTTGAAATAGTATTTCCCTGCCTCTTGCTAAATTAGATAATTGTCTTTGAGTTGGTTTTTTATTAATCATATTTAAAACCCAAACCCAACTTTTCCCAAATTTTTTTTAATTTCTTCATTCAGTTCAGCTTCTTTTTCAAAGGATTCTTTTAATTCTTTTGTGAGTTCTTTCATTTTTTCATCAAATGTTTTGTCATCTATTTCGTTGTCTACAAATCCAACGTATCTTCCAGGAGTTAGAACAAATTCTTGTTTTTGTATTTCCTCCAAAGAAGCACTTTTACAAAACCCTAACTCATCTTTGTAATTTTCTTTTTTTCCGCTTTCGCTTTCTTCTCCAAGCCATGCATGGTAAGTGTCTGAAATTTTCAAAATATCTTCTTTTGAAAATTCTTTGTTTCTTCGAGAAATCATATGTCCAAGATTTCGTGCATCAATAAACAAAACTTCTTTTTGCCTAACTTTTTTTCCTTTTCTAATAAACCACAAGCAAGCAGGTATTTGTGTATTGTAAAATAATTGAGAAGGTAAAGAAACAATGCAATCAACTAAACCCGCTTCAAGAACTTTTCTTCTAATTTCTCCTTCGTTTGAAGTATTAGACGACATGGATCCATTAGATAAAACAAATCCAGCTAATCCATTTGTACTCAAATGATGAATAAAATGTTGCACCCACGCAAAATTAGCATTTCCATTAGGAGGCACTCCGAATTTCCATCTAACATCTTCAGCTAATAAATCTCCACCCCAATCACTAACATTGAATGGAGGGTTTGCTAAAATATAATCTGCTTTCAAATCAGGATGCTTATCATCGTGGAAAGTGTCCCCTAAACCAATATTTGCTTCTATTCCCCGAATAGCTAAATTCATTTTTGATAATTTCCAAGTTGTTGGATTACTTTCTTGCCCATAAATTGAAACATTATTTATTTTTCCTTGATGTTCTTTTATGAACTCTTCACTTTGAACAAACATTCCACCCGAACCACAGCAAGGATCGTAAACTCTGCCTTTGAAAGGTCTTAACATGTATACTAATGTTTGAACAATACATCGGGGCGTATAAAATTGTCCACCTTTCTTCCCTTCAGCATCAGCAAATTGACCTAAGAAATATTCATACACTCTACCAAGAACATCTTTTGCTTTTGATTCTTTATTTCCAAGAGCAATTGAACCGATTAAAGAAACTAATTCACCAAGTCTTCTTTTATCAAGAGTAGGTCGAGCATAATCTTTTAGCAAAACTCCTTTCAAAGAAGAATTTTCTTTTTCAATTAACTCCATTGCTTTATCAATTAATTCTCCAATATTAGGTTGCTTTGCATTTTCTTCAATAAAATCCCATCTTGCTTTTTCTGGAACCCAAAAAGCATTTTGTTCTAAGAAAATATCTTTGATCTCTTCTTTATCATCAGCATCATTAATATCATCTTTAAAATCCGTTTCAATTTGTTTAAAAGAATCAGAAATATATTTTAAAAAAATTAACCCTAATACAATATGCTTATACTCAGCAGCATCCATGTTAGAACGTAATTTATCAGCAGTAAGCCAAAGTTTCTGCTCAAACCCCAAATCAGAATCATTAGTCATTTTAATCAATAAAGTTAGGTTAAGATTAGTTTTAATTGGTTTCTAAAACAAAAACTTAGAACAAATTTGAAAAAGAGTGCGAGAATTTATTCCCGCACTTTAACCTCTTTTTCAAATTAAAATCGTTTTGCCATAGTTATTACTACCCCAAATATTCCCAGAATACCCAAGATAATACCTATCCCTATTCCAGCGTTTACAGCAATTGCACCAACAGAAGGATTAACTCCCGAAGTAGTCAATATTATTCCTGCAACAACAAGTACTCCAACTATTCCAACAGCTCCAAATAGTTTTTGCATTATTTCACCTCCATTTACTTTTACTTTAACTTTTAATTTTATAGTAATAGGAAAAGTATATAAAGGAGATTAGTACATTATATTTTGTCGTGATTGGGATGGTTTTCGATTTTTTATCTTTAGCTAAAGAGTCAAAGTTACTTAATCCAGATATTTTTTCAGTGATTAGGTTCCAATTATTATTCAACCTTGCAGAGGTTGATGAAGCACCATACAGAGATCTCAAATCAGCACTACAACTAAGTGATGGCGCATTATACACAAACCTAAAAGCATTAGAAAAAATGGGATATGTAGAGTCAAGAAAAATAAAAATAGATAACAAGGACTTGGAAGTATATAGAATAACAAAATCTGGAAAAGAAGATTGGATTTTAGTTAAGGATTGGTTAAAAAAGGTGATTAATAATGGACTTTGAAAAAATAGTGGCATGCATAAAAGAGATTAATTTTAAACCAAATATTAGCAACTTTAATGATAAACTAATAATACAAAAAGTTGTTTTTTTATTACAACAAAAAGGAATCGATTGTAAAATAAATTATGGTTTGTACGTAAGAGGACCTTATTCTCCAGACTTAACACACAAAATATATGAAGAGAGAGAAAAATTTGAATCCCTCAAAACCAACACTAAATTAACAAAACCTGAAGAACTCAAAATTCAACAATTCAATGAAATATTCACTGAATTAACTCCAGGAGTTCTTGAAATTGCAGCAACATATGCATATTTTGCTTTTAAAAAAAAAGAAACACCAAAAGAAGCTTTACTTAAAGTAAAAGAATTAAAAGGATTTTATCCAGAATCCCAAATTGCGTTAGGAGTATCAAAAGCAAAACAATTCCTTTACGAACCAACTAAACAAAAACTAGAAGAAATGAAAAAAGAATTCAATATGTGGGAAACTGCAGCAATAATTGACCGACAGTGATTACAAAATGAAAAAAGGAGAAATTTGGTTTGTTGATTTGCTTGATGGAAAAGGACACGAACAAAAAGGCGAACGCCCAGCAATAATACTTGGCAAAGCAAACAAAATGGTTTTTGTTATACCCCTAACAAGTAGCACTGAAAGAGCAACAATGCCATTTACAATAATAATTGAACAAACACCGACGACTGGACTAACTACTGACAGCGTAGCACTAATATTCCAATTAATTTCTCTTGACGAATCCAGATTCAAGAATAGAATTGGTTGCATTGAAGAAAAACAACAAGAAGAACTCGACATTCAAATAAAAGAAATGCTAAAAATAAAATAAATAAATTTTTAACCTAAAATCTACTAATTTAGATATGAATAACTCAAATTCTTATTTCGAGCAACAAGTTAATAATTGCTACAAACAATTTTTTACCGAATTCAAAATTAATGAACCGAATGGATACTTAAAAAAATATCCAAACTTAAAATTTGCTACATTCCCATTTATTGGGTCAAAATATGGAAAAACTAAAAAGATATTGTTTATTGGATTAGATGTAGGTTCTGACGAACATAAAAATAGAATAACTAGTTTTGAAATAAGAAGATTAGATATTGAGAATAAATCTTTAACTAAACACAACCAACACATTGCAGGAACTTACATAACTGCACTCAAATTTCTGAAAAAAGACTTAAAGCTTGAATCATACTGGGACAACATTGAGAAAAATAATAAATTTAAATCATGTCAAGCTGTTTTAAAAAGCCAAAATTCAAATTATATTCCAAGTCAAAATTTACTTTCATATATTGCTTTAACAAACTACCATAAATTTGTAACAATAGAAAGAGAAAATAAATCAGGGGGACAAGATAGAAAAAATCTTAACAAGTCCGTTGAAGAGAATCTTTTAATTACTGAAATTAAATCATTAGAACCAGATCAAATAATATTTCAAAGCAAAACTTTTGAAAAAAATTATAATTTAATTGAATTAATAAAAAAAGAAACAAAAATTAAAGAAATTTATATTGGGCCGCACCCATCATATCATGGAAATAAAAATCCAAAAATATTTACTAATCAAATCAAAAAAATAGAAAAAGTAAAAGAGGTTTTACCCTCTTTCACTTATTGAAACTAATTTACTTATTGAACTTCTGATTATCATTTCCTGTTCTTTCTTTTATTGCTGCGGAGCCGCCCAGCCGGCTCGCGTCTGAGTAAATGCCGTTGCATTTACAACTTTTTGCTGAATTCTAATTACACACAACTTGCAAAGAGATCAAAATAAACAACCTTTTCGCATTTGTTATTAATGCACTCGATAACCTCGTTGGAACAACTATTCTCTATACCGCAGTTGTATTTCCACAAGACTCCTTTGCAATCTTCATTAGATTGACATTCTTCATTCATAAAAATAAGATTTGAATCAATTACTTCTCCGTTTAAATCAAAATTATAGACACGACAAGATAGAGGATAAACTTGTGGAGAAGTAAAAAAATAAATAGCCCCCACAATCACGAGCAGAACTAAGATTAAATTAATTAAAATTAATTTCTTCATGAATAGGATAAACCCTTTCTTGAATAAAAAACTATTTGAGAGGGTTTTTTACCCCCCCAAAAAAATTAGAACTTTTACTTCTTAGCTTGTTTTTCTTTAATAGCAGCGTGAGCTGCTGCTAGTCTTGCGATTGGTACTCTGTATGGTGAGCAACTTACATTACTCATTCCGATTCTGTGACAGAATTCTACAGTAGCTGGGTCTCCTCCGTGTTCTCCGCAAATACCAATATCTATGTTTTTATTAACGCCTCTTGCTAGTTCTACTGCGTGTTTCATTAGTAATCCAACACCTTCTTGGTCAATACTTTGGAATGGGTCTCTTGAATAGATTCCTTTTTCAACGTATTTTCCAAGGAATTTTCCTGCATCATCTCTTGAGAATCCGCAAGTCATTTGTGTTAAATCGTTTGTTCCAAATGACATGAACTCAGCGTCTTTTGCTAATAAATCTGCAGTCAAAGCAGCTCTTGGAACTTCAATCATTGTTCCAACAGTGTAGTGAACCTTGCCTTTTGCTCCTGTTTCGTTAGCAATTCTGTGAGTCAAATCAGCTAGCATTGTGTATTCCTTAACGTTTCCAACGATTGGAACTTCTATTTCTGGTAAAGCTTTTACTCCTTTCTTTGAAACGTTTAATGCAGCAGTGAAGATTGCTCTTACTTGCATTTCCATTATTTCTGGATACACTACAGCTAAACGACATCCTCTAAATCCAAGCATTGGATTGAATTCGTGAAGAGAAGTTATTGTTTCTTGAATTTCTTTTGGAGTTACTTTTAACTCATTAGCAAGTTCAGAAATTTCTTTTACTTGTTCTGCTCTTGGCAAGAATTCGTGTAATGGAGGATCTAGCATTCTAATTATTACTGGTAGACCATTCATTGCAGTAAAGATTCCTTCAAAGTCCTCTACTTGGTAAGGTTCGATTTTAGCTAAAGCTTTTTTTCTTCCTTCCAAATCTTTTGCTAGAATCATTTCTCTAACAGCTTTAATACGAGTAGCTTCAAAGAACATGTGTTCTGTTCGAACAAGTCCAATTCCTTCTGCTCCAAACTTTCTTGCAATCTCAGCGTCTTTTGGAGTGTCTGCGTTTGTTCGAACTTTTAGTGTTCTAAATCCATCAGCCCAACTCATTAGTGTAGCAAAGTCTCCTGATAGAGTTGGTTCTACTACTGGAATTGCTCCAATGTATACTTTTCCTGTTGAACCATCTAAAGAAATTAAGTCCCCTTCTTTTACTACTATACCATTGCATGTGAACATTTTGTTCTTCTCATCCATTGTTAGTTCGTCACAACCTGATACACAGCACTTACCCATTCCTCTTGCAACAACCGCTGCGTGTGAAGTCATTCCACCTCTTGCAGTTAGTATTCCAACTGATGAGTGCATTCCTTCAATATCTTCTGGAGAAGTTTCTAGTCTAGATAGAATTACTTTTTCTCCTTTCTCTGCCATCATTTTTGCATCAAGAGCATTGAAAACTACTTTTCCAACTGCTGCTCCTGGTGATGCAGGCAAACCTTCTGTTAGAACTTTTGCTTCTTTTAATAATTTCAAATCAAATTGTTTGTGTAGTAATTGATCTAAAGCAGCAGGTTCTACTCTTAGCACAGCTTCTTCTTTAGAAATTAATCCTTCATTAACCATATCTACTGCAATTTTTACAGCAGCTGGAGCAGTTCTTTTACCGTTTCTAGTTTGAAGCATATACAATTTTTCGTGTTCGATTGTGAACTCAAAATCTTGCAAGATCGGAAGAGCACACG
>ERZ795059.1518-NODE-1518-length-25692-cov-8.528767_pt1 | contig 25692 bp, 18 predicted proteins | sample MGYA00375143_ERZ795059 | MGnify/ENA primary metagenome ERZ795059 (study PRJEB30188, sample SAMN05720168) | activated sludge metagenome | isolation source: Anaerobic digester | place: USA | collected 2015-01-07 ... | reverse complement strand
GATATGCAACGATTGTGGATGTAGCGTATCCACTCGTTGTTGTTACAATCGAAGGAATTGCAACAATATCCCCAAAAGTGTAAATTGATGCTTTACATATTTACACTTTTATTGCAAGGCATGGTTTTAATGGATATTAAAACCGCAAAGTATAATAACGCAAATTATAATAATTTAGTTTTCGCTGGCAATGAAAACTATTTACCCGTTTTGTTGCATTCGTAAAGGGTAATAGACGTATTTTGTTTATTATCCTTTACTATTGCACCGCCGGGGTAGCTGTAAACTGCGCAATCAAGCCGTTGTCTTTGTGCCAGAGAAAAGATTCGGCGGCTTTCAAAGACTTATACCCCTTGCTAAAAGTCCAGGCGTCATCCGGCGCAAGACTCCGTAATATCCTCACCACAATACCGCCGCCTTCATCGGCATAAAAAACAGCATCCTTTTTGTGGTGCTTATCTCCGGTGTGAATTTCTCGATAGCTTGCCTTACCCCACAATTCAGGTTCTTCCAACGCCATGATCATCGGCAAGTTTTGTAGCTTTTCAGAATAGCCATGCGCAAATCCAACCAGGTTTTTCCCGAACAGGTAATATTTTCTGATCTTCGCGCTGTTGTCGATCCTGACATTCTGATTATTGGAGTACCACGCTTCCAGGACTTCGCCCAGATAGAATGATCGCTGCATGTCGTGATTACCTGGAATAATCAGCACATCAACCGGGGCAACCGCGCTGCATTTGTCGATCATACTCACCGCCATTTCGCGCCCTTTGCGGAATGTCTTTTGCCAGCGCGTATCCTCTTGCTGGGGTGTCCCTCTGGCGGTTGTTTCCTGGTAGTTATCGCTGTTAAAAAAGTCGTTACCAAGCGGCAGTAAAATTTTTTCGATGTGATATTTTTCAGCGTAGCCCAGCAGCTTATCCACAACACTATTCACGCAGCGAGAGGCGATTTTAATATCAAAGTCAGCACCGGTTTCCTCGCCCCACGTCAGCCGCCCGAAGTGAATATCAGGAATTACAATCTCGTAAAGCAAGCCATCCTGGTGTTCTTTGTATTCAACCTTTGGGTAAGTCGGCGCGAATTTTTTGGCGTCGTCAATCATTTGCCTGACGGCGCTTTTGGCTTTTGCCTCGCGCACTTTTTTTACTAGCCTGACCTGGACGTGATAAAGCGGGACCACCAGCATCTTGCCGGTATCTTCCACGTCCCCTTTAGTCACAATGCCGTTTTCAACCTGCCAGTTTACCTTGCGGTCCTTGCGATACCCCTCACTTGTTTTGACAATGAATCGCTCAATCTCCCAAATATCCAGGTCAATTTTGAATTGTTTGATGATGTCGTCTTTATTGAGAACGCGCTCGGAAGAACAGACGATATTGATAAAGTCGTTATCCTCTTCGTAACTCGTCTGTTCTCCCTGCCGCTTCTTTTCATCGGCGATCATCCTGGCAACCTGTCCACGGGTGAGGTTATATTTCTTACCCAACTGGCTATAACTCAACCCGTCCAGGTTTTCCTCGTATAGTGCTTTGCCTGTTATCAATAAGTCAGTCCCTAGTGTAATTCTGGATGTGCCTGCCACAAGCGCGCCAGTTTTTCAGCGTCGGATATTTCAACGGGTGCGGTAGTTTCAACGTTTGTTGAAAATTGTGCGTACCATTCATACTCGCTGCCGTTGAAGCGCGAACAGTCTAAGCCGCCCTGTTTATAACCATCAAAGCGTGCGCGGTCTGTGAATTGCCATAGATAATACTGACTCCAACCAGCAGGCATGAGCGGCTGTGAAGCCGTTGTGTAGTGCGCTACCCACAACTTGCGGTGTCCATGCGCTTTTGAGTCCTGCATGATCTGACGCCAGGCATACATGGATGTGTAAATTCCATTCAGCACGCCAAACGCATCATCCGCATAGGTTAGATAATTATTGACCACCGCCTTTGTGAGCGCCGTTCCTTCGCGCGTGTCCTCAATGTCAGCCCAGTGGCTTAATTGAAGCGGGTAGTCTTTCAGAATAGCTTTTACCGCGTTCACCTGGTTTGAGTATTTGACATTCCCGACAACGTAATGATATACGCCGATAGGAACATCCCGATCACGCAAATTCTTGTAGTGTGTGGCAAAGCGCGTGTCAATATAGGTGCTGTATGCTATCCTCAAAATAGCGCCGTCAATGCGGCTGGCCAGCAGATCGTAGTCTATCAGCGCCGGGTCTTGCCAATACGAGATGTCAATGATGTTTGTTTCACCGTCCAGATTGCTACCGAATAAAGCGGTGGTTATTTTGTCTGCAATGGTGAATGTTGCGTTATGGATTATGTTGTCCGTCATAATTTTGCAATCCCATCCGTTACCGCCTTGATTGCATCCAGTTTCGCGTTGGCAATGGCAAGCTGCTCCAATACAGCGGTCAAGTCTACGGTGGTTGGCTCTGGATTGGTTGGCGTTTCTGGTTCTTCCGGTTCAGGTTCGGTTGGTGTGGTTGGGGTAGTTTCAGCAGGCGTGAAATTCAGAGCATTATAAAGCGCCGCTTTGTCGCCATTACAAATAAATGTATAGAGGTTATCCACGTAGCCCACACCCCAGAACGACCAGCCTAATTGCCCCGAAAATGGGATATACGTGTAGGCGCTCTCGTTGTCAGCAGGGTAGCCGTCCACAATCACCACATTGGGGTCAGGATAACAAATGCCGTAGGTGTCCACCAGCTTTTCAATGGCAAAGCGTGAGCTGTCGTCAATGTTCGCGTAGTAGGTATAAAGCGCCTTGTTGAAATATAACCAGACTGGCAATTTGTACCGCTTGTAAACGATGTCCAGAATGTGCGCCGCGTTTGCAGCCGTCCAGGTTGCGGTCAGATAATTACCGTCGGTTGTGCGGTAATATTCGGCGTCAATCATAATGCCATTAACCGCCCGTATTGGATTACCATAAACGCCACCGCTGTACAATGCACGGTCAAGTGTCTTAATGTGCGGATCATTCTCAGGCTTTGGATATGCGCCAGGATTGATACCTGCATAGGCGTTTGGATCAATCGCCATAAACGCCATGCAGGGAATATTTGCATCCGCTGCCACCTGAACATTTTTGGCAAAGAATGTGTTGTACTCACTGCCTTTACCAACATAAGCCAACATAGCGTCGTGCTTGGCAAACTCTGCTACCGTTGCCTCTTTCACATTCACCATGCCTAACTTTGCCCGCGTAGTCCATGTACCCATAATCAATCTCCTTATGAAGTCCTGAATAATGCAATTCCACCAAACTGACTGCCGTAATCAGATACTGACGTCCCATTATTTGCAATTTTGAATTCGTGTATGCCGTTATATGTCACCGTTATGTCTGTCACCGTCCATACATTATTGTATGATGCGGTTGACTTATACACATCAAGTGATGTGTCTGTTTGTTTGATGCCATCCAAAACGACGTCGAATTTTCCGCCATAACTCAATTTGGTGTATTGGATCATGGCGGTATATGTGCCCGTAATTAAAGGTATTTTCAGCGTGTAATAGTCACCGATTTCGGCTGTCTCTGCTCTTACTGTAGTGCTTCTGCCGCCAATAGATGATGTATCCGCAATCTGTCTTGCTGATGGTTCAAATTCTGTCCCGTCAGACCTGTAATAGCGCATGGTAAGCGCGGAGCCTTCAAACTGGTGCGGCCACAACCCCTGCGTGCTGTCAATATTTGCGACTTGATAGTATTGATTAATAATTCTTTCGCACACTCCAGCAGTGACAATAACAACACACCCACAATATCTCCATGTTGCATCACCGTCTTTTACAAGCACACCGTCTTGCGTTGTCAGTGAAGCTGTCGATAACCGTAAATAGTTATTTGAGCCAACCCGAATTAGAAATATCTTTTGCGTGCTTATTGGCACTTTGAATGTCAGCGCCACCCCTGTTCCATTTGCTGTGGCATTATTGTTCAATGTAACCTGCGTTGCACTGTCAATGCTGGCAATCGTGCTGCTGGCTGCGATTCCGGTTCCAGTCACTTCCATGCCAACAATCAACTGGCTGGTATCGGTAAGACCCGTGATAACCTTGCTGCCGTTAGTGGTGTTCCCATTCTGCGCGTCTGTCAGTTTGATTGAAATTTCAGTCAGGTTATAACGTTCCCATGACGTGCCGTAAATACCAACTTTATTGCCATTGTTGGGTGTAAGATACACAACGGTTGATGCAGGTGTGAAACCGTACGGGCTTCCGCTGGTTGTAGTTAGTGCAGCCATAAAATCCAGTGCGTTTGCCACGCCGCCGCTGGGCGCTTCAAATGCAGGCAATCCGCTTGATTGCATGGTCAATACATCCCCGGTGTTCCCGGCGTGTATCACGTCTGCTTCTGCTATACTTGTGCCTACAATCAAATCCCCGGCAGCTTCAATCAAACTCAACGGGATAGCGCCTGCCGCTGCGTCAAAGTCCTGCACGTAGAGGATAGTAACGCTTTCTTCAATCGTTACGCCATTCACCGATTCAGATACAGTTATTTTCATTCTGTTATCCTCTGGTAGGGTTCGACCTCTCCGGCAATCGGGTAAGCCACATGGTTATCCGATGGCGTCAATTTCAGGTCGTACTTCAACTTGGATACAAACAGCGCGGTTTGTGCGGCTGTGGCGGCAATGTCAATTCTTCCCTGTGATGGCGTGATGGTTATTCCGCTGCTAGGGCTGCTCAATTCCAGTACCACCGGTGATCCTGCGCTTTTCCTGAATTGCATCTTCGCTGTGTAGCCGGTCAGGTCAATGGGGTTTCCGTTGTCGTCTGCCAGTATCAGGGTGAGCGTCCAGTACGCGCCCTGGGTAAACCGCTTTGGATTGTAGGTTGCCGTTCTCTGGTAATCGCTCATGCAAGTAACTCCCTTCGCAATAACTGAAACGCCGCGTCAATGGACGGCACCTGGTGTTCCCAAACCAGCAGCGGCATATTCACCTGCCCGTGAAACAGCTTGATAACCTGCGCCTGCTTGTAGCTGTCCTCTGATGACTTGGCTCCCCGGTGCCAGTAATCGCCCTGCACATAGATAGGTGTTGGCAGGGGGGCGGTGTATGCCATGAAGTCGATCACCTGTCCACCGGCTGTCCTGCGGCCGCCGTTGTAGCTGTACTGATAGTCGTACTCGATCTTCAATTTATTCAGCGCCATGGCCACGCGCCATTCCGGACGGCTGGCAGGCATCATGCCCTGGATGGGGGTCAGCGGCGGTTCCTGCTCCTTACCGCCTTCCATCTTAGGGCGCGCCTTGGCCTGTATCTTCTTCGCGCGGCTCTTGCCAAATTGAAACGTCTTAGCCATCTCACACCTGTATTACCGTGATGCTTGCCGCGTAACCTTCTGACTTCTCATGGGTAGGTGTCATCGGGGTTGGGTCAATAAATACGGTGATGTTGTCGAATTGTTTTCTGGTCGAGCGCATCACTAGCGGTGTCAGGCTTTCAGCCCATTCGTCAATGATGGCTTCTTTTTCTTCCGCACTCATGGGTTCGATGTCTGTGTTCAAATCCACGTCGTTGTCCCGCAGGCGGTAGGGAATGGCATACGAATATTTCACCGGAACCCTGCTAATAGATTCACTCACCACGCCTTTGACGCGCATGGTTTTGGTGTTGTCCGTGGTGTGCAGGTGCAGGCGGTATCTCATGCGCTTGCCGGTTTCGCCGTATTCGCTTTTCAGGTTTATTTCCTGTATGGGGCTGGTGTCAAACGTGTCACTGATTGGCAGCCAGGTTGTGCTTTCATCAATCTGGTATTCGGCTTCAATGATTAATTCATCTTCTACCAGTCCTTCGCTGAACAGCTTCAAGGACTTGTAGAATTTATAGACATCATAAAGACCGGCATACATATAGCCGCTGGTCAATGTGCCTTCATGGGTGTAGCGGTAACTGCTGTCTTTGCGCGGGTCAAGTGTCATGGATGGGAATGGCAGCCACAGAATGTCGTCCTGCTGGATAATCCATAACCTGTCCTGCAATGCGCCCGGGATGGTCTGAAACAGCATATTGCGGATGCGTTGCCCGGCTTCCCATGCCCTGTAAACCTCATGCCAGCCTGTGCCGTTGTTGCACAGAACAGAACTGATCCCGCTTGCTCCAGCATCAACGGCGCAGAAGTAGCGCCCTGGATAACCGATCAATGAACTGATTACGCCGTGCCTGTCAGACGGTAAACCTTCATCACGGTTGGGACCCACATCATCCAGCGTCTTGTTGTAGTATCTTTCAACTCCGCTTCCCAGGTTGAAGTACAGGTAAACGTTATGTACCATGCTGGCGATTCCGTTGGTGTACTCCATGATCGTCGCCATTTCAGGAAGCGGGATAATACTGACATAGCCGCCGCTTTCACTGAACACGCCGCCTTCACGCATGATCCACAACTGGCGTGCGGTGTCTCCATACTCTGCCAGTCCGGTTATCTTCCCCAGGTTATCTTTGAATGTGATCGCCGTGCCAAAGGATAGATCAGTACCCCATGCTTTACTTCCGCTTTTGCTGATACTGATTTCCCCGCTGCCATCCTTGTTCATCCCGCGCCACACCTGCAGGCCGCCGCTTTCATTCACGGCACAAAGCAGGCTGGCTTTGTTGGTGCTGTCATCCGCATAGTTATATGTAGCCGTGCCGCTGTTGTTGTACCAGCGCATCCTCCGAATATTTGTTCCATCACCAAGAGCAAAATATACAATATTGTTGGTTACCAGAATGTCGGTTGGTCTGGCAGCGATTCCGTGCCCGGTGATCTCGTTCCACTTGTTTGAGCCTAAGATGACATATTCGGTGGTAGTGTCGTGCGTGATTTCCCACGCGCTGTCCAGTGTCAGGGTAGTAGCCGTGTTGCTCACAATGGTTCGCCAGGGTTGTTCTTCTGTCGAGCCAACGCCTCCTGTCAATACAACCACGCAGCCAGCCCACTCATTCACTGTCCATGTCTTTGTTGCGTCAACCAGGGTGGTTAATGCGCCGGTGTTGGCATCTGCCACACCCCGATCCCCATTGATATACAGCTTCACCGTTGTTCCTGTGGTGGTGGTCATATACAGCGCGCGCTTATACTGGAACAGCTTGTAGCGCAGCGCCGGGTCTGTGTCTGTTACGCGGTAGAACAGATCAACCGTAGATGTTTCCCATGTACTGTTGTCTGCCGATTCTTTGGTTGTTCCGGCTGCGTTATTGACCGCAACTTCCCAGTGGTTTTCCGCATCGCCTGCCGTGGAGTACACCTTGATCCAGTAATCAACTGTGCTGGTCAAGGCTTGCGCGCTGGTCAATACAAATTTATGCAGCACGCTCACCACGTCGGTTATCGTGGTAGTGCTGACCGTCTGTGTGGCGAGTACAGCACCCGGATTACCCACGCTATCCACGCATAATTCCATTGTCAGCGCGGCGGTAGGTGTTCCCTTCCTGCGCAGAAGCAGGTAGATATTCTTGGCATTGTACGTGGCCGATGCAGCGAATTTGACAGCCAGGTATTTTTGCGCGCCGCTGATCATGGATACCCAACGCACACTTCCCGGCAGGCTGATATTCTGGCTGCGGTAGCCGGTGGTCAATGTTTCCTGCGGTCCCAAAATGATCTTGCCGCTTGTCGTGTTGGTACGGAAGTTGTCAAAGAAGCGGGTAATGTCCTTGTCGAAGTCGTCCAGTCCTCTACCACCGCTCCAATCATCCTGCGCAATCGGCGTCCACGGCGGTTCAAAGTCGCTGTAACTCTGGTTACCTGTCGTGGTTTTCATCGCTGTTCTTGGAGTAGGCGCGCGTGAAATTCCGTTCGGGTTCGCATTACCGTTGCTGTCGCAGATAATCAACCCTACGGTTTGTTCGCCATCACTTAGGCTGATATGATGGGTCGGTCGTTCAACGTCAGGAGAAACGATCACTGTCATACGTACTCGTAGCATCCTATCTCTGGCGGGTTTCCACGTGCCACGTTTGTGGCATCGACGTAAAAGATATTGTCCGGTATGACTGTCAGCACACCTCTACCGCCGCCAGTTGTGACGATGTCGCTCATTATTCAAGCTCCACATCATTTGGGATTTTGATGTAGGAAACTTCAACACCAACGGCAACGTCTGCGGATAGATAGGCATCCAGACTGCCAGAGTCACCGGTGATAAACCATCCTCCAGGGTTGAAATTCCATACAAAACCACCCTTTGCGGCCAGATATTTCAATGCGCTTATCGCACTTTCAGCAACACCGTCATAGAAATTGAAGTTAACTTCTGCGTTTGCTGAAATGGAAGCGGCAAGGACAATTATTTTGTATCCGGTTTCAGCAGCAACCAGTGTGTTACCACCAGTCGAGCTTACACCGAGAAACTTATTCAAAATCTTGTATTCCTGGTTCTTGATTTTGACCACGAATGCTTCTTGGATGATACGATCCATCTTTCACAACTCCTTTACCAGTTCCCAAACCGGGGGCTTGGGTGAATTGAGTAATTCAATTTTTTGGCTGCCAGTGCAGCTTCATTCACTTTGGCTTCGTTCAGCATGTCAATCGCGGTGGGGTCGTCTTTCTTGGACGCCTGCGCATACTTGCGCCACAGCTTCACCGCCGCCGCCCATTGCAGCCATTCCAGGTTGATTGCATCGCTGATGTTCTCGTCCTCGTCCGGTTCTTCCTGCGCGGCTTCGTACCAGATTCGCATGGTGTATCCGCTATATTGCGGCTCGTGTCCAATGGCAAAGTGCAGGTTTCCAGCTTCTTCCACCCACCAGTAATTTGTGTGATAGTCGTATGGTGAACTTTGCGAATTGGCAATGTCCACACGCAATACATTATGCACGCCGTCCGGCAGGGTGTAGGCTTCCTGATTTTCAACTGTGGCCAATGACGTGTCGCTGTATGGAACTTTCGTTTCACGCAACACGGCCAGCACCGCTTGTTTCAATTCGCTTTTACTGAACACATTGGGAGCCACAGCGTAAGATACGCCAGCCACAACCGCCCCGGTAAGCGCGCTAAAGGTAAGCATGTTTTGGCTGTGCAGCGTCACTTGACGGCAGGCACCCAGGTTTGCACCGCTCAATATCCACAGCGTTCCAGCCGTGAAGTAATCCGCTTTATGACTCATGGCGGTATCGGTTAATGTGGTAGCGGTGCCTGCTGTGGCTTCACCGTCATATACATCCATCACCAGTCTTGCCACATCCAGCATAACTTCTGCAAGGTTGCGTGTCATTTCTTGCGCCTCCAGGTGCGCGTGTAATTGCCGGTGATCAGCAATTCGTACCCGTAATTATTGAACTCCACACCGTTTGGTTCGGGTGTTTCCACCACCAGATCAGGCGGGTTCTTTCCAAATTCAGCCAGCATCTTTCGCCGGCGTTCTACTGCCGCGCCGTTGATCTCGATCTGTTCCACCAGTCCAAACATGGGGAATTTCTGCGCATAGGTGTAAACCTCAGTGTGCATCCCGTTCACCCACAGGCTGCCCGGCTCATGTTGCAGGCGTTCACCCAACTGCTTGCACTCTCTGATCGGGTCAATGAACGATCGGTAATGCCGTGTCCAGATGTCGCCCAGGTACAACCCTGATGACAGAAAGTCCACGCACACCAGCCCCAATACCCACGCCGGGGATATTCCACTGGCGGCAATCCACGGCACAAACGGCAGCAGGTGGTGGGGGCGTATCACTCTACCCAGGCTGATGAACACCATATAGAGTACCGCCGGCAGCCAGTACCATACATCGTTATTGGCGTACACAGCGGCGATTACCCACGGCAGGATATACAGCATGGCGTGTGAGGTAAACCATGGCGACCACACATACAATCCAGGTCTGACTTTATTCATACGGTAGGGGATAATCACGTTAGCTTCGATCAGCCAATCAAACCATTCGCGCTTGAAGGCATACAGCAGCCACGCCAGCGCAAGTCCCACCACAATCCAGGCAAGGGCGGGCAAGTACCAGTCCCGAAGGATCACTATGGCTGCCATTGTCAAGAGCATCTTTGGCTCATACAAGACAGCCAATACCAGTAAAGTGCATCCTATCCAGGGGTTCGTTATGGAAAGCGCGAGAAGGATAAGCGCCGCCGGTACTTGCCCTACATTGCCCGTGAAGGCAAACAGCCATCCGGAATTAATCAACACTGCGAAAGCTAACGCCCCCCAGTAATCGCCGCTGATCAGGTAATATCCAACCGATGCAGCGCCGACCAGGAAGTGATGCAGAAATTTCACGCTCGCCATATCTGGTCCCGTTATCCTGGTAATGGCATAAAACCATAGATGCACCAGCGGGCTTTTGCAGTCCACAAAGTCCCTGCCGTACCACGCGCCGGTAAAGCCAGCCAGGGTGAACATGGCAATATCCGGATCGGCTTCGGTCTTGCTGTACCGCCACGCCATATAATAGGCAATCAGAACCAGGCTAAGCGATAGGATCAGATTCATTGTATTTCTTCGCAATCACATAATTTTCAATGGCTTCTTCAATGGATCCTTCCACTGTTTTTACCCTTGAATTAATCGCCTTTGCTTCTCGAATGACCAACCCCATCTGCTCCAGAATAGGACGCAGCCAGGCAATCGTATGCGCGGTGCGGTGCGGGTGTTCTTTCATGCCGAACAGAATAGATTGCACAATGGGCGCAGCCGTTGGGTGAAAAGCAATCCCAGCCAGCCATTCAAAAGAAGGAAAGGTAAGATGCAGTTCCCCGCGCGGCGCCATGTGGTCATACAGTTCTTTCAGTTTCGGGAGAACTTCGTTTATTTCCAGGCATTGCAGGCTGTGGTCGCAGATAATCAGGTCAAACAATCCGTCCGGCAAAGGCTGCTGAATAGTTGAGGACAGTACAGGTTCCCCGTTCACTTCTTTTACTTTGCTTTCCCATCCACCAGTTAAGTAAAGCGTGTTCATTTCGCCACCTTTTCACGCACAATGTCAGCATCAATCTTTGCCAGTTCACCAGGCAGCGATTGCTTATAGTCGTCCTCGCCAATCACCCTGGTCTTGATATGACCGCAAACCACAGTGGTGTCTACCACAGGTTTGATCCCAACATTCGCCGCCAGTTCGCAGAAGTGAATATCTTCTGTGCGGCTGTACTCCAGGGCGAAGTAAGGGAATGGACGCGTGTCGTCAGAAGGAACCTCGGACAGCGGCATGTGATACACGCCGTCCTGTACATATCCATCGCCGCCAACCTTGCAGGGTTTGTTGTTCTTGAACATCGACTGATGCAGCACAAGCAGTGTTCCATTGGGGCGCACCATCACGCGGTGTTCAGCCCTGATCTTTTCAAACACAGACCGATGAATCAGCGCGCAGCCCATACCAACCGCGTCCACTTCAATTACCGATCCGTGTGGGTAGTTCAATAAGCTGGAATAAAGGCGGCGCTGTTTCTGCTTCATGTACGCAACCGGGGTGTGCTTGCCGTCCAGAAAATAAATCCCTGATGCAAACAGCCGCTTCAATTTCAACAGGTTTCCAATGGCTCCCATGGGCGGCACGGTGTCATCGTCAATCCAGAACGACCACTCCGCATCACCAGAAAGAAAGCAACTGGTAAGGTTCACGCGGTTGATGTCGGTCAATTCGCCGCGTTTTTTTTGATCTTCAATTTCTTCCAGGGATAATTTGTGAACTTCTTTGGATTCCAATACGCCGTTCTTGTTATTGTCCGGCATCATGGATTGTGGTGTTCTGATCTTGCTCAGTTCAAAACTCACGCCATTTTCAGCAATGATGTGAGCAAATACCTGTGACCACCATTGCGGCGGTTGTGATCCGTAAGTCGGTATCAACACTTCAACTAATGGCAGGGCGCACATGAAAATCTGTCCTTATTCCTTTCCTTTCCAGTTCAACGCTTCGATTGAGGCGCTCCAGGCAAGCCGGACACATCACGTTCTTACCGATATTCCGCATCAGGTTCAGCAAGATTTCGCTGTCCGGGTCGCTTTCCGTTGTAGATAGATGTGTGAGAACTACTGCTCCTCCGCACTGGCTGCATCTCAACACAGCCATATTTTTCATTTGAGACATTCGGGTATCTCCTGGGGCGGGTGTTACCCCGCCCCATTGAATTGATTGGTTTACGCCGGAGCGCTGATTGAGTGCAGGTAGCCGTGTGAATTTGGCAGGCGCACACACAGCGTGAACTCGCCTTTCACTTCGCCGCGTTCACTGTCGCCGTTCTTCCCAAGAGGAACCTGGGTGAAGGGGCGCAGGGTCAGCATACCCACATTGTTCAGGTCCACCAGGTAGGCTTTTCCAGTCACAGCCCAGCGGTCAAGCATGGGGTAAACATCGCCGTATGCGGTATGAATAACATCCGGGTTCTTCATACCAATTTCGGTTTCATCCTGGGTCACGCGCAGATAGCCGGTGTTTTCCAGGAATTGCTTGATGTATGCGTAGTCGGTTGAGGTCATCGGCATCACCCACGGCCCCATGCCGCCATCGTCGTAAATCAGTTTGGTAACTGCTTCGATCTTGGCGCGGCTCAGGGTGGCACCACTTGCACTGTTTTCGGTCAGGAAGGCAGGAATACCGCCCATCACACGCGGGGTAGATGCAGAACCGGCGCTGATAATGGCATTGCGCAGGATCATGATTTCAATTTCGCGCATCAGCAAAGGCACCTTCTGGTTGGCTTCGTAGTCGAAACGATTCCCAATGCCGTACTTGGAGATGACATTTTCGGTTTCACTGACTTTGATCTCAGCGTGGAAAATGTTGGTGTAGTTGCTGGCACTGGTCACGCCGGTCGAAGGTGAAGTGTCGCTGTCTGCGCCTTCCACACGCGCCTGTCCAACGATGTTCACGCTGGCTCCGGTGGCATGAGAAGCAGCGGTACCACCGAGTGAAGTAACAGTCAGGACTTCGGTGGTCTTGTCCACAGCAGACACCCAGAATTGCTGGGCGTCAATTTCAACAATGTGTCCAACCTTGTAGGGGCTGGCATCTGCAACGGTCACACTAGTTGCATTGGAAGCAATCGTGGCTGCTTGCAGGGTAGAGGTAAGCGCCGGAAGGCTGCCGTGCAGCCATTCAGGATGGGTGCTTTCGCCGTTCACAAAATTGAATTTTCCTGACGCGCCGTCAAGACCGCCGATACGATCCAGAAACGGGGTATCGACAGGGTCCATCATGGCAATCGCGTCAGTGATAACTCGCTTTTGCGGCGTAGTATCGGAGTAAGTACTCCAGGGTTGGTCAACTATTTCGGACATATAAGGAACCTCCATTCCTTATACGGCAACACTAAATTTTCAAACCCATCTTTCGATACTTAATTTGCAGATCGGTAATTGCTCTGGTGTTGCCGCGTAATGGCGCCAGTTCCTGCTTATACTGCTTCATCAGGTCGGTGTGCGCTCCAGCCGCAAGGGTTGGGGCTGCCGCTGGTGAAGGCTGTTTGTTGGTGCGCTGGCGCTTTTTTTCAATGGCAGATTGCAGGGTCTTGATGAAGTCCCAGGGGTTTTCCGAAGTCATGTTGATCTCGTTCCACTCCGGGTCGTTGCGTTCAATGAAAACACCTGCATCCTTTTGCATTTGAAAAGCCATGGCATTTACCGGATCGTTGAAGGTTTGTTCTGACTGTTGTTCTTCCTGTGGCGGTTGAACATTGGCAGTCTGCATCTGGCTCATGGTTTCCTGTTGAAGCACCGATGCTTGTTCGGGCGTCAGTTGGATACCAGCTTTTTCAAGCACCGCCAGTCTGCGGTTCACTTCTTCCTTCAGGGCGTTGGTTTGCTTGGCTTGCATAGATTGCATGGTTTGAAACGCTTTCGCAGCTGCTTCGTTTGCAAGCCGGGTGGCTTCTTCTTTGGTCACAAATTGGGATGCTCCCTGTGGAGTTGATCCCTCAACTTGTTCAGTACCATTGCCGGGAACAGGGGGAGTGGCAGCCTGCCCTGGCTGTTGCGCTCCCTGGTTCTGTTGCGGTTGGTTGCTATTGAACATCTTGCTTTCTCCTTTGTGTGCTTAAACGAGAAACCCGCAGACACGCGCCTGCGGGTTCTTCCTCGCTACGTTAAATTAGGTATTAAACAAAAAGCCCGAATACAACGTATCCGGGTTCTTCCTCGTTACTTACGTTTATTATACAGGATATTTATTTTGATTTCAATCAGTCGATTCTTCTTCCGCGTGTGGTAGAAAATCACTGTCTATCAAAATAAAACAATCCGGTACTTCGCTTTGATCGCAATCGATTTTAGCTGAAACAATGGCTTCATCATTATCCATGTGCTTATTCCTTTATGGTATTATCGCACTTCTCAACACATCATTCAAGTAGTCCTCGAAATACCCGCCTGGCTTACCCTGTCTTTCCCAGGCATAGCGCAGGTTGGTTGCCGCGCCGTTGGATAATTCATTGCCTGTCAGGTAATATTCCATCACCTGCCGGATCAGTACATCATCCATTTCTGCCAGTTGTTCAGGCGTCAGGGATTGCTGCGCGTTCTCTGTGCCTGATCTTGCCCCGCCGAAGGTTGGATTGTCCTCGTAGTATTGCTTGGCTGCCTCGTTGTACGCTTTGATCTCGGGGTGCAGTTGTTCCTGCTGGCGTTTCCAATCCCAATACTGTTTCAATTCAGGGAACTTCGCCAGGTATGCCTTGCTTCTGCCGCCGGAGTAGTAGCCTTCCTGAACGGCACGCCAGTTCTTGAATTTCTGATCACGCTCGTTCCAGTAATTCTTGATCACGTCCTGCGCTTGCGGCTGGAACTGGTCAATCACCTGCACTTCTTGTTCCTGTGGGTCGCCGCTGGCCTGCTGGTACTGGTCTTTCAGCACGCGGTTATACACGCGCACGGTCTGATTGTTCAACTCGTAAGACCGCTTCCATTCCCAATACTGCTGCAATTCAGGGAAGCGCTGTAAGTAAGCCGGGTTGCTGCCACTGGCAAAGTAGCCCTGCTGCAATTCATTCCAGTTGGGGAACTTCTGATTGCGTTCCGTCCAGTATTTTTGTATCTCGTCGGCTGCTTCTTTAGGCATGAGGTCAACCAGGTTGGCTTCGGCTTCACTGGTGTTGGCTGTCTGTGGTGTGGCTGCACCCAGCGCACGCGCCCAGCCCGTCAAAGTGTCCACGTCAATCGCGGTGTAATCCCTGGTTTCATCATTCAGGAACATTACATTGAAGTCATCGCCCAACTGCCGCTGCGCAATCTGTTTGTTCGGACCAGTCAACGCCGTGTATTGATCCCATATCTTACCCACCAGGTAGGAGCGCAAGCGTTCCTGTGGGTCTTTGAACAGCGCCAGACGTGCCTCGTATTCGGGATGCTCGTCAAAGAACTTGCGGAAGGCTGAACTGTCGCCCATGTTGTACAGCTTGATAGCCTGGTCAAATTCTTCTTTCAATCCCCGGTGTATCAATTCACCTTCCGGGAACAGTGATTGCGGGAACAATCCAACAATCAACGAACTTCCAACCTCTGCCGGTGTTCCGCCGCCTTTGACAGCCTGCACTGCAAGCGCACCTGGCACACGTAACGCCTGTTCCATGCGCACCCTTTGCACGGCTGCATCGTACAGCGCGCCTTGCTTATCCTGCATAGCCCTGATCACTTCATCCGATGTGGCTATACCTTCGGCTGCCATGTTGGATAGCTGGCGTTCCACGTAGAAATCGCCATACTCTCCGAACTCTGATAGTCCGGCTGCCTTGCGCGCCCATCGTTCAGGACGAGAAGCCAACCCAACTATCTTACCCACTGCATCCAGTGGGGTATCTTGTAGCAGGGTTTCAATCGCTCCGGCTGTGCGCGTGCCTGGTAATGGACTGATCTTTTCCGGTGTGCCTTTGATGATGTTGTACGGCACAGACAGGTACAGTGCCGGTGACATCATCAGGGTAACCAGGCTGAATGGATTGCCTACACCTTCATCCCGTTCTGCTTTGGCTTTGATCATTGCAGTTTCCCACAACTGCCCCTGTCTGTTCTTGATCGCATCGTCCAACTGCGCCCGGGTTATGTCGCCGTCCTCTGCCTGACTGCGCAATATCTCTACCGCCTGTTGTGCAATCGCGCTTTGCTGTGTGGCTAATTCGTTGAACGGTTGCAGAAATTGTTGTGGTGGGAATAGCTGCTGCATCGGGTCATAGTATGACGCGCCACCCGCCCAATCAGGCAGGTAAGAAGCGTAGTTTTTCAGCTTGCCTTTCAGTCTGGAAGGTACGCCTTTCTTCTCATACTTCTTTTGCAGGTTGCGGAACTTGGCATACATACCGAACAGCGCCGGTTTGTCGATCATGCGCATCGCCCAATTCATCATCGAGCGGGTGTACCAGAACTGATAGGGGAACACGGTTTCAAGCGCCATGTCCAACGGATAACGTTTCTGGTAATTCAACAGCGCCGCGTCTCTGGTCATCTCGCCCATGCGCATAGTAGATAATTTAACCGATGGCATCTGGCTCTTTACGCGGTTCAGGTAAGAACGCAGACTGGTTGCCGCGCTTTCTGGAATGTCTGCCACGGTCTGCCGGTTGCGCACCTGGTTCTTGCTTTGTTCGCGCATCTCGTCAAGCATAGGTCTGATCATCTCGCGTGTGCTTTCCTCCAGCACCTTGCTTTCTTTCAGCGTTTCCGGCGTATGGCTGGTATTGCCAATGGCGGGGGTCTGGTAAAGGATGTTGGGGTTGTTCGGGTCGAATGTGCCGCGGTTGTTCACTGATTTGATTTGCTCGGGATTGAAGACAGCGTAAACACCTGGCGTCCTTACCACAAAGTTTCCGAGTTTATCTTGTTCCGATTCTACAATTAATCCATCATACCCATCGAATACAAGTTTATCTCTCCAATTAGAAAACCAGTCACTATCTCCAGCGTGAGATGTTCGTATATTATCCCATTCAGCCTGTGATATATTCTTTGGATTTTCGATCTTGATATATTCAGGCATAACGTTCTTTCCAAAAAATTCTGAATAATTCAGATCGTCTGAAAACCAGAACCCGAATTTCGATGGGCCTTTTTTGCTGAAATCCCTGTCAAATACATAAAACTCTGCATCTGTCCCATGATACACCACCAGCGGATCGCCTTCATCGTCAACCACTTTACTGTCACCAAACCATGCCTTGAACTCTGGCGTCTGTGTCACATCACGTGGCGCGGATTGGAATAAACCTTCTCCTGTGTTCCTTGTCTCTCCGTTGATTTCGTATGTTGTTGTTCCGTCTGGCTCTTGTGCGAGAATGTTTACTCCCGCCAGTTTGTCACGTCCGGTCTGAACGGGGGCAGCTTCAACTTCTGCTGGGGCTGGGGCTGGGGCTGTTGCTGCTTCGGTTGCTGCTTCGGCTTGCGCAAAGAGTCCTTCTGGTTCTGGTTGGATTTCTCTTGTGATGGCATCGAATATCTCTCCTTTTGTTACACTGGGTATCTCTCCAAACAAACCCATTTGACGCGGGTCTGGCTGGTTCATTACGGCTACTGAATAACTATTCAACATCTCGCGCAATGCCTTTGATCGGCGTCCATTCTCTGCGATAAAAGCCAACAACTGCTGCTGGAATGGATTCAATTCCTGCTCGAACATCGAGCCTTGCGACAGGTAATCCTGCACGCTCAATCCGTTTTGTTTCAGCCTGGCGTACACGTCAGCGGCTTTGGATATGTCATCAACAATGGACAGATCAGCAGCCCTGTAACCAGATCGGATAGCGCCTTCTGCCTGCGCCATATTCCCCAGGCTGGAGTACATAGCGGCTTCAATGTTCTTGATAACCGGATTGACGCTCTCGCTGAATATCTTTAGCAATCGTTGTCCGGCTTCCCCGGGGTAGGTCTTTGCGAACAGCGCATTTTTCAGGCGGTTCAATCCTTCCGAATTGATATTCCCGTTTGCGTCTACCACTGCTGCACGTTCATTGGCTGGCAGCATTTCCACAAACGCCCGGATGATATTGATATTCGCGGCAGCTTGTAATGCCTGGTCGATGCTCTGGTTCTCTCCAACTTCCAGCACAGAAAGCATGGTGTCATTCACACTCTCGCTGTCCTGCAAGGCCTGTTCAAATGGCGACATGCGCAAGACTGCTGTCTGGTTGGCTTCCTTCACAAAGTCCATGCGATTGACATTATCCATGCGCTCACGCACCAGCACAGGGTTACGCAATCCCTGCATATCCTGTTCGCTCAATCCATATTCCGGCAGGCGCACAGCCAGTTCGTTGATGTAGTCCTGGTAGTTCTGCGGGTAATTCTGTGCCGCCATACGCAGCGCCAATGTTCTGCCGTTGCCGCTTTCCACAACCATATCACTGCCGATAATGGGGATACCTCTGTCAAGCTGGCGTGTGTCGCTCAATAAAGCGATTGGGCTTAGGTCGCTGGCAATGCGGTTTACCTGCGCCTGGCTTGCCGCTCTGTCTCTCATGCGCGGTTGAAGTTCGGCGGGGTATCCTGGTGTCAGGTTGAAGTTCTGGTCATGCGAAGCGATCAGATCATCCAGGCTTACCAGACGATAGCGGAAGTTATAAACCTGGTTCGGGTCTGCACCAAATGCGGTGGTTGTGTTTCCGACAGGGCGCATCTTCAATATCTCTGCCTTGTCGTTGCGCAACTTCAGCTGTTCCTCGCTGAATAACATGCGGTCGAATACGTCCTTGATGCGGATGGTCTGGCCATTCACATCAAACTGCGCCTTGATGTCCACGTCAATATCGCTGCCCTGTATCTTCTTGTAGATATTCAGCAGCCATTGACTGAACTTCTGGAATACGTTCTGCATCTTGGGCGGTATGCTCTCGTTGTCCTCTGCCAGATAGCGTTCAAACCCGCGCGCAAACTTTTCCTCTGCATCCACGTAACGCTGCTTCTCTGCCGCGCTCAACTTGCCTGCATCAAAACGCTGCTGGAAGTCTGTAAATTCCTGCGCGTCCTTGAAGCCGCCCCATTGTGCCACTGCTTCAAGATCGTTGCCGTCAATATCCCTGCGCCACACGTGAGCCAGTTCATGCACCAGGGTAGATACATCCGCTCCCTTGAAAGCGCGAATGACAGCGCGCCCATCATGCAGGAATTGCACACCGCCTTTGGCATCCTGTTCAATTTCGGCAGGCAGTCCTTTTGCGATACGCCGTTCTTCAAAGGCTTGTCTTGCCAGTTCAGGTGTAACCTCATCCATTGATTTCACATCAACGCCGGTGTACTTCTTGACAATGTTGATGATGTACTTGTCGTTGGGACCACCAGACTTTGTCGCTGTGTTGATCCCGTACTGCCGGGCAAGGTCGAGAACGGATTGGTTCTGGAATAGCGGTTGACCCTGCATAACACTTTCACGCATGGCAGGGGTGATGTCAAAGGAAGGGACCTTGTTCTCTATTCCAGATCGAAGCGGAATTGTTGTTTCTCCAACACTGCCGCCCCACTTCTTGATGTACTTGCGGATGATGTTGGGTATCTTCTGATCGTAGAAGGCTTTCATGCCTTCACCGCCGACGGATAGGTCGTTGCCTTCCCACTTCATCCATGTTCCGTCGTCTTGTGCATTAACAATCTTGTTGGCAAGGTCTTTGCCGATAGTGTCTGCTAAGTCGTCTTGGGTAAGTGATCCTTTGGATAGAAGCGTTTGACCGTCTTTATGGGCGGTTAATTCATACGTTCCATCAGTATTCTTGTGCGTGCGAACATAGTCAACCTGTTTCGCAAGGTCGTACCTATCAGCCTGCATCTTGCCAGTCGTCCAGGCAACACGATCATAGCCATTCTCTGCCGCCCAGCGAATAGCGCGCTTGATTGCCAGTTCTTCCCAGTTCTTTGCGAATGGGGCTTGGGGGACGCCACTTGTCCTGTTCAGAACCGTCGCTAGTTCTTCGGCCTTTCTGCTTAGTTCTTCATATCCTTTGATTGACTCTTGGTTCTGGTTATCATACGGATAATTCGCAAGTCTCTCAACAATAGCATTATGTTCATTTCTTGCTGTTTCAATTTCTTTGCTCGAAGCTTTATACCCTCTATCCCTTCCCGTTTGATGCCAGTCGCTTTGTATTTCTTCCAGGAATAACACGCGCTTGCCGTCAACATCGGTGCGGTCATTGAATCGGATGTGGGCTAAGACGTTTGGTTCGTCCCAATGAGATGATTTGTAAACTGTTCCCTGATGGAGTTTAAAATAATTTTGAATCGCAGTTTCCCTAGTTGGACCAGAACCATACCGAGCTGTCCCCTGAACAGATGGCCCTTCAACAACCCATCTCGAATTAGGAAATTGGTCGCCATTATCTCTGACGGTATATCCAGATGGCAGCACGCCTTCTTTCCCCGGCAACGTCAGCAGTAATTCGCGGTAGTTCTCGCCGCCGGGCAGGGTGTAGGTGCTGAATTTTGGTTCTTCTGCTGGTGGATTATCAACAATCTGTGCGTCGTTGGCACCATAATACATTCTTCCAACGTTTTTTAGTCTCTCCAAGTCGTCGTCCGTGGCCATGATTGTTTTGCGACTGTCGTATAAGGTGTACTTTGTACCATCAAATGTTATGTAATAGCCGCTATCCAAGTTTGAATGCACAACCTCATTAACCACAACCTGATTTTCCTGCAAGAAATCAATTACATCTTGCTTGCTTACCGATCCCTTTTGTCCAGACAGCCATTCATCGAAGCCAGACGATTGCAGTTCGTCAGCCTTTACCTGTCCCTGCAACATGCCGCGTATCTGTTCTGGCGTGGCTTTGTTCGGCATCTTCTGTTCGATGGTGCGCTGTAACTGCGAGTAATACCAGCTTCTTTGCTCTGCCTGCCTGAAATCCACATCCCCTTCGCCGCGTAAGAAACCTGCAAGGTGTGTCACATACCATTCCTCTGCCTTGCGTCCGGTGCGTTCAGCCCATCGTTCAGCGTGCAGGTCTGCCATCATGCGTGCCGCTGTGTATTCATCCTTACCCAGTTCAAACGTGTCGCGCATTTGCTTAAACAGCGTATCTTTATTCAGGTGCGCATCCACTTTGGTTTGCGCTTCCTGTTTGGCTGTCTCCGCTTCTTTCAGCACTTCCATTGCTTCGACGTGCGCTGATACTGCTTCTTCCGGCATCAAGGGTTCAGCTTCGGTTGGTTTTGCCTGTTCTCCCCACAGTATTTGTTCGGCGCCGACTATCTCCGCTTTCTTCATTTCCAGCATGAGCGGTTTGTATTCGGTGTCAAGAAACTGCTGCCATGTCTTTGTCGCTTTACCTGTCATCAGTTCATTGCGGTATGCGGTCATGGCCTCGATCATTCTCTGGCGTACACCCCATACACCTTGCCGCCACTGTAAGGCTTCCTGCGCTGGTCGCCCGGTGTGCTGCTCAAACATTTGCGCGAACAGGTTATCCAGTTCACCTTGCATGGTCTGCTCGTTGCTGGCGTGTACCTGGTACATCTCGGATAGCTTCTGCTTGATCTGCGCTGCCGCTGCTTTGGCCGATCCCTTCGGCTGTTTCTTCCAGTCCGTTGCAAAGTATTCACGCCACAGGTCGTGACTTCCCGGAACATGCCGCACCATCATGGGATTTTCTGCAATTTCTTGCGGGGTCATGCGCTTGCCGGTAACGATATTCACATCATAGCCGTCGTAGAATTCGCGCCATTGATCCATGTTGCCGCGTGTCAATTCAAGATACTTTGCTCCAGCCTCATTGTTTATATCAAGCACACGCAGAATACCGGCTGTTACCTGCAATTCAAAATCGTTGATGCGTTTCCATGACCGGCTGTCTCGCTCGTTCAGGTCGCGCCATGCCATATTGCGTTTATCAAAGTCCGCGTCCTGTTCATCCAGTCGTTTCAGCATATCTTCAATAGCTCCAAAGTGTGCAACCCAATGATCGGTAAGACTGGTGATCATCTCATTGAACAATTCGACAGCACCGCTAAAACCTTTTGCTTTCACCTGTTCAGCTGCTTCATCGCCAGCGTCCAGAATATCTTGCGCGGTCTTACGGTCTAACAGGTCATCCACTTCACGGTTGAATACGTTAAAGGCTCTGTCCACATCTTCAACAGTTTTGGCATTAGCCAGCCGTGCGCGCAGGGTTTCGTCAATCCCCAGGTCTTTGATAAGCTGCACCGCAACATCCGGGTTATCTTTGAATATCTTTGCTGCGGCATCATCAATTGACCTGGTCACATTCACCGCAGCAGCAGGCTTATAGATGTTGTTGATTACCTCGTCCATGTTCATACCAGAACGAATGGCAGAGTACACGTAGCCGGGCAGGTCAGGGTTTACGTCACGCAACGCCTGTTCCAATTGTGCCGGCATCTTATCGAAGCCGCGCCCTGGTCGCCACAACTGATCCCACGTGCGCTTCATGGCAATGGTGTAAGCCTGCCTGCTCTCGGACTTCTCCAATTCGCCAGACAGCTTTGACATCAACCCAAACTTTTGTCGCGTCTTGTTCACGTTCTTGATGATCTCTGATAGCTTGCCTTCACCAATGTTTATCTTACGAACATCACCCATGTATTGACCGAGACGCCCGCCTTCTTCTGTTCCTAATCCAATCTCCAAGCGGGCAGGGGATAGACCGAAACGATTATCCCAACCGTCCAGTTGATCTTTCGTCATGTATCCGAACACGCCTTCGGTTGCGCGGGTCACCCAGTTATTCAAGGCGTTGTTCACCAGGTAAGCAGGGTTCATGTCCAGCAGTAGGGCAGACTGTGACGCCTTCGCCAGCATAAAGAACTTGTTCATTGCGCTGGATTCTTTGATGCCGAAGTGTTCTTTGGTAAAGTCCCATGCCATGTCGTCAATCGCCAGCATGGTTTTAGCGCGCCACTCCCCGAACTTCCATGAATGGTTGCCGTCCGTGAACACAGCAAACTGATCTTTCAAACTCTCTGGCGTAAGTACCTTGTTCTCGTAGTCCTGCACGATACCTTTTGCATTGGGGTCTTGCGATTTCCGGGCAGTCTCCACCAGTCGCAGCAGAACGGTTTGCGGATCAGACTTCAAATCTTTCACCAGCACAGATGAATCCACATTGAGTATCTTCGCCATGTTCTCCAGCATGGATACCTTCGGTTGATCAGCCGCCCATTCTGCCGCCATGTTTTCCAGCACGCCAGACTTCACCACCTGCCGCAATGCTGCTGATGTGGTCGCGGTCATCGGGTTTTTTAGTATGGCTTCGCCCGCCTGTCCTGCTTCAACAGGTCTGACATTGGCGTACTGCTGCACCAGCTTGATCACTTCCTGCGACTTCTGAATGTTGTCCAGGTTTGGGTCGTCCGCTTCGAGAGACAGCGCAGATAGGTTGTCCATCAGCATCGCAATAAAGGTAGACGACTTTGCTTCCGGGGTCATGTTGCGAAGGTAGTTTAACCACTTGCCCGATCCCGCTTGAAGTTCTTTATACTGCCCGTTCTCGTCCAGCCCCAGCACAGTTTTATCCATCCAGTGCAGGTCTTTGGCTTCGGGGATTGCGCCTTCTGGAAAGCCCGTGCCTCCCTCAACCATCGCCTTATATGTTCGTATAGCTGTGAGTGGTGACTGCGTTCCCTGTACTCCGGTCAATTTCTCTGCCAGTTGTTGAATACCAGGTGGCAGGGCATCAATAAGCAGGTTGCCTTTACCTGCCTCAAATGCAGCGGATAATCTTGGGTTGCCGGATATGTCGCCGATCTTTACGCCAGCCGCAGTAGCAGCAGCAGGTACAAAGTTCAGCGGGTCATACACCAGGTGGCCGATGAAATCATTCATTGCGCCAACATCGCCGTAACGATCCAGGATGTCAGCGTACACAGTTTCAAGCGGTTCACCATCCCACAGGCGGTCAATCACTTCTTGCTGGATGTTCCCGTTCAGTGGGGCAGTGCGGTTGCGGTTCAGCACAGGCACAGGCTCGACGTATCCCTGGCTTAGTTTCCAGGTCATACCTTCCGGTGTGGATTGCCACTTGTAGTTACCGAGCAGAATGTCTGCGGGTCCAACATTCTCTTTTGCCATGGCTTCCAGGTTGCGGGTGAGGTCGATGATCTGCTTGCCTGGCAGTAAAGGATTATCCAGGCTGGTTTCCTGCGCCATGTGTCCGGCTTGCCAGATAGCGCCCATCAATTCTTTGTCTTGCAGGACTTTCAATATTCCTTCTGCTGTTCCGTCTGATGCTCCGATTACTCCACCAGGCGTGGCAACAACTCTTTCAAGTCCTTCTGCCAGAATATCAAACACGCTGAACACATCAGCCAGGCCTGTTACCTGGCTGCCAGTTACATTCTCATATGCGCCTTCAGCTCCAATCAGCAGCGGAAGTCCGATCATTCCGATAGCTGCACCGGGGGGGCCTGCTACCAGACCGCCGATCGCTGCGCCTGTCCCTGCTGCGCCAACAACACCGGGAATAGACGGCAATAATGAGCCGGTTGCCTGTGACCATGCCGGTCGTCCTTGCATGGGTTGCCCACTGAACATGGAGAGATACACTTTCGCCCAGGCTGGCATATCCTTCCAGTCCTGCACGCGTTTGTATCCCATGGCTTGCAGTGGATCGGCTTTCACTTCTGCGCGCTTCGCATACTCTGTCGCTGTATTCAATTCGCTTTGCGGCTGCTGCACATTCTGCGGGGTGATGGCGTTGATCTTCTGCAATCGCTGCTGTTCTGCCTGATAATCCTGTGGCAGTGGGCGCTTGAAATATTCCTCGCCGCCCCACAGATATTCATCCGGCGGTACTTTCATTCCACGCAGGAATGGAGTAGCCGGGTCATCGTCTGGCAATTGCTGCCACTGATACCACGGCTTGTTGTCGTTGCGCTGCTCGAACCATTTGTAAGCGGCCTTCACGCCGTCTACGTCCAACCAGTCCGGCGGTTGCCAACCATCCGGCGCAGATTGAATCACATCATGGTAACGCGCTACCCGATACGGGTTCTCCCAAAATCCACGCAAGCCAGCCTGTTCGTCCCGCTGCCACGTCCAGTAGTTTCTCGGTGTGGCAAGGTAACGCTGGATGGCATTATTCAAGTCGCCCTGTTCTGTGCCTTTCACAGTGGACATGCCGTACTGATACCACGGCTGCGATGTGTCGTGCTGGATCGGCTGTGGCTGTGCCTGTTGCGGTTGCGCCTGTTGTTGCTGTGGTTGCTTTGGTTCAGGCGGTGCAATCGGTTTCGGCTGCTGTTTGTATTGGGGATTATTCGCCCACGCATCGGGTTGCGGTGTCGTCATATTAAATTCTCCAGTTCACCAGGGCTTGCGTCCAGTTAGCGGGGTTGCTGCTGTACCATCCACCACCACCGCCGCCACCGAACATCCACCACGGGTATTGCTGATATGGATAATAGGACTGTTGCTGTAAGGATTCGACTGCCGGTGTGGGAATATCAAAGTTCATTAGTCCGGTAATAGCAGGCAGTTCCTGACCGTTCAGCATCTGCACCGTTCCCATTTCAAACGGCGTGGTATTCTGCGGCTGCTGCTTCTGTTGCTTTTCTGCGTTGGCTTTGGCTTCTTCCAGCATCCGTTGCTGCCGCTTCTGCCCGGTGAAGTCCAGCGATTCGGGTAAGGTATTGGGGTCAACGGGAGTATCCTTGTACGCTCCCTGCTTCTGTCCACCCGCCCATTGCACCGCTGAAGCATACGGATTGCCAGCCCAGGTAATCGGTTGCGCCATGCTGCCGGCCTGCATGTTGTTACCCAGGAAGTTCCAACCCGGCTGCATACCTGCCGCCCAGGATGGAAGCTGCTGCTGTT
>ERZ795059.1512-NODE-1512-length-25736-cov-14.488922_pt1 | contig 25736 bp, 20 predicted proteins | sample MGYA00375143_ERZ795059 | MGnify/ENA primary metagenome ERZ795059 (study PRJEB30188, sample SAMN05720168) | activated sludge metagenome | isolation source: Anaerobic digester | place: USA | collected 2015-01-07 ... | reverse complement strand
CGTCATGTTCTTTCGACATGTGGTTCATGTCGTTGATAAGACCGCTGAGAGCGTCTATGCACTTGTTGAGGTTGTTCTTAATCTCGTTGAAATCGCCGTTGTAGTTGTCGGTGATTCTTGCAGGAATATCTCCATTGCTGATGCGGTCGATGTATTCTGCGGCCACATTCAGCGGGCCAATGACCGCGTCCAGCGTGTCGTTTACTCCGGCGACTATCTTGCGGAAGTCGCCCTGATGTTTTGAGGCGTCCGCGCGGGTTGCTAGCTTTCCTTCGACAGCAGCTTGCGACAGCACGGAAGCGTCTGCCACTAGTAAGTTAACAGCGTCGATGCACTTGTTGAGGTTGTTCTTAATCTCGTTAAAATCGCCTTTATACTCGTCTGTGATTTTCGGTGGAATATCGCCATTGCTTATGCGGTCAACGTACTCTGCGGCCACGTTCAGCGGGCCTATAACAGCGTCCAGCGTGTCGTTCACGCCTGTTACTATGCCCCTGAACTCGAAGTTTACTTTTTCGGGGTCTCCGCGGGTCGCGAGCTGTCCGTTCACGGCGGCTTCCGCCAGCTTGCCGGCTTCGCCCATTAGAGTTCGGATTATTCCGTTAACGTTGGATATGAAATACAATCCGAGAGCTATCGCCAACAAAACGCCAACGGCGATGATTATCAGCATCATGGTGCGGGCTGACGCCGCCATTGCTTTAAAAGCTTCATCCGCCTCTAGCGCCCCCGCATCATTGATATGCTCAATCTCCATTAGAAGGTTGTCCGCTTCGAGCCAGTCTCCTCTTGCAATCATGTATGCTTCATAAGCTTTGTCGTCGATAGAAGCTACGCGAGCGTCCTGTTCCGACACGCCCGAATCGATCAATCTTTCCTTTTCTTTCATGTAGTTCATAAAAGTCTCGTGTCCATTCTTCCAGCTTTCAAAAGTGGACGCGAAGGAACTCCATACTTTTTCCTCTTCCGCAGTGCGCTCTATCGGCTCGAACACCTTCCAGTTCTCTTCCAAGTCTTCCATGCGGGCGTCAACATAATCAAATTGAGCTTTTCTGACCTCCGGGTCAGAGAACATTTTCGTGACGAGCAACCCTCGCTCGCCAACGCCGACCGCCCTCAAAGCGGCCATCATATTTGCGATGGATTCGATGCTTTTGAGATTCACATTATAAATAATGTTTTCCTCGTTGGCCATGTTGTTCATGGACCTGATGCTCATTCCGCCTATCCCTGCCGCCACAATAACGAGCAGCGCGAACGCGACAATGAGTTTTAATCCTAGCTTCATTCGGTCAAGCATTTTCTTGTTGCCTCCCTCTCATTTTCAGGTTTATCGCGCAACGCGCGTCATTTTACAGCTTCCGACAGCTTCACTATCTCTGAGTCTGTCAGCACTTTCTTGATGTCCAGCAGGATTATTACTTTGTCTTTCGCCTTTCCGATGCCAAGAATGAACTCTGTGTTGATTTGCACTCCAAAAGACGGCGTTTCTTCGATATCGCCTTCTTTTATGTCCAGCACTTCAGACACATGGTCAACCACAACGCCCATCTGCATCTCTTCCAAGTCAACCACGATGATGCACGTTTCGTCCGTGTCGTCCTGTTTAGACATGCCGAATTTCAGTCGAAGGTCCACAACAGGAATGACTTTCCCGCGCAGATTGATCACGCCGCGCACGAAGTCGGGCATGCGCGGCACATTGGTTATCTCCATCAAGCCGATGATCTCGCGCACCTTCAGAATCTCAAGTCCGTACTCTTCTCCGCCTAGAGTGAAGGTGAGATACTTGCTGAGTTTCTGGATTTGCGATTCAACTGTCGCTATTGCCATATCGCGTCCTCCTTTCTTGTGTTTTATTTATCTAATAAAAAAATATTTCAGTTATTGTGAGCCAATCGAATCATGCCTGTTGTGTCAAGAATGAGCGCCACTCGCCCGTCTCCCATAATCGCGCCGCCGGAAACCCCGTCGAGATTATCGAAAGTTTTTCCCAGCGTTTTTATGACCACCTGCTGCTGGCCTTCCAATTCATCGACCATCAGCGCGCAACGGCTGCCGTTGCCGCCTATGACAACTGCCAGCGCATTTGTCGGGTCCGTTTTCGCGTTTCGCAAATCGAAAAGCCGATGCACTCTGAACAAAGGCATCAAATCGCCTCTGACGGACAGCATCTCGCCTTTTCCTACCACCGTGTCTATCTGCGAAGCTGAAGGCCTAAGCGATTCCACAATGGCGATGGTCGGTATGATGTATTTTTCATTCGCCACGTTAACAACCATTCCGTCGATAATCGCCAGAGTGAGCGGCAGCCGGATTGTGAACACCGAGCCTTTTCCGGTTTCTGACTCGATTTCTATTCTTCCGCGCAATCCTTCGATACTTCTCTTAACAACGTCCATGCCAACCCCGCGCCCCGACACTTCGGTGACCTTCTTTGCGGTTGAAAAACCGGCGTGGAATATAAGTCCGAATATGTCCCGGTCGGACATTTCCGCGTCAGCCGCGACAATGTTTTGAGCTATTGCCTTGGCAAGAATAGCCTCTTTGTTTAATCCGCGACCGTCGTCCGCGATTCTTATCACAACAGTTCCGCCTTCATGCGCCGCAGACAGATGTATGCTCCCTTTATCCGGCTTCCCGGTGGCGCGCCGCTCTTCAACCGTTTCTATACCGTGGTCAACAGAATTCCTGACCATATGCACCAGAGGACTGCTTATCTCCTCGACCACATTGCGGTCCAGTTCGGTGTCTTCGCCCGAAAATGTCAATTCAACTGCGGTTCCGCACTTGACGGACAGGTCGCGCGCCAGCCGAGTCATCTTCTGGAATGTGTTCTTCAGCGAGACCATCCGCATGCTCATCGCAAGCTCTTGCAACTCGCGTGTTATCTTGCCTAGGTGAGAAACATTTCGCATGAGTTTGGGGTTCTTGGTCGCGGCTATCTCTTTCTCTTGGGTCACCATCGCGTTTGCGATTACAAGCTCGCCGACAGCGTCTATAAGCGCGTCCAGTCTCGCCGTGCTGACCTTTACCATGCCGTCGGCTTTGGCGTTTCCAGCTCTTGATTCCTGACCGACTGTTCCTTGCGCGGCGGACTCTTCAATTGCTGCCCCTAAGACGATCACGCCCTCCAGACAGTTCGTCTTAGTTCCATTTCGTTCTGATTCTCTCGCTACGGGATTTTTCAGCCGCTCTATCAGCTCGTAATAGCCACCCGGCGTTGCGTACTTCTCGCCGGACATCGCCGCATTTATTCCTTCCACCATTTCCTTCATAAAATCCACTGCGGCGAACGAAGCGTTCGCGGTCGGGCCGACCATCTCTATGTCTCCGCGCCGCGCCTTGTCCAGAAGGCTCTCGGCGTGGTGCGCTACTTCCTGCACATCTTTAAGATTCAGAAATCCCGCGATTCCTTTGATGTTGTGAAAACCTCTGAATATTTCATTGATTAGCGCGCTGTCGCCCGGATTCTTTTCAAGCTCGACAAGCGCTACCTCTGATGTGTGTAGATACTCGCGTGATTCGGTAATGAAATCCACAAGCTCCGGGTTGTTGATGTCAATCTCGACAGAAGGAAACGTTATAGCCATCGAGGCTGCGGCAATGCTGGCGGAGGAGAGAGCGCGCGATGCTAATTCCCGGCCGACATATTCAAGCGACGTAACAACTCTCTCCAAAACCTCCGCTTTTTTCTTTTCGTCGTCATGCCATGAGCCGGACAGACAATCATTAACATACTCTTTGGCGTCTTTCAGCGCGTCCGTCATATCGTCAGAAACGCGGCCCCCGCATCCGGCCAGCAAGCGCTCGACCGCCTCGAATAGCCGCGCCACATCCGGAATCCCGGCGTCTTCCGCCGCTTCTCTCAGCAGGCAGGCATGTTCGAGAACCGATTGCGCCGAATCCGCTATGCCGAAAGCGAGGTCATCAATTCCTGTTTCAAAAGCTTCAAGTTCCTCAGCGAGACTCTCCAAGAACTCGCCGATTGCCATGTTAGCGCCGGACTCAAAACCTTCTCCCGGAGTTTCACCAGCGCTCTCAGTCACTTGTGAAAGCATCCTTCTGAACCATTCGGCAGATTCGCGAAGTTCGCGGACTCCTATCTCAAAAGATGTTTCTTCAGAAAGGATGTCCGCCGCTATCTGCGCTGCGCAGCGAGCGACGGAAACAGCGTCCGCCGAGGCAGACACCATCATCTCTATCTTCCAGAAAAAATCTTTTATTACCCCCAGTATGTGGCCGTCTTTGCTCTCCATCTGATCTAAAAGACCTTCAAGCAACTCCAACTGCATTTCAAGGTCGTCTGAGATGTCTGCGCATTTCAAGCAAACTGCGGCGACTCCAGCGTCTGCTACAGGCTTCTCTGCCCCGGCGCTCTCCGATTCCGGCTCTTCAGTATTTGTTTCCCGCGAAAGCCTTTGCAGAAGCTCCGTCGCTTCGCAAAGCGCCGAATACCCTTCGCCGAACGGCGTTTCGCCATCCAATAGCTTTCCGGCGATATCAGATACGCTTTCGGCGACCGCGACCATTTCATCGCGCGCGCCTTGCAATCCGGCGATTCTTTCAGCGCATTCCCGAATATGAACAGCCGCTTCCGCATTGTCTTCGTCCATGCTTGCGACAAACCCGGAAAGCTCTTCTATCAGCGAGAGAACATTTTCAGTAAATTCATCCTGCATTTTTCCACCCTCAGTCTTTTAACCGCCGCAGATTGCGCTCAGGCGTAATAAAAAGATTGAAACGCATTTCCAAATCCAATATCTCGAATGATTTTTTCAGCTTCGCGGCTTATGTCCACAACGTCAAACAAGTCGCCGCGCTCTTCTATTCTTGATTTCAAATCGATAAGCTCCGCCGCGGCGCCCGGAGACAGATATTCAACTTTTCCCATATCAAGGTAGCATTTCATGCATGCTCGGCGCTCGAATCTTTCGATCGCATGCTTAAGAGTGTCTATGTCTGTCGCCTTCACGCTTCCTCTTATTTCAAGCTCCGTTGGCCCGCCTTCTCCGGCGGAACACTTAATCCTTATTCTCATTCTGCCCTTTTCAATGTCTCGAGTTCTTTTCATATTCCGCCACATACTGCTGGTCCTCTCGCAATATTCCGGCCTTTCCAATGCTTTTAATTCTTCTATACCGCGTTAGCCGGCCTCGCTCCGCTTCGGCTATAATTACTCGTCGGCAGCATCCTTTGAGATATCTTCATCAGCCTTTCTAAGTCGAAAGGTTTTGAAAGAAATTCGCAGTTGTCAGGTCTCTTGTCCTTGAAGTCCTCTTTAGAAGCGCATTTGCCTGATATAACAATCACTGGCGCGCGCGCGAATTCTTCGTCTCTTCTAAGCCTTTCAATAAACTCCCACCCGTCCATAACCGGCATAACTATGTCCGTCACTATGATGTCAGGCCTGAAATCAGCTGCCGCCTCAAGCGCTTCCGCCCCGTTCGCGGCTTCTCTCACTTCGTATCCCGCCGACTCATAAATACAGAAAAGCAACTCGCGCATTTCTTCTTCATCGTCCACTATCAGCGCTTTCCACATTATTCCCACCTTCTTAGCCGTTCTTGCGCTTTTTGCAGCGCAACTCCATCTCTCGCGTTTTCAGAATGCTTTTTACCTCGAACACTATCCTGTCTTGCCTTATTACTTTCGAGGCCCCGATTCTATAGGCTAGGTATCTATGGTTCGCCGGCTCTTCATGAACAACCAGCAAGATATTAAGTCCTTCCAACTTCTTTTTTACATCCAAAACGCTTCTGCTCCATCTCTGCGCGACCGCCGCGTTTACTATTAACAAATCAGGCTTCATATCTACGGCTGTTTCAAAGTCATACTCTTTCTTGTTTAGCCCATCTATAACCTTTGCGTTTTCGAGCCTTGATATGATTTCAGATATGATTTCTTTCGTTTTCTCGTCTTTTTCCAGAATCAGAACTTTGAAACTCATAGATGTAAGCTCTCGTTGTAGAATGTCTGCTTCGCGCATTATTCGGCTTGCTGATTCTCTCATAACTTTCTTTTCGTTTTTACTAGTTTTGTTGTTTGCGCTAACAATCTATCAAGAATATCGTTGCCGAAATAGTCGCTATAAATACATATTGATGTAGCATTTATCATGATTCATCATGTCGCATTAATGCGACGCAATCATATCTAAATGGTCGTGATTGCGAGCAAGTTCTCGATGTCTGAGATTGAGGCGTTCTGATACTACCGGACCAATTCACCCTTCAGTCATCAATATAATACAGAACAATAAGGATGAATGAATAAATCAACTTCGATATAGAAAAGTAATAATGACTGTTATTTATAAGGAATAACAATGTGATAAAACTCTTTGTTGAAGAAACAATATTAAACTCGAAAGAATAGAAACTAGCTATTAATCAATCCGTTTTTGAGCGCAAACTGAACGATTTCCGAGTTGTTTTTAAGTTTTAGTTTTTCCATAAGCCTTTTTTTGTGGGTGGCGACAGTGCTGACGCTGATGCAGAGTTGGTCGGCAATTTCTTTCTGCTCGTGCCCCTCGGCAAGCCTTTTGATGATTTGAAACTCTCTGTCTGATAGATATGAAAGAGCTTTATTTGAGTTGTTTTTATACATTCTAGAAGCGACTTTTTCCGCTATTGAGGGATGTGTGTATATTTTTCCAGCGGCAATATTTCTGACAATATTGGGAAGCTCGGCTGCGGAAGACGCCTTGAGCGCGTAACCGGCCGCGCCCGCTTTCATAATTCTTAACGCGTACTCTTCATCGTCGTGCATTGTCAGTATGAGGATTTTGGTTTGAGGGCATGAATGCGCGGCGAATTTCGTCACCTCAAGCCCGTCCATGTCCGGCATGTCCAAATCAAGCAGCATAACGTCAATTGTTTCTTTATTCAGCAACTCGATTGCTTCTCGCCCTCCGCCGCCCATGCCAACAACTACAATATCGCTTTGGCTTTCAAGAATTTTACGGATGCCGTCTCGAACAATTTCATGGTCGTCAACGATAGCTACTCGAATCATTAATGACACATCCTTATAGATGTTTATGGAATGATTGTAATTGTTCCCAATATCCATTGTCAATGTTGAGAAATTGGCTTGTCCTAATTAAAGCAAATCAGAGAAGAGCGCTGTGCCACCAGTAACAGTTCGAGATTCATCCAACCCGCTCCTAATTAATATCAATTAACATCAGTTTGTCGCAGTATCGGAACTTTCATCACTATTTGAGTCCCTTTTCCTCTAGCCGACTTGACTTCCAGATCCCCGCCGCATATCATCGCTCTTTCCCTCATGCCGATCATCCCCAAGCCCTTCTTGATCGCTTTTTCAACTTGTTTTTCCTCGATGTCAAACCCTTTTCCGTCGTCAGTTATCATAATCTTCAGCCAGTCCGCTTTCTTGGTCATAGAAATGGAGACATTCTTGGCGTTCGCATGCTTCTCGATATTAGTAAGCGACTCCTGCGCCACCCTGAAAACGCATATCGTAGAATCAGGCGATATTTCTTCTGCTCCGACATCAGCAAGAAATAGTCTTGTCTTAATTTTGTTTCTTTCCATAAACTCCTTGGCCATCGCCCTGATAGCAGGCTTCAGCCCCATATCGTCAAGCACCAGCGGCCTTAACCCTTTGCAAATCCTTCTAACCTCTGTTGCGGCGGTTTCAATTTTTTCTGACAGCGAGGCCAAGTTTTCTGGGCTGACGCTGCTCAATCCCATCATCCATGCTATTTCCAGAGCCAGCCCTGTCAGAGACCTTCCAATATGGTCGTGCAACTCCCTCGACAGCCTGTAACGCTCTGATTCGAGCGAAACAATAAGGTTGTGCGAAAGCCCTTTCATCTGCTCTTCGCTCTTTTGCAGCGCCTGTTCTGCGAGTTTTCTTTCGGTTATGTCCGTCAACATTGCGAAAGAGCCTTCAAAACGCCCTTCATCGTCTATAAGCAGAGTCGCCGACACCAGCATCCATAGCGTTCGTCCGTCCTTGTGCTTAAAACGCCTTTCATATTGACTGCTTTTCCCGGAACGCCTCAACTCTATCTGCTCTTGGTGGTTGTCCGGGTCGTCAGAAAATAGTAAATCATCCATATCTATTCCTATCATTTCTTCGATTGTTAGCCCCAACATTTCAGCCATCCTCTGATTAACATAAACAATTCTATAATCATCGTCGACGGCCAGTATGCCTTCATTGGATGTCTCAGCCAATCGTCTGTACTTTTCCTCGCTCTGCATCAAAGCCTGAATGTTTCTGCTCTTTTCTCTTTCAAGTCGTCCCGCCCAAATAATCGACGCGCAAGCCTGCGTCAACGGCGTGATAAGCTCGGCGATATTTTCGTCGTATCCACCTTCTCGGTTCGCTACTCCGGCGACTCCAATTATTTCGCCGCCGTAATAAATGGGAACACCCATATAATTCTCAAGACTAGGATGCCCTTCAGGTAGTCCTCTGAAATATGCGCTGTTCTTAACTTTGTTGGCTATGATGGGTTTGCCCTCAAGCACGGGCGCCCCGGCAAGGTTGTTCAGATTCCTGAATTCCAGTTTTCTCTCTACTAATTCATCGTAAAGTTTCTTGGATTTATCATCCCATGAAATGTCTGTCATTGAGAGGCTTAATTTGTAGGGAGTTCCATCCGCGTCTCTTAAAACCTCGTCAAAAAAACCATAAGTGCTGTTTGTCGCGTTGACAAGGATGTTTAGCATGTTCTTATACACTTCGCCGTGGCTTTGCCCCGATATGAAAAGCCCCTGAATCTTTTGTATAGATGTCAAAAGCTCCTTCTGGATTTTCAAGCTCTGCTCTTTGTCCCTGTATTCGGTGATGTCATGCCCGAATATTGCGATATAATGCACTATGCCACCGTCGTCTTTCGCAGGATACACATGATGGCGCAAAGTCTTTCCGTCTCGAACATCTTCAAAAATAATGGGTTTTCCGGATTTTTTCACTTCTTCTACGCGCGCGCGCCTTGTTTTTGCGAGTTCTGGGGAAAGAAAACTGTATAACGTCTTTCCGCATACATCCTCAATTCGAAAGCCTAAACGATGCGCCGCAATAGGATTGCAGAGAATTACTTTGCCGTCGGTGTCTATTAAAAAAGCGGATTCCGGGCTGGCGTTTATTATTGCTGTCAAATTGTTTCTGCTGTTTCTCAGTTCTTCCTCAATATATTTCCTCTCTGTTATATTCGTAGCTATTCCGCATAACGCCACGGGTTGTTCTAGTTCGTCAAAAACAACCTGTGTGCGGCAGTCCATTATTATTTCAGAGCCTTCTGCCGTGTAGTTGACCACCTCGCCTCTCCAGATTCCGTCGCGCAACGTTTTTTTTAATATTTCTTTCTGCGTCGCCCCTTTTTCGGCGTCCTCTCCAAACACATCCGTGGTTTTCCCTAACATGTCCTCTGTCGGAATGCCTAACAGTTTTTCCTGTGCTGTATTCACATAAGTTATTTTGCCGTCAAGGTCCGTAATTGTGACATGATCTTGTATCTGATCTAAAGCAAGAGACTTAATCGCCAAATCTTTTTCAATCAATTTGGCTTCGGTAATATCTCTCCAGACGCAATACAACATGTTCTTCCCTTCGTAAATAATGGGTGTAAGAGAAACTTCCACGGGGAATTCTTTTCCATCCGCTCTCGTGTGGAGCCACTCAAAACGATGAAACCCGCGCTGATAAGCGATGCGCATCATCTCGTCTGCTTTTTCGTAAGATTCTCTGCCGTCGGGTTGCGTTTCCGGGGACAGCTCGGAAGGATGACTTTGTAAAAATTCTTCACGAGTCGCATATCCGAGCATAGTTGCCGTTGATTCGTTGCAGTCGATAAAAGTGTTGTTATAAATAAGAAGGATGGCGTCTTTCGACGCGCGCATGACGTCTATGAAGCGCTGCTCGCTTTTTCTAAGAGCCTCTTCCATCTCCCTGCGAACAGACACATCTGATCCGACGCAAAGAATTTCCTTCCTCTTGGTTTTATTGTTATAAACTTCTTTGTTCGTCCAGTTCACCCAAACGCGGGTACCATCTTTTTTCATGTTCTCGTTTTCGTTAGAGCGGTAATTGTCCGGCGCGGCGCATATTGCCGCTATCATTTCCGCGAGGTCTCTCCCGGAGCTTTCTTTTTGAGGCACAATGGTTCCCACCACATTGGAGCCTAAGAGTTCCTGTCTTGTGTATCCGAAGAATTTCTCCGCAAACTCGTTCGCGAATGTTAAGTTGCCAAATAAATCCATTCTAAGAATAATGCTGTTTGCGTTTTCAACTAACTCGCGATAACGCGACTCGCTGTCCCTCAAAGCGTTCTCGGCGTGTTTTCTTTCAGTTATATCTTGAGCGCAGATTAAAACGCGGCCTGTCTCTCCGAAGTCAAGATAGTCCGTCGATATGAGCAGGCATCTTTCCGTCTGAATGTCCTCAAAGAAAGTCGGGAGCCAAACCTCCACTCCCGTGTTTCTTTTGCCTGTCTCAAATGTTTCCATTACCGCAAGCCGGATCGGGCAAGTCGCGCAGTATGGGCCGAATCCGCAGCCTTTCGGGTCGTCATAGTTGTGCAGGCATCGAAGCGCTTCCCCTCCAATCATCCCCGTCATTTCATCCGTCTTCCGGTTGGAGAAGAAAGCAGCCGCTTCGTTGACCTTTTCCACCCGCCTGTCCCGGTTTACAAGCAACATCGCTATCGGAGCGCTCGCATGAATAATCGATAACTCAGCTAGCGCCTCTCTCAGCGCGTTTTCCGCTTCTTTATGCTCCGTTATGTCGCGGCAGATTCCTCCAGCCGCTTTTATTTCTTTCTTTTCCCAGATCGGATAAAGAGTGTCTATGTGCGCTCGCTTTTCCTTGCCGCGCATTAGATCGTGATAGAAATCTACGCTTTTCCCCGAGCTAAAGACCCTTCTTAGATGCTCGCGATAGCTCTTTGCGACATCTTCGTCGTATACATCTTCCAATTTCTTTCCAACTATGTTTTCGCAATCCTCAAGTCCGACATGGTCCGCGTTTCCGTTAGAGCTAAGGAATATCCCGTCTTTGGACAACATAAATATATGGTCTTTTGACGACTCGACCAACGAGCGGTATCCTTCCTCGCTCTCGCGAAGGCTGTTCAGCGCCAGTTGTCTTTCTGTAATGTCAGTAAAAATGGCGGCGAATTGCCCGCGCGCCGGGCTGAACGCGGCAACTTCAAAATAGCGACCCAAAGGCTCGGTGTAGCTGGTAAAATGCGCTGATTCTCCGGTCTTTGCGACATAACCGTAAATCTCTATCCACTTTTTTTCTGTGCCGGGAAGAACTTCAAGAACAGTTTTCCCAACTATGTCAACCGCTCGCAGCCCTGTGAGTTTCTCAAAAGCCGGGTTCACGTTAAGGAACCTATAATCGACCGGGCGTTTATCTTCGTCCAGTATTATTTCATGCAGAGCAAAACCGTCCAGCATCCGTTCGAATAATAATTGATATTTCTCTTCTGTTTTAAGGCGCTCCATTTCCGCCGAGGCTCGAAGCGCAAAGCTTTTTATGAGCGACAAAGAATGCTGACTTATCGCCATAGGCTTGTCATCAAGCATTGCGATAATGCCTATTGCCATGCCGTTCGCTCCGCGCAGAGCGATTCCCCAATAACTGACCGCTCCGGAATGAGGAAAGTTAATGTTCTTAGGGAATAAGCTCTCCAAATTATCCGGATACAAACATTCTCCGTCAACCAAAACATTGGCGCATGGGGTTCCTTTTAATGAATACGAAAAATTGTCGACAAATCCGCCGTGCATCCAAACAGCGACCGTATGGGCGACATCCGGCTCTGATTCACCTATCTTTGAAATGAACACGATATTTTTGCCAAGCGTCTCTGCTGTTTTTCTCACAATTAAATGAAAGATGTCTGTATCAGAACCTGTTTCGCTTTCAGCCATAGCGCGCAGCGCGTTCTCCGCTCTTTTATTGTCGGTTACATTTCTTGTAGCAGAGAGCAATATCGGCGTGTTATTTATGGTGATTCTCGCAACACTAACCAGCGCGTCAAAAGTCGTGCCATCCATGCGCCTGTGCGTCCATTCAAAAACGGCTGCGCCTTCACTCATGGCCTTGTTTACCATCTCAACTGCTTTCTTTTCCGATTCAGATCCATCCGCCTGAAAGAACGGAGACAGTTCTACCGGGCTTAATCCATTTATGTCATTTTCGCTTTGTGCGCCGAACATTTCGACAGTTGCCGGGTTGCAGGAAGTGAATCTCCAATCAGGAGGCTCAAGAGTCATCATCGCGTCGGTGGAACCTGTGATAAGAGCCCTGAACCGGGATTCGCTTTCTTTCAACGCCTCCATGTTCCGGCTGTTCTTCAGAGCTATCGCCGCGAGCGAACTTAGCACATACGCAACCCGGCTGTCGTCGTCCGTGAAGGCTCCCGGTTTGTTGGCAAGCCCGATCAATCCCGCAACCTCGCCGTCAATGTTTATCGGCGCGAACATAACATTCTTCAGCGCGACATGTCCTGCGGGCATCATTGACTGCCATTCGCTGTTCATGAAATCATTGTGATAAACAGCGCGGCCTGTTTTGTAAGCTTCCGCGCGAAGACCTCTTATCGGCATGGGCAACAGCGGGTCGACATCGCAGGGCGCCCCGCCTGAATCAAGAAACAGCACCTCGTTTTCAGAGCTGTCTTTGCTTAAAAGCGCGACATATCCTGACTTCGCCCCTGTCAGCAGCTTCGCGTTGTCGAATATTGTCTTTGCGGCTTCCTCAAAGTTATTGCTTTGCAGCACAGAAAGCGCGCTTGCGTTCCATGCCTCATTTTCCAGAGTTTTTAATTGGCTGTTGGTTATATCTCTAAAACTGTTTCTAAGGCCCATATACTCGCCATTGTCGCCGTACACTCTCTTGTATGCGTGCCCGATCCAACGAATGCTTCCGTCCGGGCGCACAATTCTAAATTTGTGGTCATTTCGTTCTCTGGTCGATTGCATTTCATCCCAAAAGCTTTGCGCTTCTTCCCGATCGTCCGGGTGGATGATTTTTAACAACAACTCCGGGTCGGCTATGAAGTCTTCGGGAGTGCGTCCCGTGATTCTTTCGCACGCTGGAGATGAATAAATAAACCTTCCTTCCGGGGTTATCCAGTTTTCCCAATCGTATGTGTTATCCGCGACTATGCGGTATTTCTCCATTGTATGCCGAAGCAATTCCACCGAGCGCAATCTCGACGCCGCAAGCCCTATGCTGTTTGAGAGACCTTCGAGGAAAATAATCGTTTCAAGTGAAAACTTTCCGACACGGCGATCATTCAGTTGAAGCAATCCAAGAGTTTCATGTCCCACTTTAAGAGGGATGAGCGCCACCGACTCATAGCCTTCTCCGTTGAAGCGATTTCGCGTGCTCGCCTGTCTGTCAGCTTCAGATGTAGAGGCAAGAAGATCCGATGTGCTGTTCGTCCAGAAGCTCCCTCCCGCTGTAAAGAACGGCAAATCCGGATTGAATATTCCTCTTATAACATTTCCGCACATGCATTCAAGAACCGGATTTCCGTTGTTGTCTAAAACAACGCTCCCATCTGCGTCTAGCGCGCACAGGTTGTTTTCGAGAGAGACGAACTCGCTCGAAAAACCTTCGGTCTGTCTGTAGGGATAATCGCCGCCTTCTTTCAGTCGAATCCCCACAGCCTCAATGTCCAGATGCTCTTTGATCGCCAGAAGCGCGACGCGAATCGTTTCGTCCAAGTCCGAGCCGCGGTTAAGAATAGACAAAACCAAAGCGAATAACTTAATACGAGCTTCCTCCTGTTTTCTTCTAGCGATGTCTGAGGCAACACTGAGAAAAACTTTTTTGTCTTCCAATTCGACAACTTTTGTATTCACTTCAAGCGGGAATAGCGATCCGTTTTTATGTATGTGCTCTACCTCGAAATTTGCCTTGCCTTTCTCAAGCAGTTTTTCCACCCTTTCCTTGTAAAGCGCGCGGCTTACAGGGGCGTCTATTTCCCTTATATTCTTTTTATAAAAATCCTTCGGCTCATACCCATGCATCTCAAACGTTGTTTTGTTCGCGTAGTAAAATTCTCCGCTCGCGTCGTGAATGGTTATTGAAGCCGGAGTTATATCCAGCAACTCGGCGATTATTCTGTGGCGCTCTTCCTGTTTTTTTAGTTCCGTTATGTCTTCGAAAATGCAATGTGTGCGATCAAAAGAGCCGTCTGAGTTGCGGGAAACAACCCCGTTGAAGGAAACAGTCGCCGTGCGGCCGCTTTTTTTCACAACTGTGAATTCAACGTTTTTTACAATCCCCGCTCTTTTAAAGCCTTCAAACCTGCTTTTAAAAATGTCTTTTATGTCCGGCGACAGAAATTCACTAAAATTTCTTCCAATCACTTCTTCCATCTCGTATTCAAAAAAACTCAACCATTCCTTGTTTACATTCAGGATATTGCCGTTCTCGTCAAGATTATGATATCCAAGCGGCATAGTGTCCTGAAGCATGCGGAAAGTCGCGCCGTCGGCATTAAGGCTGGATATTTCCGCCGTAAGCGCATCAGCGCGCTGTTCAGCGATCTCAAGAGCAGCTTCGAGTTTCGCTATTCTGGATTCCAAACTCTCGCTATTCGCCTTATTGTCGCCCATGACTTAAAATTCCTCATAACCAGCAATTGGCTCATCGCCACATCGCCTATTTTCCTTGACGCAATTGAAAGTGTTATATTCTAGTAAAAGCGATAATCGCTTTAGACCCACAAACGTTGTAAAACATAGCTCGAAACAAAAAATATCGCACGCCACCTTTATTATTAGAATATTATTCCTAAAACAAATTTATTCAAGCGTTAATTATATTTACAAACATCAGGTTCCCATTAGTAGTCTTAACGAGCTTAAAGTTTTATCAAGCTTACTGCCGCTCTGGGCAAGGCGTAGTGATCAGCAACACCTCGCGCCGCTTACTTTTGACGATGTTTGCGCGCTATACAAGGAACACTTCAAGTACGACACACACCGAATAAAGCTGATAGAGCAGGAATTTAGCGGACGCGCAATGGACGACATCTCATCGCTGGATATTCGCAGATTCAAGAAAAAGATTCTTGAAACGCAACGCGCCACCACATGGAACAGGTATCGAAACATTTTGAACGCTGTTTTCAACCGGGGTATCGAGTGGGAAATGTGCGCGAGAAACCCGGTGGCTCCTGTGAAGAGGGAAAGTGACACAAGGGTTAGGGAGTTTCTGTCTGAAGATCAGGCGGACGCTTTGCTCCGAGAAGCGAAAAAGGACAGCTTTTTCCTTTACGCGCTTGTTCTTACAGCCCTCAAAACCGGGAGAAGACTGAGCGAACTTTTACATCTCGAGTGGAGGTATGTTGACTTTGAAAAGGGAAGGATTATGTTCATGATCAGCAAGAAGAAAGGTGGTAGCGAAGAGTTCTACCAGTTGCCGCCTAGAATCGTGTTCCAAACTCTTTCCTTGTTGAAAAATGTCAATGACGAAAAACCCTTCCCTTATTTCCCTAGGCGAGAGTGGAGAAAGGTCAGAGACAATATAGAAAAGACTTCGGGCTTCTGGACAAGTGTTTCCACGGGCTTAGGTATCGATGCGCTACGGAGATAATCGAGAAGGACGGCACACTCTACGATGTTCAACACTATCTCCAGCACAGTTCTCCATCGACCTGCCAGATATTCGCCCACGTCACCAGAAAAAGAGAGGAAAAGATAAGATCGTTGCTAGAGTGAAGACCATGTGATTTTCTACGCTTTTCTACGCTTGAAGCTTTTTGAGGCAAACGACACTACCCCCAACTTGGGGAAAGTTGTCTCTGTTACTGAATGTTTTTTTGTTTGGAGACTACGGGATTCGAACCCGTGACCTCCGCCGTGCAAGGGCGGCGTTCTCCCAGCTGAACTAAGTCCCCAAATGCTCCGTCAAATGATAGTTTCGGAGGGCGGGAGTGTCAAGCTTCCTTATGAGAGCGATTCGAACATCATCGCAACCGCTTGGGCCGCGCGAGAGTTCAAACACGGCTATGAAACTTGACGGATGTTAGAACAACAATATGCTTAACAGCAAAACGAGAACTATTGTGGCTATGTCCGCTATGCCTAGAGCCGCCGGCGCGGCGGCTATGGTTTTTCCTGTTTTCGAGTTCTGGGACGCCGAGAAGAAAAGAAGTCCGGCGAGGCTGCCGATGATGGCAGGAAAAAAAACGGAAGCTGCGGCGAATAAGGCTGCTCTCGCGCCGTGTCCCGCCGCGAAAGCCGCGGCGCAGGCCATGACCGCCCCGCCGCCCGCCGCGACGACTCCGGGCCATCTGTGGCTCACCAGAGCCGCTCCTCTCAACTGTCCTTCCCGGCGCGCTTTGCCGCTCATGGCGAACACGTATCTGTTGTAGAATCTGGACGCGCCCACTGCGGCCACTATTGCGGCGAGCAACAGTTCCGGGGCGGCAATTCCGAAGGCGACTGCAGCCGCTTCCACCACAGCCGCGACGGCAATTATAGAAAGCAACGTGGCAAACATCCTTAGGGCTTCCGAGGCGAAACTTCTGAATTCAATCGCTCCGCCGCCATGTGGAGCGCCCCCGGTTGCGGCCAGCGCGTCCAGCAGCCCTTCCTGTTCCTTGTTGAGATGCCTGAACGCCAATCGCGCGGTCGCCACTCCTGCCAGCCGGTTATTTTCGTCCGTAACGGGGGCAGAATCGAGTCCGTATCTTATCAGGGCGCGGGCCGCCGCCGCAGGCTCATCGTCCACAAAGAATCTAAGCGGGCATTCATCGGCCAAATTCCCCATTTCGGTCGCCTGAGCGTCCGCGCTGACAAGCTTGTGGAGGTCGACCATCCCGACAAGAGTCTCTCTTCCGTCTATCACATATATCCTGCCCGGCCTGAAATCGGAGTGTTTCAACTCTCTTATCATTCTGAGAGCGTCCGCTGCGGTCACATGGTCGGACACCGCCATGAAGTCCCGCGTCATTATTACGGACATTCCATGGCCGGACGACTGGCGCGCGTTCGACGCCGCCCGCACCGCCTCTTCAGGCAACAGTTTTGCTATTTCTTCAAATCGTTTTTTTGACAGCCCTCTAAATATCTCCGATGCCGATTCCTCCGAACCGGCGGCTACCACCTGCCTTATCCTATCCGGATGAGCAGTTTTCAATAGCTCGAAGCTGAGGCCGGGATCGTCCGCCGCGAATCTCAGAAGAACCGCCAGCCTTTCATTGTCCATAGCGTTGACGAGTTCGCCCTTTTCTCTGGGGCTGCAGAGCCTTAACGCGCCGCACAGGTCGCCGGGATGGAGTTTTTCGAGGTGTTCCCTCAATAGATGCGGGTTCCCGCTTCTGATCTGCTCCATCAGGATTTGTTTTACTCTTCTGTTTGACAGGTTTCTTAAGGGAGTCATTGAGGTTTCCGGGAGCGCGAGCGGCGCGGCGGCTATTTGCTAAAAAACACAAGCCGCGATTTTCTATCGTCCCGATGTAGGCCTCCGATGGAAATTCGCGGCTTGTGAATCTGTTCCGGCTTGCGCCGGATTATCTGTATCTCAATGTCAGTTTGCCCGGAGCCACGATGTATTTCAGCCGCAGCTCGATGGGCTTGCGCCAACTGGACGGCATAGTGACGTCGGACTTGCGCTGAAGGTCGATGTACAGCGTTCCGAGGTTGTTAAGAGCCTCGGTGAAAGCCGGGTCAATGTCCAGAGTGCGCTTGTAGGACATCGCTGCTTGGTCGAGAAGCCCGATATTGGTGTACATCACGCCGAGGTTGTAGTGTGTCGTCGCGTCGGACGGGTCAAGGTCTCGGGACCTTTCCCACTCTTTGATCGCGGCGTGGAACATTCCGCGCTGGGCGTACACGATGCCGAGGTTGGTGCGCGCTTTGATGTAGGAGGGGTCGACGCGGATGGATGATTTCCAAGCGTTAATGGCTTCGTCGATCATGCCCTTCTGCGCGTATGCCACTCCGAGGTTGTTATAGTCGTGCATGTCGCCGCCGCTTATTGCGACGACCTGTTTCCATTCGCGTATGGAAGCGTCGAAGTCTCCGCGCATCAGATGGCTTACGCCGAGGCTGAAGTGTGTCGGAACGTAGTCGGGATTGATGTTGCTGGAGCGCTGCCACGCCTTAATCGCGTTCTCATGGTCTCCCGCTTTGCTGTAGACCGCGCCGAGTATATAGAATGCCATCGCGTCGTTCGGGCTGTCCTTGAGGAGTTCGCCGAGGTGATAGACGGCTTTGGCGTACTGCCTTCCGCGCGTGTAAACGATTGCTAGGTTAAACCTGACGGTGTTGTTTCTAGGATCGAGCGCGAGTGTTTTTTCCCATTCGGCGATCGTGCCGTCAAGCATGTTTTTCATCAGGTAGGCCGCGCCGAGGTTGTAGTGAGCTATCGGGTCGTTGGGAACGATTTCGAGAGCTTGCTTGAGCATGACTATCGATTTCGACAGCGGGTCCGACGACTGGTACGCCTGTACGGTGATTTCGGTTTCTCCGATGGAAATGTCGCTGACCGGAACGAATCTCTGCGCGTCCGGGGTCGGGCGCGGGATGACGGTCTGGCCGGCTGATGTTGTAGCAGACGCGCGCGCGGTCTCCAAGTTGTTTTTCGCTTCGGTGTATCCGGGGTCAATCTCCAGAGCTATTTCCCATTCGGCCATCGCCTGATCGACTTTCCCCTGCTTGTAGAACACGACGCCGAGGTTGTTGTGCGCGTCTATGTTCGCGGGGTCGAGGGCGATCGCTTTTCTGTAATAGAGGGAAGCGTTGTTCAGATCGTTCATTTCGTCGTAAACAATTCCGATGTTGTTGTGTATCTCGGAGCTGTCCGGACTTAGTTTGAGAGCCGAGTCAAACGCATCGAGGGCTTCTCTGTATCTTCCCTCGTTGTAGAGCGAAACGCCTCTATTGTTTTGCTCTCTATATGACACCTGCGCGGACGCCGTTGCGGCAGCGACCGAAAGAATCGCGATCAGCCCCAGTGTGGCGTAGCGCCGACGGTTGAGTTTCATAAGTGAACGCTCCCCCTTCTGATATTCATGTGGATTATACCATTCCATATATTGACTGACAACAACAACTTAAATAAAAAAGAATTATTCATAGAATACTTTGACGAGGCACAGGCCCCGCGCGGGCATGGTCGGCCCGGCCAGCCGCCTGTCTTTCGATTCTATTATGCCCGGTATGTCTTCCGGGTCTATCCTTCCCCTGCCCGCCTCGACGATGGTTCCCGCGAGGTTTCTAGCCATTTTGTAAAGGAACGCCGTGCCGGTCACCGTGATCGACATGAAAGGCCCATATCGCGATATTTTTATCGCGCGGATGGTTTTCACAGGGTCGGCTGGCGACGAGCCTTCGTTTCTGAACGCCGAATAGTCGTTCGTCCCGACCAGAAGCTCTGCGGCGCGCTCCATTTTTTTTTCGTCGAGCGGAGCCCCGATGTGGGCCGCGAACTTCGCCGACATCGGTATCGGTTCCGGCGACCTGTCTATTGTGTAAACGTACACCTTTCCTCTCGCCGAATGCCTTGCATGAAATTCCGGGGGTGCGCTCTCAGAGTTCATTATCGAGATGTCGTCCGGGAGAAATCTCCTGAGCGCCCGGCCCATCCTGTCCGCCGGGATATGCGACGATGTCGCGAAGTGCGTCGTCTGGCCCGTCGCATGCACTCCCGCGTCCGTCCTGCTGGCTCCGAATACTTCTGATGGAACTCCAGTCAGCCCCAGAACCGCTTTTTCAAGTTCCGCCTGAACCGTCCGCAAACCTTCCGGCTGCCTCTGGAAACCATGAAATCCTGAGCCGTCGTAAGCGACAACCATCATGATTTTCTTTTCGTCAGACGGCATGAGCTATCCGGCTTGCCGATTTCAAAACAATATCCGACTTTTAGCGGAATATATGAACTGATTTATTTGCGACCGCGAGGAAAGCGTCAATCGGCCTGTTCGACATCCATGAAGGTGATGACAGCCATCGGAGCGCCGTCTCCCCTGCGCGGGGGCAACTTCACTATGCTGAAACAACCGCCTTTTCTGTCCGCGTACTTGGGCGCGTATTCCTCGAAGATTTTTTTGAAGGCGATCTTGTCGTTTATCGTCCTTCTAACGCTTTTCTTCGCGGCCAGATCGTTCTGTTTGGCGGTGGTGAGCGTCTTCTCGGCGATGCGCATGGTGGCGCGCGCCTTCGGCTCGGTGGTGATGAGCTTTCCGTGCAGGAACAGCGTGGTCACCTGATTCTTCAGCATGGCCATCCGATGGTCGGTGGTGCGTCCGAGTTTCGCAATATTTCTTCCGTGTTTCATGTCATTAAGCTCCGTTGTGATTCCTTTTCAGCGCGGTTTCGGCGCCGTTTCAAATCAACTCGTCGGGCGCAAGATCGAGGCCCATTTGTATCAGTTTCGCTTTTATTTCCTTAAGCGACTTCTCGCCGAAATTCCTTAGTCCGCGCAGCCTTGTCTCCGACCATGTGATGAGTTCCTCGACGGTCAGGATGTTGGCGTTTTTCAGGCAGTTGTAAGAGCGCACCGAGAGGTCCATCTCGTCGATGGTTCTCTTGAGGTCTTGGCTCTTGCGGATTATCTCCTGCTCTTTTTTCTCTTCTTCAAGCAGAATGCGCTCTTTGAAGTCCACGATGAAGCTGAACTGTTTGATGAGAATGCGGGCGGCTTCGCTTAGAGCTTCCGCCGGGGACACCGTGCCGTCGGTGTCTATCTCAATGACGAGCTTGTCGTGGTCCGTGCGCTGGCCGACGCGGGCCGGCTCGACGAAGAACTTCGTCTTGATCACGGGGGAGAAGACGGTGTCGATGTGCAGCACTCCGCGTTCCTTGGGTATTTCAGGGTTTTCCAGATGCCACTCGGTCGGGACGTACCCTCTCCCGCGCATGACTCCGATTTTCATCTTGATAGTCTTGTTGGTGGTCACCGTGCAAAGGTGATAGTCTTTGTCTACGATTGTCACCCTGTCATCGGTCTGGATGTCGCCGGCCTTGATTTCGCAAGGGCCTTTTTTCTCGATGACGAGCTCGACTAGCTCTTCGGACTCGACGCCGACGCGAAGCCCCTTGAAATTGATGAGGATGTCGGTGACGTCTTCGACCACGCCGTCGATGGATGAGAACTCGTGCAGGACGCCGTCTATTTTAATATAGACGATGCCGGAGCCTGTAATGGAGGAGATAAGAATCCTCCGCAGCGAGTTGCCCAGCGTGGCTCCGAAGCCCCTTATTAATGGCTGGATGTTGTATTTTCCGTAAAGCGCGTTGCCGCCGTCAAGCGGCTTCTCCTCTACGATTCTGATGTTCGGTCTCTCGAAAGCTTTCATTAAGCCTCCCTGAATTATCGAGAATAAAACTCTACGATGAGGTGTTCCTCGAACGGGATTTCAAGTTTGTCGCCCGCCGGCAACTCCAACACCGTTCCTTTAAGCTCGATCGGGCTTGTCTGCAGCCAGCTCGGTATGCGCGCGCGTTGCGCCGCGGCGTCCGCCGAGTCCCTTATTCCCTGTATCTTCTTCGACTGTTCCTTCACTTCCACCACGTCGTTTGCGCGAACGAGGTAAGACGGGATATCGACCAGCTTCCCGTTGACCTTAATATGCCTGTGGCGGACGAGCTGCCGCGCGAAGCCTCTCGAGCTTGCGAAGCCGAGTCTGTACACCACGTTGTCCAATCTGCGTTCGAGAGCTTGGAACAGAGCCTCGCCGGTGATGCCTCTCTGGGCTGCTGCCATTTCGAAGTATCTCCGGAACTGCACTTCGGACACGCCGTACATCCTGCGGGCGCGCTGCTTTTCCTTCAACTGTTTGCCATATTCCGACATGTTGCGCTCTCTTCGGGAGAAACGCCCCAGATGCCCGGGCGGATACGATCTTCTTTTGAATCCGCACTTGTCTTCTATTTGGCAGCGCTCGCCTTTGAGATAGAGCTTCATCCCGGCCGAGCGGCACTGTTTGCATTGAGCTTCTTTGTCCTTCGCCATCTTGAATCCTCTTTCTCCCTTTCAGGATATGTCAAACCTTTCTGCGTTTTTTCGGCCTGCATCCGTTGTGCGGGATGGGGGTGACGTCTCTGATGAGCCTGATGTTGAAGCCTTGGGCTTGGAACGAGCGGATAGCCGATTCCCTTCCGCCGCCCGGCCCCTTCACCATGATGTCCACCGTCCTCATCCCCATAGCGCCGACTTCCTTGCCGACGTTTTCAGCGGCAAGCTGGGCGGCGTACGGAGTGCCTTTTCTAGAGCCTTTGAAGCCCACCGCGCCCGCGCTCGAAGTCGACAACGCGTTTCCGCGCATGTCCGTAACGGTGATTATGGTGTTGTTGAAAGTCGATTTGATATGCACGACTCCCTCTGTCACCGTAATCTTTTTTCTGGTCTTTGTTTTGCCTTTCTTAGCCATTCGAGAATCCTTCCCTTAATAAGCTGTCAGCCTTTTTTGCCCGGCTTGCCTTTTTTGAGTCCCACCGGCCGTTTGCGGCCCTTTTTCGTTCTCGCGTTGGTTCTGGTCCGCTGTCCGCGAACTGGCAGGTTGGTCCTGTGCCTAAGCCCGCGGTAAGAGCCGATCTCGATGAGCCTCTTGACGTTGTTCTGCAACTCGCGCCTAACTTCGCCCTCGACTTTATACTTCGTCTCTATTTCCCGCCTCAACCTCGAGATCATGTCCTCGGACAGGTCCTTGACCTTGATGTCGGGATCTATCCTTGCGTCCTCAAGGATCTTCATCGCAGTCGTGTCGCCTATTCCATGGATATATGTAAGCGAGACTCTGACTTTTTTGTTTCCCGGGATATCAACTCCCGCAATGCGCGCCATATCGCCCTCCCGCAGTCAGGTTCAGTGTTCAGCCCTGCCGCTGTTTGTGTTTCGGATTGTCGCAGATCACCCTTAGCACTCCGTGCCTCTTGATGATCTTGCAGTTCTTGCAAATCTTTTTTATCGACGCTCGCACTTTCATATCGACTTCTCCGTCCCTCGATGTCCGATTCAGGGATTGACTTCAGGCGCCGGCCCGCTTCTGCCGCCGCCTCTTCCCGCAGTCGGATATCTCCATGTTATTCTTCCCCGGTTGAGATCATACTGGCTTAATTCAAGTTTGACCTTGTCTCCGGGCACTATCCTTATGAACCGCATGCGTATCTTGCCCGATATGTGGGCGAGCACCTTGTGTCCGTTTTCAAGCTCTACGCGGAACATGGCGTTCGGCAGCGATTCAACTATTTTTCCGTCAACTTCTATTACGTCGTCCTTGCTCATGTCTATCCTTTAATTACAGTTTACGGCAGCGTCAGAATCCTCGGCCCGTCCGCCGTAGCGACCACCGTGTGTTCGAAGTGGCACGATAGGCTCGCGTCTGCGGTCACGTATGTCCATCCGTCTTTCAACTCCCGGACGTCGTACCCGCCCATGTTGACCATCGGCTCTATTGCGGCCGTCATTCCCTCGACTATTTTTATTCCCGTTCCCGCGTTTCCGTAGTTTGGAATCTGCAGGCCTCGCTCGTGCATGACCGTGCCGATTCCGTGCCCTACCAACGCCCTCACCACCGAGAATCCCCGGGACTCGACTTCCTTTTGAATCGCCGCCGAGACATCGCCCACTCTGTTGCCGGGCCGCCACTTTTCGATTCCTTTGTGCAGCGATCGAAGAGTCGTTTTCATCAGGTCGTCCACTTGGGCCGGCGGTTCGCATCCCACGTAATGGGTCACTGCCATATCCGAGTAGTAGCCTTCAAGGATCGCCCCGCAGTCTACTCCCACAAGGTCTCCCTCGACGAATCTTCTCGGCCCCGGTATTCCGTGAACCACCTGTTCGTTGAACGACACACAGAGCGTGGCCGGATATCCTCTGTAGCCCTTGAACGCCGGTTTTCCGCCGCCGTCCCGGATGAACTCTTCAGCCGCCCTGTCCAGTTCCGCCGACGAAACTCCCGGTTTCATCATCCCTGCGATAAGCTCGTGCGTCGCCGCCAGCAACCTTCCCGAGCGGCGCATCAGCTCGATCTCTTCAGAGGTTTTTGTCCGGTATCCGTCGGTCACCTTTCGCGTCCTAGTCGAGATATTCGAATATCTTGCGGCTCGTCTCTTGAGGTGAGCCGGTGAGTCCTACCTCCTTGAGAAGGTTCTTCTTCCCATAGTAATCGATGACAGGCTGAGTCTGGCTGTGATAAGTGTCGAGCCTCTGCCTGATGACTTTCTCATTGTCGTCCGCCCTCTGGATGAGCGCCGCGCCTTCGTTGTCGCATACGCCTTCCTTTTTCGGGGGCTTGCCGGTCACATGGTATATCGCGTTGCAGGCCGGGCACATTCTGCGCCCGCAAAGCCTTGTGACGACTTCCTCGTCCGGCACGTTCAGGAATACCACTGCGTCAATCTTTCTGCCATTGCCTTCAAGGGCTTTGTCAAGCGCGGCCGCCTGATCCAGCGTTCTGGGGAACCCGTCGAACAGAGTCCCTCTGTCCGCCGCTATGGTGGCGACCTTGTCGCTGATTATCTTGATGACGACTTCGTCCGGAACGAGCTTTCCGCCTTCCATGTACTGTTTTGCGAGAAGCCCTGTTTCGGTGCCGTTTTTCACGGCTTCCCGAAGCATGTCGCCCGTCGAGAGGTGTTCAAGGTTGTATTTGTCCCTGAGCGCCTCGCTCTGAGTGCCTTTTCCCGCGCCCGGAGGCCCGAAGATTACCAGATTCAACGCCATTTCAGCACCTTCTCCCCGCGGCCCGCTTCAGCGCTCCGCTCCGTAGCCTCACCCTTAGAATCCTTCGTAGTGTCTCATCAGCAGCTGCGCTTCTATCTGATTTACCGTGTCCAGCGCCACGCCTACCACAATTAGTATCGACGTGCCTCCCAGTCCAAAGCTGGAAAGCTTTGTTATATACACGACTAACGACGGAAGAACCGCAATCAATCCGAGGAATATCGCGCCCATAAATGTTATGCGCACCATGATTCGCTCGAGATATCTTCTCGTCGGATCTCCCGGCCTGTATCCAAGTATAAACCCGCCGCGTTTCTTCATCTGTTCGGCCACTTCCTTCGGATCGAACACAACGGCCGTGTAGAAGAACGTGAACAGGAATACGAGCACAAAATACATGACATTGTACAACACTGATTTGTCTGTTGTAAAATTGGCAAACGCCTTCTTAACCGCGTCGAATGGAATGTATGTGGCTATCGTCGCGGGAAACATAAGCATTGATATTGCGAAGATGATCGGTATGACGCCGGCGGTGTTCACCTTTAGCGGCAGGTACGTGGTTTGACCGCTGTAGTATTTTCGTCCGACTATTCTCTTGGGATACTGCACAGGAATCTTTCTTTGCCCGAGGTGCACGAAGATGATAAATGCGATGGTCGCAACCGAGATAAGGAACAGAGCCACCAGTCCGGCCTTATTATCGTTCCAAGTGGCCAGTTTGAAAGTCTGGTAAGCCTGAGTGGGCAGCGAGCCTATTATCCCGAAGAAGATTATCAGCGACACTCCATTGCCTACGCCCTTCTTGGTGATTTCCTCGCCCAGCCACATCAGGAAGAGCGTGCCGCCCACCAGCGAACAGATGACCAAAATTCTGAAAGGCCACGTGTCGTGCTGTAGGATCCCGCCGCTGCCGTGGAGCATTGTGTACATTCCTATTGCTTGGAAGAAAGCCAGTCCCACAGTCAGGTATCTGGTCCACTGCTGGATTACTTTGCGTCCGGTTTCGCCTTCCTTCTGAAGCTCTTTTATCTTCGGAAGCACGACCGCCAGAAGCTGCA
>ERZ795059.1504-NODE-1504-length-25810-cov-8.342264_pt1 | contig 25810 bp, 25 predicted proteins | sample MGYA00375143_ERZ795059 | MGnify/ENA primary metagenome ERZ795059 (study PRJEB30188, sample SAMN05720168) | activated sludge metagenome | isolation source: Anaerobic digester | place: USA | collected 2015-01-07 ... | reverse complement strand
CTTGGCGTAGATATTAAAATAGTTTTGGATACCATAACGGAAAGCACCGAATCGCTTATTGATAAGGTAGCACAAGGTGACATAGACTATACCGTTGCTACCCACACCTTAGCCCAGGTAAATGCAAATTACTATCCGAATCTTGATGTGGCTACCGTGTTGAGTGTACCACAACAAATTGCGTGGGCGGTTCGAAAAAATTCACCTCAACTTTTAGAGGTAATCAATGTATGGCTAAAAAAAATAAAGAAGGAAGCAACCTTCATGGTCATTTATAAGCGATACTTTAAAAGTCCGAGAACATCACTGATTCACCGAACAAGTGATTATGCATCCATTAAAGGAACTAAAATTTCAAGGTATGATGATTTGATAAAAGTCAATGCAAAAAAAATTGGTTGGGACTGGCGATTACTCGCGGCTGTAATTTATCAGGAATCTAAATTTAGTAATGGAGGCATGTCATGGGCAGGAGCACAAGGTTTAATGCAGCTTATGCCGGAGACGGCAAAACAATTTGGAGCAACGAATCCAAAGGATCCGGCACAGAACATTAAAGCAGGAGTCGGTTATTTGAAATACCTGGATAAGTATTGGAGCAAAACTATAAGCGATGATAATGAGAGATTGAAATTTGTTTTAGCATCCTACAATGCTGGACTTACCCATATTACCGATGCCCAGAAACTTGCGAATAAGTACGAGAAGGATTCAACGCTGTGGCATGACAATGTTGAATATTATTTACTGAAAAAATCGAATGCTACCTATTACCTGGATCCATTAGCATCAGCCGGATATTGTAAATGTGAAGAGCCTGTGAATTATGTTAATAATGTGTTGGCGAGGTATGGAGAATATAAATCGCTTGTGAAAGAATAGTTACCATTTACAAGTCACCGGTAACTGGTAACCGGAAACTCTAAGACTGCAGTTGATTTACAATCTTCTCAAAGTCCAGATTCTCCCAATTTGTTTCAATGTCTTTTCGTTTCATCACCTCATCCATAATCTTTTTTTGTTTTTGTCCGAGGGTGTAAGCTTCGGAGTAGCGAATGTCTTCGCGGAAGGTTACCATAGTATAAAGGGGAATCCATTTTTCAGGATATAATGAATGAATCTTTGCTTCTATTTTTTTGCGTAATAAGAAATCAGCATCGGCAACAAGGTCGCGCATCTCAACAAAATTATCCAATGCTAGTTGTGCTATGGCATCGGCATCTGGTTTTCGGAGTTCCTGAAATATTGGAAGTACGGTGTCCCAATCGTCCTGATGTTTATCCAGAAGTTGATTGAGAATTCTGCAATCTTCAAAACCTGAATTCATACCTTGTCCGAAGAAGGGAACAATGGCATGTGCTGCATCACCTATTAAAAGTGTTTTGTTTTTAACCCAGGGATACGAATGGATTGTTACCATTGATCCTGTTGGGTTGTCTCTGAAATCTTCAACGAGAGTAGGCATCATCTTTAATGCATCCGGAAAATATTTTTCAAAAAACGATGTCACTTCGCTTTCGGTTTGCAATTGATTAAAAGAAACCTCTCCTTCAAACGGAAGAAAAAGGGTACCGGTAAAGCTTCCATCGGGATTCGGAAGCGCGATCATCATAAAAGTTTCGCGCGGCCAGATGTGCAATGCGTTCTTTTCAATTAAATGACTTCTTAAATCGGAAGAAGGTATACGAAGTTCTTTATACCCGTGTTCAATGTAATGCTGAGCGTAATCAAAGCGATCTGTAATCTGGAACGATCCTCGTATCGCTGAGAAGGCGCCATCCGTACCGATGATCAGATCAAATTGCTTATGCACTGTGCCTCCAAAATGCTGAAATTCAATTTCATTTTTTTCTGCGTCTACACTTAAGCAGCGATGTTCAAAGAAAAACTGAGCCCAGTTTTTCTCGGCCTCATCCATTAGCACCATGTTCAAACCTGTTCGGGATATGGAATTAATGTATTGTCCATCTTGGCCATAGGGTTGATGCGAAAGATTGCCGTTCACATCGTGCATCATACGTCCACTCATGGGGATAGCAACTTGTTTCATGCGATCGGCAAGTCCAATTTCTTCAAGCGCGCGCAGTCCGCGATTGCTCAACGCCATGTTGATGGAGCGACCCATGCCCAGAACATGTTTGCGTATGTCCATTCTTTTTTCGAAAACGGAAACAGAATAACCTCTCTTCATTAAATAGATGGCGAGAAGACATCCTACTAAGCCACCACCAACAATGGCGATTTTTTCTTTCTTAGTTTTCATACCTTATTTTGATTTTCCGAATGTAGCGAAGTTCTCTTAAAGGAAATATGATAATCGTCAGCAAGAGAATAATCTTATAACGATTGCTTGAAAATTTCTGCAAATGCGAATGCATCCTCAAACGAATTATACAAAGGCACGGGTGCAATGCGAATAACATCAGGTTCGCGCCAGTCGGCTATTACTCCAGCTTTTGTAATCCGATCGAATACCTTTCTTCCATTTCGTTTCATGAGAATGGATAACTGACAACCACGCTCATCCGGATTTTCAGGTGTGATGATCTGAAATTGTTTTTCCGAGGAACCGATTTCGCGCAATAGGAATTCAAGGTATCCTGTCAGCAGAATGCTTTTACTTCGAAGATTTTTCATTCCGGCTTGCTGAAAAATTTCCAATGAAGCGAGATGCGCAGCACTTTGAAAGATGGGTACGTTTGAAAGTTGCCAACCATCAATACCTGTCATTGGCTTAAATCCTTTCTTCATTTGAAAACGCTGAGCTTCATCATGTCCCCACCAACCCGCAAAGCGGGGCAAAGAAAAATTATTTGCGTGGTGCTCGTGAACAAATGCGCCAGCAATTCCACCCGGACCGGAGTTTAAGTATTTATAACTACACCAGACAGCAAAATCAACATTGTGTTTGTGTAGTGAGAGCGGAACATTTCCAGCCGCGTGTGCTAAATCAAATCCTGCAACGGCTCCTACTTTATGCGCGGCCTCTGTAATTTTTTTGATGTTGAAAAATTGCCCGGAATAATATTGAACGCCACCGAAAATAACCATTGCTAATTCTTTTCCATGTTGTTGAATGGCCTGTAGAATATCTTCGGTGCGCAATGTAAATTCTCCTTTACGGGGTTTTAATTCAATCAGACCCTTGCTTGGTTTTACTCCATGAAATTTCAGTTGTGATTCAAAAGCATATTGGTCAGAAGAGAAGGCACCTGCTTCGGTTAGGATTTTGAAGCTTGTTTTTGTAGGACGATAAAACGACACCATCATCAAATGCAAATTGATGGTGAGCTGATTCATGGCTACAACTTCACCTGGTTTAGCCCCAACAATTCCCGCTAAAGCTTTCTTGGTAAACTTATGATAATACAACCATGGTCTTTTTCCGTGTACATGTCCTTCAACGCCCAGCTCAGCCCAGTCTCTTAACTCTTCCATAATAAATTTTGCTGTTGATTTTGGCTGAAGGCCAAGCGAGTTACCAGTAAAGTATAGGGATAGTTTGCCGTTTACTTTTGGAATAAGGAACTTACTTCTGAATTTTTTTAGAGAATCCTTCCGATCAAGATGTTGAGCAAAGGCAATTGAGTTTTCGAAAATCATGGAATAAATTTCTATACAAACCTCGGATCAGTTTCCATTACTGTTCCACACTTCTTACACGTACGAAACTCCTCCGATCCATAAAATTCTCGGAAACGAGGAAGGAAATCTTTCTCAATGTTATCAAGGTGAAATTTGTATTCGTGTAGTTTATGATTGCAGTTATCGCAGAACCAGATTAAACCGTCCATCATGTTTGGATCTTCGCGCTTACATTCAATCACTAAGCCTACAGATCTTTCCGGCCTTTCCGGACGATGAGGCGTGTTGGAGGGAAGTAAAAACATTTCACCTTCTTGAATTGGTATATCTACAGCCTTGCCATCTTCCTGAATCCTGACGTTGATATTACCTTCCAGTTGATAAAATAATTCTTCCGTTTCGTTGAAATGATAATCTTTGCGCGCATTGGGTCCACCCACAATCATTACGATGTAATCGCCAGCATCAGCATATAAATTTTTATTGCCTACGGGTGGTTTCAGGAGATTGCGATTGTCGCTAATCCACTGCTTCAGGTTGAAAGGTTTGCGAATGGCCATGAATTGATGTGTTAATATTTCGATGTGCTAATGTGCAAATTATGGGTTAGAATTGGAAACCAATAAGGACGTTTTAAATTGCAGTATGAATTTAGATTTAAGTGGAAAAAGAGCGGTAGTGTGTGGTAGTACACAAGGTATCGGTAAAGCGTCTGCCATTGAGCTGGCGTTATTAGGTGCTGGTGTTACCTTGATTGCTCGCGATGAGCAAAAACTGAAGCAGGTTATAAAAGAACTTTCTGCTTCTTCCGGCCAGCAACACGATTACCTTGTGGCGGATTTTAATTCTCCTGAAGATCTAAAGCAAAAGGTCAATACCTATGCTGAGCAAAACAAAGTTCACGTTCTGGTTAATAACACTGGCGGTCCTCCGTCCGGACAAGCTATTGATTCAAAGGAAGAAGATTTTGTAAAAGCATTTTCGAATCACTTATTGTGTAATCACATTTTAGTTCAGGCGTTTGTGGAGGGAATGAAGCATGAACATTATGGCAGAATTATTAATATTATTTCTACCTCAGTGAAAATACCTATTCGTGGATTGGGCGTATCGAATACGATTCGCGGTGCCGTGGCAAACTGGTCGAAAACACTTTCGCTTGAACTTGCACTATTCGGTATAACTGTAAACAATGTGTTGCCTGGCGCAACCATGACGGGTAGATTGGAGTCAATTATTCAGACGAATGCCAGCAAGAATTCAAAATCATTTGAAGAAGCAAAGCATGATATGATGAAAGAAATACCGGCAGGAAGAATTTCGGAGGCGCATGAAGTGGCTGCTGCGGTTGCCTTTCTTGCTTCACCTGCCGCGAGTTATATAAATGGAATCAACGTTCCGGTGGATGGCGGCAGGACAGGAAGTTTATAGAGAGCATCATGCAAAAAATTCAAAACTATATTAATGGGGAATTAGTACCACCACAATCCGATCAATACCTCGACAACTTTAATCCTGCCGAAGGAAAGGTATATAGTTTAATTCCCGATTCAGATACTAACGATGTTCAGCGTGCAGTTGATGCAGCATCAAAAGCGTTTCCGGATTGGTCGGCTTTGCCAGTAGAAAAACGTTCTGCAATTCTTCTAAAACTTGCAGATCTTATTGATCGTGATTTAGATAAACTGGCGTTGGCAGAAAGTATTGATTCAGGCAAGACTGTAAAACTTGCTGCTTCATTAGATATTCCACGCTCATCGTCTAACATAAAATTCTTTGCTACCGGTGCTATGCACTTTGCGAGCGAAGCACACATTACAGGAAATGAAGCTGTTAATTACACCATTCGAAATCCGATTGGTGTGGTTGGCTGTATTTCTCCCTGGAATCTACCGCTCTATTTATTTACCTGGAAAATTTCTCCTGCTCTGGCCGCTGGATGTACCGTAGTGGCCAAGCCCTCAGAGCTTACACCCATGACGGCATTTATGCTTTCGCAACTTTGCATTGAAGCCGGTTTGCCAAAAGGTGTTTTAAATATTGTGCATGGTCTTGGTTCAAAAACCGGACAAGCCATTATTGAGCATCCTGATATTCCGGCTATATCGTTTACCGGTGGAACCGTTACCGGAAAAAAGATTGCAGCCACAGCAGCACCCATGTTTAAGAAACTTTCACTTGAACTGGGTGGAAAAAATCCGAATATCATTTTTTCTGATTGTGATTTCGAGCAAGCACTTTCAACTTCCATTCGATCTTCGTTTACTAATCAGGGAGAAATATGTTTGTGCGGATCGCGGATTCTGGTTGAACGTAGCCTCTATGAAAAATTTGTTGATGCTTTTGTAAAGGAGGCAAAAGCATTAATCATTGGCGATCCATCCCATGAAGAAACAAATGTTGGTGCGTTGGTTTCAGAAGAACACATGAATAAGGTATTAGGTTACATAGAACTTGCTAAACAAGAAGGAGGAAAGATTTTAGCGGGAGGTAAGCAAATAAAAATTGAAGGACGATGTGCGGACGGATATTTTGTTGAACCGACTGTGATCACAGGCTTGGATCAGAAATGCCGAACGAACCAGGAAGAAATATTTGGACCTGTTGTTACCATTATGCCATTTGATACAGAAGAGGAAGCAATTATTTATGCGAACAGTAATGCGTATGGTTTATCTGCTACACTCTGGACAGAAAATTTAAAACGAGCACATCGCGTGTCAGCGCAAATTAAGAGTGGAATCATTTGGGTGAACTGCTGGCTCTTCCGCGATCTACGAACTCCGTTTGGTGGAATGAAACAATCAGGTGTTGGCAGAGAAGGCGGCTGGGAAGCAATGAAGTTTTTTACGGAGGTGAAGAATGTTTGTATAAAATTGTAGCGTTATGATAAGAATCTGTTGTGCTTGCCTGGCAATTCTGTTCCTATCATGTGAATCAAAGAGTGATATCTCGGGACATTGGGTTTCGGTGGATTACTTTAAAGATTTGAGTTATCACACATTGAATATTAATGATTCAACTATCGCGATTGATAAGTATGGTTTTGGATATGAGTCATCCCTTATTAATCGTCAGGAATTTTATGAGATAATTCAAGAAGGGATTGGTCCTTACCAAATAAGAGTTGAAAATGATACCTTAAGATTCAGCAATTCGCCTTACTCGAATCCTTTCGTTCGAGTTGATAGCGTATTGACGTATCGAAGTGATGTATTTTGTGATCAGATGGTAGAGGTTGACTTACCAGATATGGTGAACGATAACCTCATTTCTTTCCCTCCGAGATCTCTTACTTCTTACGTAACGATTGGCAATTTGAAAAAAGGACATCAGCTAGCAAAATCACAGATAAGGCCTGACTCATTCCTAATACACGTAAATGATATGTTCATTCCCTTTGGTGAATTATCCAGCTATTTGAATAATGAAAAAGCAAAATTACATGAATTTGAGAGGAGTGATTTGATTCTTTGTGTTCTTGCAGATAAAGCAGTTCCACAGCATTTGATGGATAAGTTGATTCAAACAGTAAGAGAATATGATCCGAATCTTAAGCTTTACAGAGGATATATAAATTGGAAAAACAGATCGATCTACTACGGAAAATTGAACTAACAATCGGCTTTCTTAAGATCAGACACAACGGTTTTATGTAATTTATATTTGCCTTCTTTGATTTGAGTTCTGCTAATGCGTATGCTTTTCTTTTGTGACGAAGTTAAATGGAAAAGATTCTTCTCTTCATCCATTGCGATGAGTTTCTGATCCACTAGCTCAATCAGCATGTCTTTTGCTTTTGGATTTAATATTTTGATTTGAAATGTCTCCATTACCTATTTTTCAATTAACGAATATAACAAATTGAAATGGTTAGTCAGCAATAAGGGAATCATAGTACTTCAGTATTTTCAAAAAATCATCGAGCTTCTTGAAGTCTAACTTATTTTCATCAGCATATTGCACGATCTTAGAATAATCTGTTTGCGAGATGTATTCGCGTATAAGATCATCATTGATCATTTTGTTTTTTGTCCTTACGTCATCATTGCTAAACCATGATTTTCTTCCGTCTTCTTTTTTTGTGCATTTAAAATATGGGAAAACCTTTCCATTGTCATCCAGAATACAAACGGTTTGTGTCTGTGATAATTCAAGTGATGAATTGTTAATGGAAGGATTGTAATATACCCCATTATTATAACCGCCTGGAGATGTAGCCATTTTTTCTTTAACCTCTGTTCGGTCTGTGCGTAGCATAATCGCAAAAGTTTTATAATCACGCAGCAATTCGAAAAACAACGGTCGCATAACATTGGTTTGCGGATCTTCATCTTCTAATGAGTAAAATATTCTTTGTTGCTGAACACGTTCGTCAAAAAAATCAAAGCCCAATACGCTTCGCGGACCGAAGGGTCTGGAATTGTCCCCATCATGATAGGCCAACACACCATTTCGATCGTTGAACTTAACAAGCCCTATAAGCTCCTCACCACTTGAGAGCATAATTTTTCCTTCTGACCATTCAAAATCATCTACTAGTGTGAGTTTATTGTTTGTGGCTTGAGCAATAGAAAGGAGAGGAAACAGAACAAGGAATATTAAAATCAAACGGAGATTCATAGTAAAGTATATCTTTAAGTTTTAAAAGTAGAAAAAGAGAATGTCATTCTTCGATATCAACAATATTTTCTTTCAGGTATTAGGCTATGCCATGAGCTATCTGGAATTTTTCAGCGTCATGGCGGGATTGATTGCTGTTTGGCTTTCGGCAAAGGCTAACATCTGGAGCTGGCCAATCGGTATCATTAATGTGGCGCTTTCTTTTTTCTTTTATTATCAGATTCAGTTGTATCCGGATATGTTTCTTCAGATTTTCTTTTTTGCTACCAATCTGATTGGTTGGTGGCGATGGGCTAATCCCAAACCGGAAGAAAAAGACAACAAGCTTGAACTGAAAGTGAGCTTTATGAAACCCATGCAATTCGCTTTACTTTTTATCGGAGGTTTAATGGGAACATTTCTGGTCGGTAAGCTGGCAAGCAATCTTCATGAATGGATTCCCTACTTATTCAACTTACCAAGCTCTTATCCGTATGCCGATTCCTTTATTTTGGTGATGAGCATAATTACAACTTTTCTTATGATCAGAAAACGAATTGAATGTTGGATCATCTGGATTGTAATCGATATAGTAGCAACTGTCTTGTATTTTATAAAAGGTGCTAAGTTCTTTAGTGTTGAATATCTTGTGTTCACACTTCTTGCTGCTTTCGGATTATGGAATTGGATTCGTGAATACAAATCATACACTGTTAAACATGAGCGTAATTCCTAGAAACTTTAAACCGGGTATTGTTTGGTTGATTTTGTCAGCCGTGGCATTCTTTCTCCCCGGATCGGCCTTGCCCGACAATGAGTGGTTTGGTAAAATTGAACTTGATAAAATTGTTCATATTGGACTTTTTGCCGTTATGGTTCTGCTCTGGAGCATTCCACTTTTTCATAAGCCTTTGCCGATACATCGACTCACCAGTCTGTTAATTCTTATCCCGTTTATTTTTTTCGGTTACAGTATTCTGGTTGAATTTATTCAGCGATTTTTTATTCCCGGTCGGTCTTTTGATTTGTTTGACATTCTTGCTGATGGAATAGGATGTGGAGTCGGATTTCTTTTTGTAAAACAGTATAGACGATATTGGGCTAGTTCAAAATGAAAAGGGGTCTTGTTATTGGTAAATTCATGCCGCTTCATAATGGTCACAATGCGCTGATCAATTTTGCAGCCGCGCAATGTGATGAACTAATTGTTTCAATGAGTTTTACTGAAATTGATCCTATCCATGCAGACTTACGTTTCTCCTGGATGAAGGAAGCTTTTAGTAATCAACCAAAAATTCAGATTCATAAAATCATCGATGACTTTGATGATGATACTTTGCCGCTTGAAGAGCGCACAAAGCATTGGGCAAAACGAATGCGTGAAGTTTATCCGGAGATACATGTTGTTGTTTCATCTGAGCACTATGGAGAACCGTTTGCTAAAAATTTAAATGCAGAATATGTTACTTTCGATATTGAAAGAAAACGTATTCCAGTTTCCGGAACACACATTCGGCAAAAACCTTTAGCGTATTGGGATTTTATTACCCCCATTGTTCGCCCATACTTTGTTAAGAAGATTTGTTTCTACGGGCCGGAGAGTACCGGTAAATCAACCATGGCAAAAAAAATGGCGGAGCTTTATCAAACTGAATATGTTCCGGAAGTAGCGAGAGAAATAATAACTTCAAATGATTTTACAGTTGATGACATTATAAAAATTGGACACGAGCAAACACAGCGGATTATTGACAAAACAAAAACCGCGAACAAGTTTTTGTTTTGTGATACCGACCTGATCACAACACAGATCTACTCTCAGATTTATTTGAACGAAGTTCCACCCGTGTTGTATGAATTGGAAAAGCAGATTCAATACGATGTGTATTTTTTATTTGATATCGATGTGAGGTGGGTTGAAGATGGCCTCAGAGATTTAGGACACAAGCGCGAAGTAATGTTTACAAAATTCAAGGATGAATTAGACAAGCGAAATATTGACTACATTTTGGTATCTGGAAATTTTAACCAACGCGAACAATTCATTATTAAAAAATTAGAGGAACTGATCTGAGCCAAAAGTAGATTTTGAAATATGTTGAAATAAAAGGATTTTAAATTCCGGAACAGCTACAGTGTTGCTGGTGATTGGCAGATGCATCTATAAGGGATATATACGACATGCGTTTATATTGCCGAATATATATGTGATATGCGCTTAGCCAGTTGCTGTGTGCAATGGCCTTTAAAAAAGATTGTATGAAATTAGTATTTGGACTTATCCTAATAACTACCATATCCTCATTTGGACAGACACTAAATCATGGAACTGCAAGGGTTGACAATAAAATGGTAAGTGCCCTTTCAACTCATATTGACAGTGACGCCATTGAGACGTTAATAGAAAAACTACGAAAGGAATTAGGACCTGAAGGAGAAAATAATGGTAGCGGAGTTGCTTGGACCAAAATTGAAAAGCCAAGTTGGACAAAAGATAAAGTGTCAATCCGGTTGACGATGCTTAGAGAAGGGGCTGAGATAATTGTTTTAATAAGTTGCGTGAGCAGTAAGGGGAAAGATTTATTGCGACCCAAGACCGATTCACAAATTGAGATAGTAAAATATTTTGAAGAAAAACTGACGAACTAAAGTGTAGACGTGCAAAGGCCACTGCACACAACATCGTGTATATGAGCATAGCAGTTGATGTTTAAGTCTTCAGTATTTTACAATTAAAGTGCCGTGTTCTTTGTAATAGTTTCATTGTTCAAACCCACCACTTGTGAACAACTTTCTATTTTCTGATCCAACAGTTGTTTGTCGGTATTCGAATGCGTGAGCTGTTCAGCTTGATGATAGTGATGACATGCTTCAATTTTATTTCCTGTTTCAAAATAAAAATCACCCAATGCAGAATGATAAAGATGACTGTGATCCAGTCCTTCTATTTTTTTCAATGCTTCTAAACCCTTTTGAAAAGAATCCAAATATGCCAGCGCGATCGCTTTGTTCATTTCAACAATAGGACTCGGTTTGATTTCTAATAAAGCCGTGTAGAGTCCATGAATTATTTTCCAATTTGTATTTTCGAACGACATAGCATCTGCATGACACGAAGCAATCATCGCTTCAAGATGGTATTCGGTAATGTCATCTCCTTCGGCTGAACGCTCCAGGTAAAATTTACCTCTCTCGATTAAACTTTTATTCCACTGCTTGCGATCCTGATCTTTTAGTAAAATGATGCTACCATCATGGTTCAATCGGGCATCACCTCTTGAAGCTTGAAAGCACATCAACGCCAACAGTGCGCGAGTCTTCGGCAAATCCGTTAATGTGTTTCGGGTTAACAGCAAACACAATCGAATGGCTTCTTCACAAAGATCTGTTCGAATTAATTGATCGGGATGTGAAGAATTGTATCCTTCATTAAACAATAAGTAAAGCGTGTGCAGCACGGCATCTAATCGACCCGGAAAAGTAGCAGGCGCGGGTGCGTCTAAACTTATTTTTTCTTCGCGTATTTTTTCGCGTGCGCGATACAATCGCTTTGTTATGGTCTCATCATTCGTGAGAAAGCTCTGCGCAATTTCGGAAATGCTCAGCCCGCAAAGTGTTTTTAAGGTAAGGGCAATTTGTGATTCATATGATATAGAAGGATGGCAACAGGCAAAGATCATTCGCAGCTGACTGTCTTCAATTTCATTGTCAAGAAAAAGTTGATTAACTGTTGGAGAGAGTGTCCATTCTGATTGAAGTGCCAGGCTGATTTCAGCATGAATACCTTCGTGAAGTTTTTGCTGGCGCAACCAATCAATGGCTTTACGTTTGGCAACTGTATATAACCAGGCTGAAGGATTTTCAGGAATGCCTTTGACTTTCCAAACGTTCATGGCTTTTAGCAGGGTGTCTTGAACAATATCCTGCGCAAGATCAAATCGTTGGAAACCCAACAAGCGCGTCAACACCGCGGCCATCTTTCCCGCCTCATGACGAAAGAGATGGCCGATCTGTTGATTTACCTGTTGCTCATGCATTCATAAATTTATGGAATTTCTATTTCGCCAGGATTTTCTTCTTCAGGAAAACATTCAACATCATAATAAGTGGCATCTTTAACAATCAAACTGTCCTTGTAGGTCAGCACTGTAACAATAGGTAATTCGAGTTTGACGCCACTGATCAGTGTACCCCGTGAAACAAACTCAACGATTACCTTATCGTCAGACGGATACATCGCAACAATTTCATCTTTAATGTCCGGAAAGACGCTTTGAAATCGGGCATACTTATCCACGGTCTGCGATCGTGATTGCTTGAGATACGTCTTGCCAAAAGCAGGGTCTAAAAACAATGCCGAATCGCTATAGTAATTCGCCATTACATCCCACCGATGTTGATTAAAGGCATCAAACATTTTTTGAGCGAGGACTACCTTATCGTTGTCTTTGTCAGGGACTGCGATAGTGTCTTTGGTTTCAGAAGGACTGCACGACAGCATCACCATGACGATCGCGGTAAACGTGAGTTTAGTTCTCATACTTTTACATATCAAATTTTTGGATCTCCCGAACTTCAACGGCTCCACCCAGTTCGTAATCAGGATAATCCTTTGTAAGGGCAACCGCATCGTCCAGGTTTTTTGCATTCACTACAAAGAAACCACCGACTACTTCTTTACTCTCAGCAAAAGGTCCATCGGTTACGGTCCTTTTCGCTCCCTTTACTGTTTTACCTCCAGGCAATAAGGCTTCGCCCGCAACATACCGTTGTTCTTTTGTGAGTTTCTCGATCCACTCAAACCACTTTTGCATGTTGGCTTGTTGTGCTTCTGGCGAAAGATGACTAGGATCGCCTCCGATAAAAATGAACATGTACTTTTCCATACTGTAAATGGGTTTTGGTTAAACATAATTTAAACCCTTGACGAATCAATCGTATGGATATGGACAAAAGAATTTTATTTTTTTTCAGAAGGCACAAAAAAACCTCCTCAAGGTTGAGGAGGTTTCATTAAATCTGATGTGAAGAATATCGTTTTACGCTGTCTTTCCAGAGCGGTAGCCTTTTTTGGCGTAATACAAGATGAACAAATAGAGCGGTATAGTTACCAGATAGGCAAGTTGCCTGTTGCTGGCATCTGCCATAGCTCCGTAAGCCAGTGGTACGAGTCCGCCACCCACAATACCCATAATCAGTAATGCTGAACCGATTTTTGTAAACTTACCAAGATTGCTGAGTGCCAGCGGCCAGATGGATGGCCACATGAGTGAATTGGCAAAGCTTAAGAGCACCATAAATCCGATTGAGATCCATCCATTGGTTAGCATGGCTGCCACAACGAAAACTAATCCGAGTATTGCGCTGATCGTAAGAGCGGTCCGTTGTGAGAGGTACTTGGGAATCGCAATAATCCCCAGTATATATCCAATACTTAAAGCGATCAAACTATAAATACCAAATTTACCTGCGGTTTGAAGATCGAATCCCTGATGCTGTCCATATAGTCCAATCGTATCGATGGCAATTACTTCAACACCAACATAGGCGAAAATACAGAAGGCGCCCAGCACGAGATGTGGAAATTGGAATATGGATGTTTTACCTTTTGCAACAGATTGATCTTCTCCACCTTCCTCCTCAGGATTAATTTCAGGCAAGTGCGCTTTAAGAATTGCTACTGCGAGCACACACAACACGATTGCCATGATGATGTAAGGTGTCACCACTCTGGATGCAAGGATATCTAACTCCTGAGCAAGCTCTGCGCCTTGAAGCGTTGCGATTTTTGCAGAAAGCACTTTCGTATCACTAAAGAGAAGTTCAACCAGTACGAAAATACCCACCATGCCTGCTACCTTATTGCAAATTCCCAAGATGCTGATTCGCTTGGCTGCGCTTTCAATGGGACCGAGAATAGTAGCATAGGGATTAGAGGCTGTTTGAAGAAGTGCCAAGCCTGTGCTTTGAATAAAAAAGCCAAGAAGAAATAGCGGGAAAGCTCTTGCGTTAGCAGCGGGAATAAAAATCAATGAACCCGCAGCCATAACCACCAATCCCAATGACATACCTTTTGCAAATCCAGTCTTTTTCAAAATCATGGAAGCAGGAATTGCCATGAAGAAATAAGAGCCATAGAATGCTACCGTAACATAGTACGCTTGAAAGTCGGTGAGTTGGCAAGCTTGTTTCAGGAAGGGTATTAACACGCTGTTCAGCCATGTGACAAACCCGAAAATAAAAAACAGGGCCCCAATGATGATCATGGGAACGATATACGATTTCTTATTGCTGCTCATGGATTGAATATAGGTTTAGTCTGTTTAAGGTATCAATTAATATCTACTCAATTTAGGGTGAAGTTTGGTCAGGCTTCCGTTTATCTAAAAGTAAAATCCTATTTTTGAAGACTTAGTGGAAGGCTACAAATTGAATTTCGACTTCATTTACACCTCTTCGGCATGTTCCGGGAGATCGTAAAATCCTCGAAAAATAAGAATGTTTGCGCAAACACCAATTATAAAATCAAAATAGAATTAAAACGAAACCCATGAGCACAGCAAAAAACCCAGAAAAACTCACATTACTAGTTTTAGCCGCAGGTATCGGCAGTCGTTACGGAGGTGTTAAGCAGATTGATGGCTTTGGCCCAAGCGGAGAAACCATTATGGATTACTCATTATTTGATGCCGTTCGGGCTGGTTTTACCAAAGTGGTGTTCATCGTGCGTGAGGAGATTCAGGAAACCGTAAAAGATATGTTCCTTCCAAGGTTGAAGGGAAAGGTAGAGGTTGAATTTGTCATTCAATCACTCGATAAATTAATTCCATCTGAGTTTAAAAACCCGGAACGTGTAAAGCCTTGGGGAACGGGTCATGCTATGCTTTGTGCCAAGGATGTAATTAAAGAACCCTTTGCGGTAATCAATGCTGATGACTTTTATGGTCGTTATGCATTTGAATCAGTAGCCAACTTTTTCAAGAACGAAACCAAAGGTGCACATGCCATGGTGGGTTATACTTTAAAAAATGTTTTGTCTGAATATGGAAGTGTATCGCGTGGTTGTGGTGATCGTGATGCTGATAATAATCTGATCTCTGTTGTTGAACGCACCACCATCGTAAAAGAAAACGGAAAAATTATTTCGAAAGAAAAGGATGGCGATTTAGTAATGGATCCGGAGACTCCAACATCCATGAACTTCTGGGGATTCCACCCAAGCATTTTTAGTTACACGGAAGAGAAGTTTATTGAGTTCTTAAAAAACAGTTCAACAAATATCAAAGCGGAGTTCTTTATTCCACTTTTCATCAACCAACTTATTCAGGAAGGTAAAGGCAGTGTGAAGGTAATTTCAGGAGGGAATGTTTGGTTTGGTGTTACCTATAAGGAAGATAAAGAAATGGTGTCTTCAAAAATTATGGAATTAGTAAACAAAGGTGATTACCCAATTAAATTGTGGTAGCCAAATCGTTTTGTGAATGCTCAAGCACATACTCAATTCATTAAAACTAAAGCCCAGTCATTGGGCTTTAGTTTTTGTGGTATTTCCAAAGCCGAGTTTTTAGAAGAAGAAGCGCCTAAACTGGAGGAGTGGTTGAAGCGCGGTTATCAAGGTAAAATGAGTTACCTCGAAAATCATTTTGACAAACGACTCGATCCTACCTTACTTGTGCCCGGTGCAAAATCCGTTATCAGTTTAGTGTATAATTATTATCCCGAAAAGGATTTAGCAAAGGATAGTAATCTTAAAATTGCCAAGTATGCCTATGGCGAAGACTATCATTATGTAGTTAAAGAGAAACTGAAATTACTCTTTCAGGAAATTCAAGATGAAGTAGGAGAGGTAAGTGGCCGCGTGTTTGTTGACTCGGCACCAGTATTGGAGCGTGCCTGGGCAAGCAAAAGCGGTTTGGGCTGGGCAGGCAAAAACAGTTTGTTACTCAACCGTGAGTTGGGCAGTTTCTTTTTTCTGGCAGAAATTATTCTTGATCTTGATTTGGAATATGATGGCCCTGCAAAAGATTATTGTGGCACATGTACGGCATGCATAGATGCTTGTCCAACAGAGGCTATTCCACAACCCTATGTAGTGGATGGCAGCAAATGCATTTCGTATTTTACAATTGAACTTAAAGAAGAAATACCGGCAGACGTAAAAGGTAAATTCGAAAACTGGATTTTTGGTTGCGACATTTGTCAGGATGTTTGTCCGTGGAATAAATTTTCAAAACCAAGTTCTGAATCACGCTTTCACCCTAACACAGATTTAGAAAAAATGAACCCGCGGGATTGGGAAGAAATTACCGAAGATGTTTTTGAAAGACTTTTTAAACGATCAGCAGTGAAGCGCACTAAACTCGAAGGACTAAAACGCAATATCCAATTTTTAAAACCATAACGTAATGAAGAAGATTATTTACCTCGTTGCCATTGTCGTGCTTTCTACTTTAACAGCAGCAACATTTTCAGAGAAAGGTAAAAAACCGAAGCCTAAATTTCAGCGCATAGTAGCGTTTAAGTTTAAGGCTGATGCATCTGATAATGCACGTAAAAAACACATGAAGGAATTTGAGGTATTCGCAAAAGGACTAAAGCAAGTATTGTCGTACAGAGCTGGCAAAACGGTAAAGGGAGAAAGTGCGGACGTAGGCGAGTATGATGTAATGCACTATATCACCTTCGAAAAAGAAACGGATATTATAGTGTACGATGAGCACCCGTCTCACAAGAAATTCATTGAAGAAAATAAGGAGAGTTGGGAAAAGGTATTGGCAATTAATGGCGCAATCGAGTAGATTTTAGGAGGTATAAAGGATAGCAATTGGCTGTATTGACGTTGAGTTCGGTCGGTTAACTTCCAGATTCTGACTAAAAAAGTAATATTGTATTGATTTTCAAAGAGCTACAAACCAAAACCAATTATCAGAGAAAGCTGTAAATACTGTTATCTTTGAGCAAATATGGCCATCGACATTCTTATTACCATTGCCCTGGTTTTCCTAAATGGGTTCTTTGTAGCGGCAGAATTTGCCATCGTTAAAGTAAGGTCTTCGCAGATTGCCATTCAAACGGGCACAGCTTCCAAGCGCGCATCAAAAATTATAATCGACAATCTTGACGGGTTTTTAGCCGCCACCCAATTGGGTATTACCCTTGCCAGCCTTGGTTTAGGCTGGGTAGGCGAGGATGTTGTATCGAAGATTATTTTAAATACCATTCACGGATTAGGATTTGAGTTAACAGAAGAGTTGGCGCATCGCATTGCCTTACCCATTGCTTTTACGGTGTTAACGGTAGCCCATATTGTGTTTGGTGAGTTAGCCCCGAAGACCCTGGCCATTCGTTATCCCACCTCTACCACTTTATTTCTAGCTATTCCATTAAGAATTTTTTACTTCATATTCAGACCGTTTATCCGATTGCTTAATGGCTTCGCTAATTTAATCTTAAAGCTTTTTGGGATTAAACCAGTAAGTGAGCGTGATATACATTCGGAAGAGGAATTGAAATTAATTATAGCGGAAAGTGAAGAAGGTGGAGCAATTGAAAGTAGTGAGCGTGAATTGATTCAAAATGTATTTGATTTTGATGATCGGATTGTGAAGCAAATTATGGTGCCCCGCATGAAAATCTCACCGATGAACATCAACATTTCTTTAGAAGAAGCTGCTGCTATTGTTTTTCGCGAAGGATATTCACGTTACCCGGTCTATGATAAAAGCCTGGATGAAATAATTGGCATACTGTACGCAAAAGATATTCTTCAACATTTTGTTGAGAACTCAGGAAAGACTTTGGCAGAGATTGTTCGTAAGGCGTATTACATAACGGAGAATAAAGCAATCGATCATTTACTGCGGGAGTTTCAGAAGAAGAAAGTGCAGATGGCCATTGTGATTAGTGAGTATGGAGGCACAATAGGTATCGTTACTTTAGAAGATATTCTCGAAGAACTTGTAGGAGAAATTCAGGATGAGCACGATCATGAAGTGCAAATTGTTACCCCTGTAGGTAATGGATATGAAGTGGTTGCTACATCTCCTATTCGGGATATTAATAAAATTATTGAACCGACTTTTCAGGAGTCTGAGGAATACGAAACGTTAGCAGGATTATTATTAACACAAAAACCTTTCGATCTGAAAGAAGGTGAGGTAATTGAAGCGGACGGGTACAGAATTAAAATTTTGAAGATGAACCGCACTTTGCCAGAGTTGGTCGAATTAAAAGCGTTGACTACAGAGAAGAAGAGTGAAAATTGAGATCTTTATAGATGATCTCCTCAATTTTCCGAGAATCTAAAGTTTAAGCCATCCTCTCACGTCATTATCGATAACGATGTGGCTGATAAGAAATTCATTCTTGTCATATATCAAGTACCCTTCTAACTGATAAATTACGGGGATACAAGAAACGACCGTTTTATTTTTAAAGCTTTTATTGCCAATTGAAAATCGATTAATATTTCCAATCTCATCGCCTGTAAAGAGACTGTTATCAAGCATTATTCTGCAATTCTCTTGTTGCATAGGGTATGCATGATCAGGAACAAGTTTTAGATAGTCGCTTCCATAAAAGTAGAATAAGCGAGATTCGGTTCGGGCTTTTATTACCAAACTATTCTGAATTGAAACTACTGGATATTCAATGGTATTCGTAAAACCACTTGTAATGTACGATGGTGAATGGGTAGTGAATCGCTCTGTAAAAAAGATACTATCATTTCTTTCTATAACATGAAGCACCAGCGTGTCACGCGTATATCGAAAGTTTTTATTTGGGTTGCCACAAGTTGCAGTGTATTCTACGAAATAAGATTGCTGACCGTTCTGAGGCATGGATAGATTAACTGGATTTTCAGTTATAAAAGGTTCGATCTCCTCACGATTACATGAATAGTTAAGGCTGCATAGTATGATTACAAACCAAGAAATCTTTCTCATAATCATGATAGACACACTCACTTAATAATCGGTTGTAATCAGCAGGCATATTCTTTTGCTTGTTGGTTGTTATTCATTTCAGAATTTTCAATAAAGCAACTCTACTTATTTATGGATGAGGCCTTCGTCATACTTTCCGCCAATTTCACCGCCTCATACGCATTAATAATTCCACCTGAAATACTAAGTTGATTAAACGATACTCTATCAGTGCTTCCGGGCTTTGTTACTTTTAAACCATCAAATTTGCGGGTAGATTGGTTTAATATTTCTTTTACTTGTTTTGCGGTAAGATCAGGAAAGTATTCAAGCAATATAGCGGCAACACCAACGGCAACCGGACACGCCATGCTGGTTCCCTGCAAATCTTCATAGGTGTCGTTTGGCGTGGTGGAATAAATCTCTACTCCTGGCGCGAATAAGTCCACTGATTTTTTGCCGTAGTTTGAAAAAGAACCAACAAAATCATCATCGCTTCCCCATGAGGAGGCACCAATCTCTAACCACGCATTTGCCTGCTTTCCGTCTTTGTAAGTACGCATTGGGAAATTTGCTTTTTTATCAAGATCATCGCCATCATTGCCGGAAGCATGGATCAATAAAACACCTTTTGCTTCTGCATACTTTACTGCTTTATCGACTGCTTCTTTGTTTGGTGAGAATGATTTCCCAAAACTCATATTAATAATCTGTGCACCATTGTCGGTAGCATAAAGAATGGCGTTCGCAATATCTTTATCGCGTTCATCTCCATTGGGTACCGCACGCACAGACATAATTCGCACATTATCGGCAATACCTTTTATACCGATGCTGTTGGTTCGGTTTGCACCTATTATGCCCGCCACATGTGTTCCATGTTTTGCATCCGGTCCTTCAACATCGTTATTCCCGTATCCTTTTTCATATAGATTGTTGGGATCATCGCCTACAATAGTTCGCGAATTGAAGTCAAGACTATATCCATAGGTAATAGCAGTTCCGAAATGATCAACGGCTTCTTTTAATTGAATGATATACGATTTTAATTCTTCTATAAACAAACCTACCTCTATGTCATCACCAACGCTCTCGAGTATTTTTAACAACGTCTGTTTAGCGTATAGAATGTTTTGGTCTGTTGTGGTTATAGCGGTTATAGAAGATTTTGTAACGGGTTCTCCATTTAGACTCAATCGGATAATACTATCGCATGAGGTAATTATTGTTAGGGCGTTTTCATACAAACTATATTGTTGTTCATACTGTTCGAGCTTTTCTTTGTTTGCTTTATAGTCACGTTCGTATTTGAACTTTACTTTTTTCCAATGCTCATATTCAACTTTACTTTTCTTGTTTAATTTTTTGTTTTCGATGCTTTCATATTTGGGTTTCAAGCGAGCATATTCACGGGTTACTTCATAGGTATCTTCATCTACGTTTCCATTTTTTCCGCCAATAAAATTCCAGCCGTGAATGTCATCGATATATCCATTCTTATCATCGTCAATACCGTTGTTCGGAACTTCATCAGCATTGGTCCAGATAATATCTTTTAAGTCTTCGTGCTCAATATCAATTCCGGAATCGATTACAGCAACAATTATAGTACGTGATGGTTTTCCGTTTAGAAGGGTAGCATAAGTTCGATCAGCACTTACACCTTGAACGTGATCGGTTTCGGGATCGCGTAAAAACCAGTCTTTTGAAACAGCCGTAGTATCTTCCTGAGCGAAAGTAGGTATGGCATACAAAACGATGCCGAAGATTAGAATGAGAAAGATGATTTGTTTCTTATGATGAAAAATGATCGCCATGATAAAATTTTTGAAGTCTGGTGTTTTTCCGAAAGATAATGTGGCAAAAATTACCTTTTAATAATTTTAGATGGATGGTTCCCTAAGAATATGTAGAAAGTTGGTAAATCTTACTTCGGTGACACATCGCACAATTCTTAAAAGCGAATGGATTTGGTTTGGCTGATCTTTGTATCACAAACCACTACAACACTATGATTCTAATATTTACTTCCTTTCTCGCATTTTTTGGAATGATCTTTTGGCAAGTAGGCAAACTGAAAGAAGCTGGTGACGATCAGTGACTGAAGGAGCAAAATAAAAGACTTATTGTCCGCAGATTGCCAAAAAGCCGTTAATCTCAGCAATTATTAACTCTTGGGGAGCTATGCCATATAGCTGTGAAAAATAAGTAACTTTACTTGCTTATCCCCAAATAATATGTTCAAGTCAAAGTTAATTCAATCGTTGGGCATCCTTGTTCTGGCATTGACTGTTCAACAAAGTATTGCCCAGGCTCCCCGCATCGTCATTAACCCGATGGGGCACTCAGCCAAAATCCACAATCTTTTATTTACACCCGATGGAAAGAAGATCATTTCCATTTCAGAAGACAAAACCATTCGGTTGTGGAATTCTGAGAACGGGGAGATGGATCGGAAATTTGAATCGCAGATTGGTGATGGTCCTGAAGGTATGCTTTATGCCTCTGCCCTTTCTCCTAATGGGAAATTATTAGCCGTTGCAGGATATAAAGTAAACTCAGAAAAGGATAATTATATCATCATTATTGATGTTGAAAAGGGCGTTCAGGTTAGCACTGCTATTGGGCATACGGATGTTATTCAAGGTTTAAGTTTCAACGGTACAGGGACATACCTTGCCAGCGGTGGTGCTGATAATGCAGTGAAAATATGGCAAGTGGATAATGAGCCAATCTTAAAACTGGTTACGACCCTGCCAATCCCTTCACCCGTTTCAGGTGTCTCTTTTAATTCAGCTACGCAAGATTTAGCGGTATCGCATGAAAGCAAAGATATTTTGGTTTTTGGTTTAAGCGGTCTGGTTAATGGCACAACAAAGTTCCAACCACGCGTTTTGAAAAAACATAAAGATATAATCGATAAAGTTTCGTACTCACCAGACGGAAAGTATATGGCGAGTAGCAGTCTTGATAATGTTCTTATTTTATGGAAAGCCGATGGAAGCGTTGCAAAAGAATTTGATAAGATCGTAAACCCGATTAATGCCATTGCCTTTTCTACTGATTCTAAAATATTGGTGGGTCTGGATGTTACAGGTAAAGGTATGAGTTGGAAAGTGCCGGAAGGGGCAAAGTTTACCGATTATGAAGCACATGATAATACTGTGTTTAGCGCTGCTTTCTCGCCTTCTGCCAGTGGAAATTATATGGTTGCTTCAGCGGGAGGAACAAACAATGAAATATTGTTGTGGAATCCCATCAGTGGTTTAACTATACGAAGAATTAAGGGTAAAGGCAGTGCGATTCAGGATGTAGCCTTTGGTGATGGGCTCAATCTTTTTATTGGCCGGGAAGTGGCAAAAGACGACAAACCTAAGTTTAAATCAAGCTTTGATTTTGGTTCTTTAACGGTTAACAGAAATCCACCGGTCTATCATTCTCCATCAAAAGACTTCAACAAAGAGCTGGAACAACTTAGTGAAAATGCAATTGAACTGCCAAAGGGAAAAGTAATTGAAACCGATCCAGGTCAAGACGGAAGGATACTCGATTTTCAAGGCATGGCCGATGGAGGTGTAGTAGTGGCGAGCGATTTCTCATTAAAAATGTATGATAAGAACGGCTACCTCAACAAAGAATTTGTTGGACATTATGGTGCTGTTCGATCCCTTTCAATAAGCAGTGATGGAAAATATATGGCTTCTGGTGGCGAAGATCAATCCATTATTCTGTGGAAGCTTTCTGAAACAGGCTATGCACCCAGCATTCGTAAGACATATGAAGGCTTGGGAGAAGATTGGACCAAGTTTTTTGATTCTTTACCAATGGATTCAATTACCTACGAACCTTCAAAGGATGCATGGAAGAAGGTAATTGATTACTTAAAATCGAATGGTGATAAAACATATAAGAGTCTGGAGACAACCTTTCATTCTTTAGGTGAAACGGTTATCCCGTTTGCTACCTTGTTTGTGACGGAAGACAATGAATGGGTATGCTGGACACCCAGAGGATATTTTTCATGCTCATCTGCCGGAAGCCAATATTTCGGATGGCATGTTAACAGGGGTATTAAACAACTGGCTGATTTTTATGCAGCTGAACAATACTTTGAACTTTTATATCGTCCGAAGCAAATGGCGAAGGGTATCATTCAAGGCAAAAGAGTGGAAGATATTTTACGCGAATCAGGTGAACGCATTTTTGATCTGAGTAAAACACAACGTCCATCGGCTGCATTTTTTGATATTAATCCAACCTTGCGATCAACCGATTTGCTTTGGCATGATAAAGGGAAATTTTTCACACAAGCCAAATCCATACCGCTTAGTGTTGAAGTGTTCGATGGAGGAGGAGGAGTTAAAGAAATCAATATTTATCAAAATGATAAACTCATTATCAGCGATACAGCAAACTTAAAGACAAAAGGGGAAGATGATAAAATTACACGAACCTACGCTGTGGATATGGCGAATGAGAATAACGTTTTTAAAGTTAAGGTTATTAATCTTCAAAAAATCGAGTCGCGGGCAGATGATATAGAGATTGAATACAAAGGTGAGGCCATTGCTACATCGGTACTTCACGTGTTAACAGTTGGCATAAATGAGTACACCAATTCATCCTACAACCTGAACTACGCACAGTCAGACGCTCAGGCATTTTTAGAGAAGGTACAAGAGAAAGGTAAAACGATATTTAAGCGGGTTAATCCGGTTGCCATTTATGATAAGGATGCCACCAAGGAAAATATTATGAAAGGCTTTAAAGCAATAGCGGCTGCAGCTAAGCCAGAAGACTTATTTATTTTCTATTACGCTGGTCATGGTACAATTGATGAAGATGACTCTGATCAATTCTATTTTGTGCCTACCGATGTAACGAAACTATACGGTGATCCAAAGCAGCTTCAGTCGAAAGCAATCTCCATGACAGAAGTGCGTGAGATGTTCACACAGGTGAAATCACAAAAATTATTGATGTTGCTGGATGCTTGTCATTCGGGAGCAGCACTAAAGAATTTTAATGTTCGCGGTGCAGCAACAGATGAAAAGGCAATTGTTCAGTTAGCACGCAGCACAGGTATCACTGCGATTGCTTCCAGTGGGTCGAAACAATTCGCTACCGAGTTTCAAGAATTGAAACATGGTGTATTCACATATGCCTTGCTGGAAGCCATGGATGGCAAAGGCGATAACGGTGATAAAAAATTAACCGTAAACGAGCTTAAATTCTTTATGGATGCTCGTGTTCCGGAACTTACCAAGCAGTATGGTGGAACGGCACAGTACCCAACAGGATACATTACGGGTAACGACTTCCCGATAACAGTAATTGAAAAATAATTTGATCGTCCTTAAAACAAGACAAAATAAAAAGACTCGAATCGTTCGGGTCTTTTTATTTTAATATGGGATGAAACTTTAAGCAGACAGTCCGTCTGCCAATAAAATTACTTTGTTCTTTAATACTTCTACAACACCACCGGTTATCACCAGGTTTTGAACACCTTCTTTACCTTTATACTCCACGTTACCTTCTTTCAATAAACTGATCAGTGGAGCGTGGTGATCTAGAACTTGAAACGATCCATCAGAACCAGGAAAAGTAGCAGATGATACTTCGCCTTCAAATACTTTCTTTTCAGGTGTTAATATTTCTAAATGCATAGTTTGATTCGTTGATGTGATAATTCGTTGATGAGGTAATTATTAAATCAACTCATCAACGAATCACCGAATTAATTAGCCTTTTGCTTCTGCCATCATCTTCTCGCCTTTCTCAATGGCTTGTGCCATATTACCTACAAGGTTGAAGGCCATTTCAGGAAGGTGATCGTATTGACCATCCATGATTGCGTTAAAGTCTTTGATCGTATCTTTAATATCAACCAAAACACCTTTCAAACCAGTGAAGGCTTCTGCTACGTGGAAGGGTTGAGACAAGAAACGTTGTACACGTCTTGCGCGGTGAACCACTTGTTTATCTTCATCAGACAATTCATCCATACCAAGGATGGCGATGATGTCTTGTAATTCTTTGTAACGCTGAAGAATGCTCTTCACACGTTGCGCACAATTGTAATGCTCTTCACCAACGATATCCGCACGAAGGATACGTGAAGTAGAATCCAATGGATCTACCGCAGGGTAAATACCAAGCTCGGAAATCTTACGGCTCAATACGGTAGTAGCATCCAAGTGAGCGAATGTTGTTGCAGGAGCAGGGTCAGTTAAGTCATCGGCAGGAACATAAACGGCCTGTACCGATGTGATCGAACCATTCTTAGTAGAGGTAATACGCTCTTGCATTAAACCCATTTCAGTGGCAAGTGTAGGCTGATAACCTACGGCTGATGGCATACGACCCAGAAGAGCCGATACTTCAGAACCTGCCTGTGTGAAACGGAAGATGTTATCAACGAAGAAAAGAATGTCTTTTCCTTTTCCTTGTCCGTCACCATCGCGGAAATATTCAGCAACCGTCAAACCTGAAAGGGCCACACGAGCACGTGCTCCAGGAGGCTCATTCATTTGTCCGAATACGAAGGTTGCTTTCGAATCTTTTAATTTTTCCTGATCTACTTTAGAAAGATCCCAACCACCTTCGTGGAGAGAATGCATGAATTCATCACCATAATCAACGATTCCTGCTTCAATCATCTCACGAAGCAAATCGTTACCCTCACGCGTTCTTTC
>ERZ795059.1486-NODE-1486-length-25990-cov-9.408830_pt1 | contig 25990 bp, 19 predicted proteins | sample MGYA00375143_ERZ795059 | MGnify/ENA primary metagenome ERZ795059 (study PRJEB30188, sample SAMN05720168) | activated sludge metagenome | isolation source: Anaerobic digester | place: USA | collected 2015-01-07 ... | reverse complement strand
AGAGTCAGTATGTCTCCATCGGGGCAGATCATTATACAAAAGCGGTCAACAGCAACGGAATCAAATGGACTGTATTACCGGATCTGGGCCGCACCGGTTCTGCAATCACCACTTACCCGGTAACGGCTCCACCGCAGCAACCCGGTGGAAATGCCCCGCATACCGAATATGAATTCTACACATACAGCAGTGGTGATTTCAGGATAAGTGCCTTCTTTTCGCCCACACTCAACTTTCATAATACTGCATCAGGTCTGCAATATGCCATTTCCGTAGATGGAGAAGCACCCCGGATCATCAGCATCAATAATGATGAAAGAACTACAGAAGGCGGGATCAATTATAAATGGGTGGGTGATAATATCATTATTAAAACATCTTCCCACCAAATTAAGCAGGCTGGAAAACACACCCTGAAATACTGGTTGGTGAACAGTGGTTTGGTGCTGCAAAAGCTGGTGCTGGATTTTGGAGGACTATTACCCAGTTATCTAGGACCGGAAGAAACAATCAATAAAATTGTAAATAAATAACCATGAAACCAATTACATTAGTCCTGTTGATAGTTGTCTCAGGTATTATTACAACCGGTTGTGCATCCGGTAAAAAGACAACGAATGTTTCCGATAGTATTACATTGAAGGATGCATTTAAGAATGATTTCGTGATTGGTGCGGCTGTAAATACCGGCCAGATCAATGAACGGGATTCCGGCTCTGCAGCACTTCTCCGCACCCATTTTAACGGGCTCACACCCGAGAATATTATGAAATGTGAGATTATACACCCGGAATGGGACCGTTATGATTTTACACTGGCCGACAAACTGGTGGAGCTTGGCAAGAAATACAACAGCCCTGTATATGGACATACCCTGATCTGGCACAGCCAATTGTCGCCCTTTATTCAGAAAATTCAGCGTGTGGATTCATTCCGGACTTTCTTTACCAATCATATTACCACCATTGCTTCCCGGTACGATGGAAAATTGAAATCCTGGGATGTGGTAAATGAGGCACTCAACGAAGACGGCACGTTGCGCAAATCCGTCTTCCTGAACAAACTGGGTGAGGATTATATAGTTGAAGCATTCCGGCTGGCACAGAAAGCGGCCCCGAATACGGAATTGTATTATAATGATTATAATATTGAGCAGCCAAAGAAAAGAGCCGGAGCCATTGCCATCATTAAAAAAATTCAGGCGGCCGGGGTTCGGATCGACGGAGTTGGTATACAGGGACACTGGCGCTCTTATAATGTGCCCATGAAAGAAATCGAAGAGAGTATAAAGGAGTTTGCTGCACTGGGGATTAAAGTGCACTTTACAGAGCTGGACCTCGGGGTGTTACCGAATCCATGGGACAATGATGCTGCCGATGTGAATATGAAAGCTGAATATTCTGCTAAAATGAATCCGTACGCAGCCGGATTACCGGATTCAGTAAGTGCAAAGCAGGCACAAAGTTATGCTGACCTGTTCCGCCTTTTCCTGAAATACCGGAAAGACATTGCCCGAATCACTTTCTGGGGCGTAAATGACGGGCAATCCTGGCTGAACGGATGGCCGATCCGTGGACGGACCAATTACCCGCTGTTGTTTGACCGAAATAATAAACCCAAAGATGCTTTTTATAAAGTAATTGAGACCAAAGCCAACCCAGTAAAAGATAAAAAATCATTCTAACGAAACCGCTGCCAACATCATGTCAACTACATCACAAAAATTATCGGTCCGCGAAAAAATCGGTTACAGTTTAGGCGACCTCGCCGCCAACCTTGTTTTCCAGACCCTGATGACCTACCTGGCCTATTACTATACGGATATCTGTAAATTGGATACCACGGATGCTTCCGCGATTATGCTGACTGTCGGATTGATTGCCGCATTCGGGTTCAATCCGATTATCGGGGCACTGGCAGACAGAACTGTTTCCCGCTGGGGTAAATTCAGACCCTGGATTCTCTGGACTGCTGTACCATTGGGCGTGGTCGCCTTCCTGGCTTTCTCACAACCCGATTATGAGAAATATCAATCCAAAGTGATTTATGCAGTGATCACGTATACCTTGTTACTTTTATTATATGCAGCGAATAACCTCCCCTACTCCGCCCTCAGCGGCGTGATCACCGGGGATATGAAAGAACGCAACAGTATGTCGGCCTACCGTTTCGTGGCTGTGATGTTCGCCCAGTTTTTTGTACAGGTATTCATGTTGCCTATCATTGAACATGTGGGTCATGGCAGTAAAGCCGCAGGAATGAAAGAAGTAATGACCTGGCTGGCTATCATTGGAACAATTATGCTTGTGATCACGTTCCTGTCCACAAAAGAACGCATCGTTCCAAAACCGGAACAGAAATCCAGTCTGAAAGAAGACCTTGGCGACCTGGTGAAAAACAAACCTTGGGTGATTATGCTACTGCTTACCACGTTGGTGTTTATCACCCTGGCAATGAAGGGAGGTTCTTATGTTTACTATTTTAAAAATTATGTGGATAAGGATAGCCTGACACAGTTCATTCAGCCAATAACATCTTTCCTGTCTGACATTGGGATGAACTTCTTCGGGGAAGACCCGGTATCCGCCGGATTCGGACTATTTAATGCCGGGGGTATTATTTTTATGATTGTGGGGATTACGCTCTCAAAGGGATTGGCTGACAAATACGGGAAACGAGATGTATTTGGTGTAGCCCTTTTCATTTCCACCCTGTTCATACTCTTTTTCTTTTTCTTCCCCCCAAAATCAGTCGCACTGATGTTCACCTCCCAGATTCTGCATGGCTTTTTTTATGGCATCACCATTCCCCTACTCTGGGCTATGATTGCCGATGTGGCGGATTACAGTGAGTGGAAAAATAACCGTCGGGCCACTGCTATTATCTTTTCGGCCATGATGGTGGGCCTGAAAGTCGGGTTGAGTGTCGGTGCCGCCCTGTTGACACGCATCCTTGGGTTCTATGATTACGTGGCCAACAGTGATGCTTCACAAACACCCCAGGCGGTCAATGGCACCAAAATGCTGGTGAGTGTCTTTCCTGCTATCCCCTTCCTGATCGGGGTAGCCCTGCTTTTCTTTTATGCGATCAATAAAAAAATGGAAGTCCGGATTGAAGGGGACCTGCTCGACAGGAGAAAATAATTCTGCTTATTCAAACAGTTTTTTATGCCAGAAGACAGTATCGATCATATCAATTTTGAAGAATTAAACCGCCGTGCTATTTCTCAGCCACTGGTCAGTCATATTTATACTGCGGATCCTTCCGCGCATGTATTCAATGGCAAAATTTATATCTACCCGTCACATGACATAGATGCGGGCGACGCTTTTGATGACCTCGGCAGTCATTTTGCCATGGAGGATTATCATGTTTTATCCATGGAATCACCGGAAGACAAATCCGCAACGGATCATGGAACAGCCCTTCATGTCAAGGATATTGCATGGGCCGAAAAACAACTGTGGGCTCCGGATGCCGCGGAGAAAGACGGAAAATATTATCTCTTCTTTCCTGCAAAAGGATATGACGGTATCTTTCGTATCGGGATAGCAGTCAGCGACTCACCCACCGGTCCGTTTATACCTCAACCGGAACCTATCAAAAACAGCTTTTCCATTGACCCTGCCGTATTTAAAGATGACGACGGGACTTACTATATGTATTTCGGGGGTATCTGGGGTGGACAGTTGCAACGGTGGAGAAACGGCATTTTCAACGGAGAACAACCGGAAAGCCCGTTTGCCTTTTTACCGGAAGCAGATGAACCGGCTCTATGCGCCAAAGTGGCAAAACTATCCGACGATTTACTTGAATTTGCTGAACCTACAAAAGATCTTGTCATTGTGGACAATGCAGGCAACCCGCTTTTGCAGGGTGATACTAACCGGCGCTTTTTTGAAGCCAGCTGGATGCACAAACACGATGGGAAATATTATTTCTCCTGGTCCACCGGGGATACCCATTATCTCTGTTATGCCACCGGGGATTCCCCCTATGGTCCGTTTACCTATCAGGGCCGCATCCTGGAACCGGTGCTGGGTTGGACCTCACACCATTCCATCTGTGCCTGGAAAGATCAATGGTACCTTTTTTATCATGACTCCAGCTTGTCAAAAGGAGTCACTCATTTACGTTCGGTAAAAATGACCGCTATCCAGTATGATAAAGACGGCAGGATTATCCCCATTCGTCCTTATCTGTAAACAAGTATAAAATCAGGGACGCTTCCGGTAAAATATCCGGATATTTATGAATAGAAACTGAAACAACATTCATCAATATAAACATATGAAAAAACTATTCCTCGTTTTGGCCATCCACCTGGGTACAACCCTCCTTGCCCAGGACTATAAGACTTTCCCGATGTGGAACCCGGCCCTGCCGGCTGAGCAACGGGCCAAAGACGTGATCAGCCGGCTGACGCTGGAAGAGAAAATAGCCCAGATGCTGAATGCCACGCCAGCCGTATCACGGTTAGGCATACCCGCATATGACTGGTGGAATGAAGTATTACACGGCGTGGCCCGTACCCCGTATAAAGTGACGGCCTATCCGCAGGCCATCGGCATGGCCGCTACCTGGGACAGTAATTCATTAAAACGGATGGCTGATTTCTCTGCGTTGGAAGGACGAGCGATTCATAATAAATCCATTGAACTGAATAAAACCGGCGACCGGTATGTGGGACTTACCTACTGGACCCCCAATATCAATATCTTCCGCGATCCCCGTTGGGGCCGTGGACAAGAAACCTATGGCGAGGATCCTTTTCTGACCGCCATGATGGGAAAGGCCTTTGTAAATGGATTACAGGGCAATGATCCACGCTATCTGAAAGCCGCTGCCTGCGCCAAACACTTTGCGGTACACAGCGGACCGGAACCCTCCCGTCACTCTGATAATTTTAATCCCAGCGCCTACGATCTCTGGGATACCTATCTGCCCGCTTTCCGGGAACTGGTAACAAAGGCTCATGTAGCGGGTGTAATGTGTGCGTATAATGCAGTAGATAAACAACCCTGCTGCGCCAATGACCAGATGATGAATGATATCCTTCGTAAACAATGGAAATTCACCGGCTACGTAACCAGCGACTGTTGGGCGGTGGATGATTTTTTCCGGTATCATAAAACCCATAAGGACGCCACCAGCTCAGCCATTGACGCGGTGATTCATGGAACCGACCTGGAATGTGGTAATTCAGTATACCGTACCCTGATTGATGCCGTAAAAAGCGGACAAATCAAAGAATCCTATATTGATCTTTCTCTGGAACGTTTATTTATCATTCGTTTCCGGCTGGGTATGTTTGACCCGGTATCGATGGTGAAATATGCGCAAACCCCGGCTTCCGTATTGGAAGCCCCTGCTCATAAAGCGCATGCCTTAAAAATGGCGCAACAATCCATTGTCTTACTGAAGAATGAAAACAATACCCTGCCACTGAGTAAAAAACTGAAAAAAGTTGTAATCCTTGGCCCCAATGCAGACAATAAAATTGCTTTACTCGGTAATTACAACGGCACCCCTTCTCATGTGACCACCATACTGGAAGGAATAAAAGCAAAACTGGGCAAGGATGTTGAAGTGGTATATGAAAAAGCGATCAATTTTACTAATGATACCTTGTTTGTAAAAAACACCGGTAAAAATGCATTTTTCCATGAAGGTAAACCGGGAGTAAAGGCAGACTATTTCCTGAATGAAAAACTGGAAGGCGCTCCGGCGCTTACCCGGATGGAAGATGATATCAATAATTTCTGGACAGAAGGTGAACCCTTTGCACCCGGCATGCCCTGGACCCATTATTCAGCCCGTTATACTACAAGTATAACCGCCGAAAAAGACGAGGTACTCAATTTTGAATCTGAAGGAAATGACGGTTACCGTATTAAAATCAATGACAGTACTGTAGTTGATGTATGGGAAAGAAACCGCTGGGGTAATAAACAATTCAGTTTCCCGGTTAAAAAAGGTCAGACCTATACCATTGAAATGACGTTCCGCCAGAGTGAAGGTGACGCCATTGTCAAACTCCGCGCAGGCCATTATGAAAAAACAGATTTTACAGAACTTGCCCGCAGATACAGTGATGCCGACATCATTCTCTTTGCCGGTGGTATTTCCCCGCAACTTGAAGGAGAAGAAATGCCGGTTACCGTTCCAGGCTTTAAAGGAGGGGACCGCACCAGTATCCAGTTACCAACTGTTCAGACTGAATTAATGAAAGCCCTTAAAGCCACAGGTAAACCAGTGGTGTTTGTCATGCTAACCGGCAGTGCTATCGCCATACCCTGGGAAAATGACAATATCCCGGCCATTATCAATGCCTGGTATGGCGGTCAAAGCGGGGGTACCGCGGTGGCGGATGTACTTTTTGGGGATTACAATCCTGCCGGCAGATTACCGGTTACATTTTATAAGTCGGACAGCGACCTGCCAGGTTTCAGCGATTATTCCATGAAAGGAAGAACCTATCGCTACTTTAACGGGGAAGCCCTCTACCCTTTTGGTTATGGATTGAGTTATACCCGTTTTAAATACAATGTAACTCAAGTACCAGCTGTGCTGACAAAAGGAAAACCCGTTACCGTGGCTTTCACGCTGACTAATACCGGTAAAAAAGACGGGGAGGAAGTGGCCCAGTTATATATCACCCATCAAAGCACAGGTCTCAAACCTATCCGGGCATTGAAAGGTTTTCAACGGGTATTCCTGAAAGCCGGTGAAACCAAAAAACTGATGTTTACGCTTACATCCGATCAACTTTCCCTGGTAAATGAAACAGGCGCCCTGTATCAACCCACCGGAAAAATAAGTATCAGTGTCGGTGGAGGTCAACCCGGTGTATCGAATAAAACCAGCAGTAATATCGTAACAAAAGATATTACTGTACAATAATTTGAGCATGAAAAAAAGTCTGCTGCTACTTTCGGTTTTAGTTTTTCTGAACGAAAGTAATGCCCAGGTTCGTTTGCCCCGGCTGATCCGTGACAGTATGATCTTACAGCGGGACAGTAAAGTAACTATATGGGGTTGGGCTTCCGCCAATGAAAAAATAGCGGTAAAGCTCAATAACAAAACTTATAAAACCAAAGCGGATGCTGCTGGTAACTGGAACCTGATCCTTTCTCCCATGAAAGCCGGAGGTCCTTACACCATGGACATCACCGGTAAAAACAAGATCAGCCTGAAAGAAATTCTGTTCGGGGATGTTTGGTTTTGCAGCGGCCAAAGCAATATGGTACATCAACTGAATATCCATGATGTTACTTATGCCAATGAAATTGCCAATGCCAATTTTCCGCAGATCCGCCAGTTCTGGATTCCCACCCTGACCAACCTGCAGGGGCCACAAGCAGATCTGCCGGCCGGCAACTGGAAGCCGGCTGTAGGCGAAGAGGTGAGGCCGTTTTCAGCGGTAGCCTATTTTTTCGCTAAAAAATTATTTGAAAAGTATCAGATCCCTATAGGTATCATTAATGCGAGTGTGGGAGGTACACCGATTGAAGCGTGGACCAGCGAAGAAGGATTCAGCGATTTTGCTTCCGTCAGTGCCATCATTCAAAAAAATAAAGACACTGCTTACATTAATAGTTTCAACCGGAGATCCGGTCCTCCAAGAACAAGAGCCCAGACTGACCTGGGCCTGACGGGCAGTTTAAAATGGCATGACCCGTCCTATTCACCCAAGGGCTGGCGGACGATCAATATCCCCGGTTATTGGGAAGACCAGGGTATTAAGGACCTCAATGGGGTGGTCTGGTACCGCAAAGAAATAGATATCCCGGCTACCATGACCGGTAAAGCAGCCAAGCTATTTCTTGGAAGGATTGTGGATGCGGATGAACTCTATATCAATGGGAAACTGGTGGGGAATACCACTTACCAATATCCGCAACGCCGGTATAAATTGCCGGAGGGAATTTTAAAACCAGGAAAGAATCTCTTTGTCATTCGTGTAACCAATACGGGAGGAAAAGGAGGCTTTGTTCCCGATAAACCTTATTGCCTTTTTGCCGGAACAGACACTGTCGATCTGAAAGGAACCTGGCACTATAAAGTGGGCGATGTATTTCCTCCTTTTACCGGAGGCGGTGGCGGAGGCGGACTTTCCTTCCAGAACCAACCAACCGCCCTGTATAATGCCATGGTGGCTCCGGGAATTAAGTATACAATTAAAGGTTTCTGCTGGTACCAGGGGGAAAGTAATGCGGGTAAACCAGATGAATATGCGAAATTACTGCCGGCCCTGATCCGGGACTGGCGTACAAAATGGAACCAGGGACCTCTCCCCTTTCTGAATGTGCAGTTACCCGGATTTATGGATTACAATTACCTGCCGGTGGAGAGTAACTGGGCGGCTATGCGGGAATCTCAGCTGAAAGCTCTCTCCGTTGAAAACACGGCGATGGTCGTTGCCATTGACCTGGGGGAATGGAATGATATTCATCCTGACAATAAAAAAACCGTAGGTGATCGCCTGGCATTGGCGGCGTTTAAAACAGCCTATGGAGAAAACAGTATTCATTCCGGCCCCATTGCCCAGGAAGTATCCGCTGATGGAAATAAACTGATCATCCGGTTTACCCATATTGGCGCTGGCTTAATGACCAGTGACGGTGAAGAACCGGCTGAATTTGCGATTGCTGGAGCTGATAAGAAATTTGTCTGGGCCAGGGTCAGGATTGAAGGAGACAAAATCATCGTATGGAATGACCAGGTGACACAACCACTCTATGTACGCTATGCATGGGCCGACAATCCGGTGAATCCGAATTTATTTAACAAAGAAGGCTTACCCGCTTCTCCTTTTCAATTAAGTATCAGATAATATAAATTACACAGTCTGCATTCCGCTTTTTAATCCTGTTATACATGAAAAAATCAGGTATCGCCTTATTAGGTCTTGGCTATTATGCCACGGAACAACTGGCACCGGCTTTCCGGGAAACACAGCATTGTTACCTGGCAGCCGTCATTACAGGGGAACAAAGCAAAGGGGATCATTTCATCAGGGAATATGGATTGTCCCCGCAACAGGTATATACGTATGATCAGTTTGATCAGCTAAAAAATGATCCCTCCATCGAAATTATCTATATAGTACTCCCGCATCACCTGCATGCAGAATATACCATCAAAGCCCTGGAAGCAGGCAAGCATGTGATCTGTGAAAAACCAATGGCCGCTACTATGAAAGAAGCGGAGCAAATGATGGACGCCGCCCGGAGAACCGGCAAAACCATTTCAATCGGATATCGGTTGCATTTCGATCCCTATCATCGTGAAATGATCCGCTTGGTCAGGGAACAGGTATTCGGGAAACTGACCGGCATTGATTGCTCTTTCTCCTTTATCCCTCCCAAAGCCGTATGGCGACTAAGTAAAGAAGCATCCGGTGGAGGACCATTGGTGGATGTCGGTATTTACTGTATTCAGGCTGTTTGTTATCTTACAGGGCAGGAACCTGTAGCCGTAACTGCGCAATCCTTACCGGTAACTGACGGCGAAAAATTCAATGATATTGAAGAAACCCTGTTGTTCCAGCTGGAAATGCCGGATGGATTAATAGCGAACTGTCGTACCAGTTTCAGTGAAACCAGCAGTTATTTGCGTATTGATGCTGAAAAAGGTTGGGCTGAACTCAATCCTGCTTTTAATTACAACGGGCTCGTCATGAAGAAATCGGATGGCCAGGAAACCATCTACCCGCCTTGTCCGCAACAGGCCCTGCAGATGGATGCCATTGCACAGGCGATACAGATCGGGCAACCTTCATCTGTACCCGGATCAATGGGGGTCAGGGATATGAAAATTATTGATGCCATTTACAAAGCCATGGAATCGGGCAACCGGGTTCAGGTTAATTATTAATTTCCTCCTCATTTTAAAAAAATTACCATGTCACAAAAACTCCGCAGTCATGATTGGTTTGGCCGAAAAGACAAGGACGGTATCATCTACAGAAGCTGGATGAAGAACCAGGGTATGCCTCCGGATTGGTTTGATGGCCGCCCGGTTATTGGTATTTGCAATACCTATAGTGAGCTCACTCCCTGCAATGCCCATTTCAGGGATTTTGCAGAAAGCATAAAAAAGGGGATCATTGAAGCCGGTGGTTTCCCGGTGGAATTCCCTATTATGAGTCTTGGTGAAACCTTACTCAAACCTACGGCCATGCTATTCCGCAACCTCGCCAGTATGGATGCCGAAGAATCCATCCGGGGCAATCCGATTGATGGCGTGGTACTCATGACCGGTTGTGATAAAACCACCCCCTCTACCGTAATGGGAGCCGCCAGTGTGGGATTACCAACGATTGTGGTACCTGGTGGTCCGATGCTCAATGGACGATACAAAGGTCAAACCATTGGCAGTGGTACCCATGTCTGGAAGTTTGATGAAGACATGAAGACCGGTAAAATGACCCAGGAGGAATGTGAGTTTGCTGAAAGTTGCATGAGCCGCAGTATCGGCCATTGTATGACGATGGGTACCGCCTCTACCATGGCCTGTATGGTGGAAGCATTGGGGCTTACCCTCAGCGGTGCATCCGCTATTCCCGCAGCGGACTCCCGGAAAAAAGTAATGGCCCAGCTCAGCGGAAGACGCATTGTGGAGATGGTAAAAGAAAACCTGACCATTGATAAGATATTAACCCGTGAGGCTTTTGAAAACGCGATAAAAGTAAATGCCGCTGTAGGTGGTTCTTCCAATTTCATTATCCACTTACTGGCGATTGCCGGACGTATTGGTATTGATCTGAAGCTGGAAGATTTTGATGTACTGGGCAGTCATATCCCTCTTCTGTTAAACCTGATGCCCTCCGGCAAATTCCTGATGGAAGATTTTTATTATGCCGGCGGCTTACCGGTGGTCCTGCATGAACTGAAAGAACAATTACATAAAAATGTCGTGACGGTAACCGGCAAAAATCACCATGACAATATCCAGGGGAATACAGACTGTTATAACCGTGAAGTCATCGCCTCCTTTAACCAGCCCCTGATTCCCGAAGCGGGTTGTGTGATTGTAAAAGGGAACCTGGCTGAAAACGGGGCGGTGATCAAACCATCCGCTGCCACCCCGGCCCTGATGATACATACCGGCCGTGCGGTGGTATTTGAAAGTATTGAGGACTACCACAAACGCATTGATGATCCTGAACTGGATATTGATGAAAACTGTGTGATGGTATTAAAATATGTGGGACCTGTTGGCTATCCAGGTATGCCGGAAGTGGGCAATATGGCTTTACCGAAAAAAATTCTGGAGAAAGGCATCCGCGACATGGTGCGTATCAGCGACGGACGTATGAGTGGTACCGCCTATGGTACTGCTGTACTTCATGTATCTCCGGAAAGTGCAATTGGTGGCACACTGGCCCTGGTACAGAATGGAGATCTGATCGAATTGAATGTACCCGAACGCCGGTTGCAATTATTAGTCAGTGAAGTAGAACTGGCCGTCAGAAAAGCCGCCTGGGAGGCTCCTCCGGCTGCTGCTAACAGGGGGTATGTGCATCTTTACATTAATCATGTACTCGGTGCAGACAAAGGAGCTGATCTTGACTTCCTGCAAGGACATTCCGGATCGGCCGTTACCCGTGATTCCCATTGATTAACCCATAGCTTCGCCATTATGAAAAAAATCGCCCCCCTCCTGGTTTACCTGGCATTGATGACCGGTTGCAATACTGATACAAAAGAAAAATCAGGCTACCCGACGACCGGTTACATTGAAAGACTGGATCCCGGTCTGGATAGCCTCATTATAAAGGAGGCTAAAATTGAAATCATTGCTACCGGCCTGGATTGGAGTGAAGGCCCGTTGTGGGTGGAGAAAGAAAATATGCTGCTCTTCTCCGATGTGCCACGTGATACCATATTCAAATGGACAGAAACCGGAGGAAAAGAAGTATACCTCACTCCCTCCGGCTATACTGATACGATAAAGAGAGGAGGAGAAATAGGATCCAATGGGCTTTTACTGGATCCTTCAGGAAATCTGGTACTCTGTCAGTGCGGCAACCGTCAGATGGCACGGATGGATGCCCCCTTAAATAAACCTGAACCCCTTTATACACCACTTGCAACCCGTTATGATGGTAAACGATTCAGCAGTCCTAATGACGCCGTTTATAATGCAGCCGGTGAATTATTTTTCACTGATCCGCCTTATGGACTGGAATCACAACGGGATGATGACCCCAAAAAAGAAATGAAATGGAATGGTGTCTATAAAGTAAAAACAAACGGGGAAGTCATTCTGTTAACAGATAGTATACCGAGACCCAATGGGATTGCTTTACTTCCCGGAGACCAGCAGCTGATTATTGCCTGTTCGGATCCGGCAAAACCCAACTGGTATATTTATGACCTTGCTGGTGATTCATTGATGAATGGCCGCATTTTTCACAGCACACTCAATGAATTAAAAGAAGTGAATGGGTTGCCAGACGGGTTAAAAATCGGGAAGAACGGAATCATGTATGCAAGCGGTCCCGGGGGTATCTGGATCTTTACCTCAACCGGAAAATTACTGGGAAGAATCCGGGTTAAGAATCCCGCCAGCAATTGTGCATTGAGCGGGGATGAAAAAACCTTGTATATTACCAATGATATGCAAATCCTGCGGGTAAAACTGCGGAACTGATCAAACATTCTCTGACCATTCAATTACGGTTGTACAAATAATCAGCCAGGCCATATGACTATACTGATCATTCTGTTTGCCATCGGGTTGCAGGTCTTCCTGACGGTAAAAAAACTAAGCCCGTTTTTATCCTTACTGATCGTAGCCATTGTAGCGGGACTACTGTTAGGCATGTCTCCTGCTGACCTGGTTAAATCAATCGAAAAAGGAGCAGGCAGCACCTTAGGTGGTCTGGCCCTGATCCTTTGCCTTGGCGCGGTACTGGGGAAAATTCTGGAAGCCAGCGGGGCCGCTGAAAAAATCGCATTGACCCTGATACAACTATTTGGTGAAAAATATATCCAATGGGCCATCCTGCTCACGGGTTTCCTGATCGGCATTCCACTCTACTATAATGCGGGTTTTGTGATCCTGGTACCGCTGGTATTTATGCTGGCTCGAAAAACAGGCTTACCGCTTTTGTACATCGCTATCCCCATGGCAGCCTCTTTAAGTACCACCCATTGCTTCCTGCCACCGCACCCGGGACCGGTTGTCCTGGTCAATGCCTTTAAAGCAAATACCGGTCTGGTATTGTTATACGGAATCATGATCGCTATTCCGGCGGTCATACTGGCTGGCCCTTTACTGGGCAAATGGTTTAAACAGGGAAAAAACATATCGGCTGGGAAAAATGAAATGGACACCACCAAACAGGTGGATCTCCCTGCCGCCCTTCCCTCCTTTTCTATTGCGCTTTTACCGGTTTTATTAATTACGCTTTCGGTAAGCGGACAACATTTTTTGGAAGAGGGGATCCTGAGAACCAGCTTGCAATTCTTAGGGGATTCAAATATAGCCCTGTTGCTCTCGGTGCTGATAGCCCTGTTCACGTTTGGCTACCGGAAAAAGATAAACATGACGGTGCAGATGAAGTGGGTCAGTGACGGTATTTCAGGAATCGCCCTGATCCTGTTGATCATTACGGCAGGTGGGATATTCAAACAGGTATTGCAGGACAGTGGCACGGGTGAATATATCGCTTCTTTCAGCAGCCGATGGAATATGCCACCGCTCTTATTTGCCTGGGTGATAACTGCCTTGTTACGGGTAACCATCGGATCAGCCACCGTAGCCGGTATTACAGCGGCTGGTATTGTATCCCCCTTGCTGGCTACCGGAACGGTTTCACCTGAACTAATGGTCCTCGCAGTGGGAAGTGGATCTGTGTTTGGATCACATATCAATGATTCAGGTTTCTGGATGTTCAAGGAATTTTTTAATCTGACTTTAAAACAAACATTTTTATCCTGGACACTGATGGAAACGATAATTTCGCTTGCCGGCCTCGCCGGTGTGCTGATCATCAACCAATTTATATAACGAAATAACAAAATACCATGTCAATTGCAAAAGCATATGCCGCGCAGGACAAGACCAGTCTGTTAGCTCCCTGGCAGTTTGAAAGAAGAAATCCCGGCCCACATGATGTGCAGATCGATATCCATTTCTGCGGGGTTTGTCATAGTGATCTGCACCAGGTAAGAGATGAATGGGGTGGTTCTATTTATCCGATGGTACCCGGACATGAGATCGTAGGAAAAGTTGCGGCCGTTGGCACAGCCGTCACCAAATTCAAGGTTGGGGATACAGCTGCAGTCGGTGTGATGGTAGATAGTTGCCGGACCTGTAAGAACTGTGAAAAGCAAATGGAGCAGTATTGTGAAGAAGGCATGACCGGCACCTATAATGGCTACGAACGGGATAAAAAAACCATGACACAGGGCGGCTATTCCTCGGCCATTGTAACTGATGAACGATGGGTATACCATGTGTCTGACAAACTGGATATGGCGGCTACAGCACCCCTGCTTTGTGCAGGTATAACCACTTACTCTCCACTCCGTTTTGCCGGGGTAAAGAAAGGAATGAAAGTGGGTATCATCGGGCTTGGTGGTTTAGGACATATGGGCGTAAAATTCGCCGTTTCATTTGGCGCTGAAGTAACGCTAATCAGCACTTCTCCTTCCAAACAAAAAGATGCGGAACGGCTGGGAGCCCATCATTTTCTATTGAGCACTGACAAAGAATCCATGAAAAAATTTAAGGGCTATTTTGATGTACTGCTGGATTGCGTTTCAGCTAATCATGATTATAATAACTATTTAAACCTGCTGGATCTTGAAGGGAAGCTGATGGTGGTGGGTCTACCATCGGAAAGTCCGGAAGTCAGTCCGTTTGCCTTGATCACTAACCGTCGGACAATTACCGGCTCGATGATCGGCGGCACCGCAGAGACCCAGGAAATGCTGGACTACTGTGCTGAACATAATATTGTATCTGACGTGGAGGTGATTCCGGTACAGCAGATCAATGAAGCCTATGAGCGCATGTTAAAAAATGATGTGCGGTATCGCTTTGTACTGGATATGAAAACGCTCTAAAGCAGTAATACACGCTCCCTTTGTCAATGCGTTTTGTAACGAATTGACAAAGGTATTTTTATAAGAATCATGACATACACTTAACGTATTAATGTAATCATTCCCCGGATCGTCTTGTGGACTCCCCTGATCGAGTATGACGCATGATAGACAAATACACCGCTATCGACCCGTTTCCCACCAAAAGTACCATCCCATCCATTCCGGATATCCGAACTGGTGAATATCAACTGGCCCCAACGGTTAAAGACCTGCATATTGTATGTAAGGGGCCGGAGATTGGTTTCCGGTTTAAACTCATCATTTCTCCCATCGCCATTTGGCGTAAAGCCGGAAGGAAAATAAATATCACAAAGCCCGGGGCCGACCAGCACCTGGTCTGTAGCTGATCCGCAAACGGTTCCTGTAGCTACTGAATACAAACCCTGTCCTGTTACAAGAATGGATGACGTTGTTTCACCGGTACTCCATAAATAACTACTGAAATCACCGGGGGTAATACGTAGCGTATCCCCTTCACAAAATACCTGGTCCGGCCCAAGATCAGGTTTTATATATTGTCTGATCGATAAATCCAGTACCCGGGTACTGTCACAACCATTCACGCCGGTGAAAATATCAGTAAACGTTCCTGCTGTTCCATATCCTTCAAATAAATCACCCGCACAGATTTCGCGGCTGATCCTTACTTCTTGTTTTAATTTAACAGGAACTGTGGCCTGTACATCGATGGTTTTGATACATGGCCCGGATTCAACCTGGCTGATGAGCAGCTGCTGGTTATTGACAGCCCCTGTCACGATCACTTCTGCAGTTCCGGCTGCATTGAGTATAACCTGCACAGGCTGACTTCCGTTAATTGAATAGGCAATCAAAGCCCCCGGAATACCACTCAGTTGAAAATGCGCATCTTCCCCTTCACAAATAGCAGCAGAAGCAGTCAACAACGGGATAATCTGGTCAGAAAAAACCCGGATATTGCTGTTACCGGTAGCATTGCAACCATTCTGATCACTAAAACTATACTGAACCGGATAGATGCCGGCTGCAAGACCCGTGGCATCAAAACTGCCATTTGAAGAAATATGAGCACCGGTCCATATACCGCCTGTAGGTAAAGCAATCAGTTGTATACCCGACCCGCTGCAAACCTCCGCATCGGTGAGGGTTAAAACCGGAAGCGGGTTGACGACAACATTAGCCAATGACTGATTACTGCAATTATTCCCGTCGGTATATGAATAGGTTACCGGATACAAACCCGCCAATACGCCTGTTGCATCAAATATCCCGGATGCTGAAATATGATTCCCTGACCAGTTGCCACCTGCAGGTGTGGCCTGTAACTGAACCGCCCGGCCGGCACAAACACTCCCGTTCTGCGCCTGCACCACCGGTCGTGCATATACTTCTACCTGCGTTATAATGCTGTTGCTGCAACTCCATTGGTTCGTGTACTGGTAAGTTACATTATGGAAGCCAGGTGTTGCCGTAGCCGCATCAAAGACGCCTGCTGTTGAAATATGCGCGCCGCTCCAGGTTCCTCCCGATGGTGTGCCTGAAAGCTGAATCGTGGTAGCGGAACATAAGGCACCGCCACTGGCTGACACTATTGGGTTGGGTCTGACCAGTACCGCTTCAAGCAGGTTGATATCCTTGCCACATGTGCCATCATATACCTGCGTCAGTTGAAGGGTCTGATCTGTATTGATAGCGGGAATAGTAATGGTCGCGACTCCGGATGCATCAATAATCAGTTCCAGAACGGGACCACTGTTTAATGAGTATCGTATCCGATAACCCGGGGTTGAAGCTATCGTGAACACGGCATCTGTACCTGCACAGGCATTCATAGTTGATGTGAGTACCGGTGTAACGAGAAACGGCACATTGATCCCAAAACTTACGGATTCCGGCTGACCGCAGTTGTTGGTATACGTACAGGTAATGGTTCCGCTGGCAATGGCGGTATAACTCGCGACATTAGTAACAGAACTGTTTCCTGTCCAGCTATAATTCGATCCGTTGGGCGGAGCCGTAAGTGTGTATACCGTACCCTCACAATAGGTGAAAATATTGGTATAATCCGTCACCCGCATCTGTTGCAGGTTAGACAACGCCCCGGTGCTTCCGGCCACGGACCAATATACGGAAGTGGCATTTGCAAATTCATCGGCAATATGATTTCGGGTGGAACTGCCCCGCAACTGTCCATCAAAAAATAAGGAGATACGCTGACTGCTTGCCGTCAGGTATTCCCATTGCACTTGTACGGTATGCCATTGCCCGTCTTCCACATTCGGACAAAGATCAGTGAGACATACCGGTGAGGTCAGTGCATCCATGATCAAACCGGTATTGGTCATGTTCCCGTTGGCATAAATGCCCGTATGATCGGCAGCGAGGTCATCCGGCAGTCCGTTGGCATACGTATCAAAATCGATGATCAGTGAATTAGGAATACCCTGTACACCTAATCCACCGCCCTGTGTCAGTGATGGGTTGCAGGACCGCGACATCATAAAGGCCATCCCGTCCGCCCCGGTATCATCCTTGGTGCCAAAATTGAGCTGGAAACTGATGGTGAAATTACTGAGAAGGTCAAGACTGTAATAGTTTGTCAGCATCCCCACCTGCCCGGTAGCGTCGGCGGTAATCCGATAAATACCAACGCCTGTTTGTGTAGCGGTACCTTGTACACGGAATTGCTGGCCGAAGCTGGTAAAAACTGATAAGGTAACCAGAAAGATTGTACTCTGAATTTTTTTATAACAGATCATAATGGGTGAAAAACAACGAGGTAAACAAAGTAAAGGCAAATCAGTCCAGAAACAAAATTTCACCACCAGCCTGGCAGGTTTAATTCCTACTTTGACATTCCTCATGCTGTTTCTGAAATCCGGCTATCCTGCTATCCATTGAATTCCAGTCACTCGCTAACATAAAATCCGGAATTTGAATAAAAGAGGTAAATTTGCTGTCCCTAACCGGGGGCGCTTGGTATTGACAGCGTAGCTCTTTGGAAGTGTAAGCATGTACTGCGTTGCGTAATTAGCAGTTTAATCTGAATACGAAAAACTCAAATGGCAATACACAGTATGCCATGGCTGCCTAATCAGTGATTAAGTAGTCATTAGGGCCGCCGGGCCGGTTGATCTGTTACCATGCCCCGCCGCCGACTCAAAAACAAAACAGGTTGCTGTAACCCCAGGCTGTGCAGGTTGCTTAAGACTATCCAGCTAAGAGATAAATCGGTTGTTCATTCCCAGTTTATCTCCGACAATCCAAAATGAAATAAACATGTAGAAAGCTTTTGGAGAATATGTTTGGACACCGGTTCGAGTCCGGTCGCCTCCACCTTTGTTCCTTTAGCATTTGCGAATGGGGATTCGCCCATCAGGATATTTCTCCTGATGGGCTTTTTAATTCTGATCAGTCTGAAACTGCTTTCCCTTTTTTAATTTTTATTTTTGAATTTTGACTTTACCTAGTTTTACCCCATGAACCATCAGTCCCCAGCCGATTATTATTCACAACGAATACAAACGCTAAATGACAGCCTTCATTCACTTAAGCAAAAAGCGCTAACCCTTTCCTGGCTTCGTCTTTTCAGCTTCCTGGCTACCATCGCCGCCGGCTGGCTGCTCTGGCCCGAAGGTTTAATTCCTGCATTTTCAGGCGTTATTGCCGGACTGGTATTCTTTATCATTTTTGTCAACCGAGATCTCGATAACAAAACAGCGATTGAAAATACGTCGCGCCTACTGGCCATCTGCCGGAATGAGCAACTTGCCCTGGAACATCATTTTTACCAGTTTCCCGATGGGGCTTCCTATATGGATACACAGCACCCCTATGCGAATGATCTGGATTTGTTTGGGCATGCCTCCCTTTTTCAATATATCAACCGTACTGAATCCGAACAGGCTGGACGTTTACTGGCTGACTGGCTGCTGGAACCCGCTTCAGCAGAGACGATCCTGAGACGACAGAAAGCAGTTGACGCCCTGTCCGATATTCCTGAATGGAACGAACAACTCCAGTCACATGGTGCGGCAAAAAAAATAACATTGTCAGCAGAACTTCATATCTGTCAGTGGATGGAAGAACAAAATAATGTGCGCACTCATATGGGCTGGAAGCTAACCCGCTATCTTTTTCCGCTGGCCAGTTTAACCTGGCTATTACTTTATATAGTGGATCAGATTCCGCAATCCTTATTCCTTACCGGGTTGACCATTTTCTTAGCTATTTCTTATGCCATCACAAAAAAACTGATACCGGCCTGGAATAAACTGGGTAAGATCAGTGCGGAACTGGAGAGTTTCTCAGATAGTATCCGGCATATTGAAACCGCCAGCTTTAACAACGAATTACTGAATGCCCATAAAGCCACTTTTAGTAATCCACCACTACCAAGCGCATCAACCCAAATCAAATCGCTGAAGAAGATCATGGACCGGCTGGATTACCGGCTCAATCCAGTTGTATTCATTCCTCTCAGTGTATTTCTTTGCTGGGATCTGCAACAGGTATTCGCCCTTGAAAAATGGAAAGCAGCAAATAAAGCAGGCATTCAACATTGGTTTGCCTCTCTAGCTGAAATGGAAGCCCTTTCATCCCTGGGACGATTACGTTTTAATCATCCGGAATGGGTTTTCCCGGTACTGGAAACAGCCACCATATTTGCCGGAACTTCAATTGGTCATCCGCTGATTCCTGCTGGTAAAAGAGTGAATAATGATTTCAATACACAAGGTGACGGGATCATCAACCTGGTTACCGGTTCCAATATGGCCGGCAAAAGTACTTTCCTTCGCAGCTGTGGGGTCAATATCATATTGGCCATGACCGGTGCCCCGGTTTGTGCCACTGGCCTCCGGCTCTCTCCCCTGCGTGTGATGAGCAGCATGCGGATCAGCGACAACCTGGAAGAAAGCACCTCCACTTTTTATGCGGAATTGAAAAAACTTAAAGCAATTATTGAAGCCGTTAATAAAAAAGAGCAGGTATTCCTGCTGCTGGATGAAATCCTCCGTGGCACCAATTCCGGCGACCGGCATACCGGCTCCAAAGCCCTGATCAAACAACTGATCGCCCAACACGCCACCGGCATCGTGGCATCACATGACCTTGAGCTGGCCAAACTAAAAGAAGTATACCCGCAACAATTATTCAATTACCACTTCGATGTCCAGATCGCCAATGAGGAATTGTATTTTGATTATACCCTGAAGGAAGGGGTTTGCCAGAGCATGAACGCGTCGCTGCTGATGAAAAAGATCGGAATCAACATGTAAGTACGAAGTACGAGGTACGAAGTACGAATGGCGTGATAGGCGAAAATGTTTACTGAATTGAAAACAGTATTAAAATAGTAAACCCCTATTTATTTAGGATAAACGCCCACAGTATGGGCTGTTGACTACTAACTCCCGACTACTAACTCCCGACTATACCTACCTGCCCCATCCAAACCAGTCATTTCCATTCGCATAAAGCATCAGTCCCAGCAGCAGCACCATTCCCACCACCTGCGCATATTCCAGGAATTTCTCATTGGGTTTTCTGCGTGTGATCATTTCATAAAGCGTGAACATCACATGTCCTCCATCAAGGGCAGGTATTGGTAAAATATTCATGAATGCCAGAATCACGGAAAGCATCGCGGTTAAACGCCAGAAAGATTCCCAGTCCCAGGTGGGGGCAAATATGGATCCCATGGATTTGAAGCCACCAATCCCTTTGATCCCGCCGGTACCCGGTGTGAAAATGGTCCTGAACTGGTCAATATAATCGCGTAGTTCTGTATAGGTCATTTTGACACCGGCCGGGAACGCAGCAAAAAAACTATACCTGGTGATTTCCAGTTTCAACCAACCCAGACTATCCAGTTGCTCCATACTGCTGTACGGGTTAAAGCCGATCTGGCCTTCCCCATTGATCTTTGTATTGAAACTGGTATCCACCCCATTCCGGTTTACCGTCAGTAATACGGTCTTGTTTGCTTTGGTATCGAGTATGTCGGATAACTGGTCAAAGTACTCAAACCGTACTGTATCCAGTGCTACAATCCGGTCATTTTTACGCAACCCGGATTGGTAAGCAATTGAAGTATCCTGCACATTTGCAACGATGGCCGGAAAACGCGGTCCGATAAATCCTTTTCGTTTCTGGTTCTTATTTTCAATCAGCTGTCCTACAAAATCCTTAGGCAGGTCGAGTATGATCAGTTGACCATCTCGTTCAATCTGAACTTTCTCAGCAGTAATCAGTTTCTTTTTGAAACGGGTCAGGTCATACACTTCTTTTCCATCTACGCCTATAATCCGATCGCCATTCTTAAATCCGATTTTCATCAGGGTACTGTCGCCCACATGCACGCCATACTTCATTGAACTGGAAGGCACTTTTTTGTCGCCCCAGATCATCAGGATAAATGCATAAATTACAAATGCGGTAAGAATATTCATGATCACACCACCCAGCATCACGATCAGCCGCTGCCAGGCCGGTTTGCTGCGAAATTCCCATTCCTGCGGGGGTTGTTTCAGCGCTTCCTTATCCATGCTCTCATCGATCATTCCGGCAATCTTTACATAGCCACCCAATGGAAGCCAGCCGATACCATAAACCGTATCGCCCACTTTTCGTTTCACCAGGGAAAACCAGGGATCAAAAAACAGGAAGAATTTTTCAACCCGGCATTTGAACCAGCGGGCTGTGATATAATGTCCAAACTCGTGAAGAATTACCAGGATCGACAACGAAAGAATTAATTGTCCGGCCTTGATACCCACCACTGCCCAGTTTATCGCTAAAAGACTCATCATGGAAATAAAAATAAAATCCCGAACAGGATCGGGAATAAACAATAGGTTTAATTATAATTTTATAATATCCGCTGCAAAATTACGGGCCTCCCCGTCGCTTTCAAAATATTCCTCCAGCGTGGGTTTTTCAATAAAAGGCAGGTGTTGCATGGTTTTTTCAATGACTTCGGTCATATCCAGGAAATTAATCCGGTTACGCAAAAAGGCAAAAACCGCAATTTCATTGGCCGCATTCATGATACAGGGAAGATTTCCTCCTTTTGCCAGTGCGTCCTGGGCTAAAGCCAGGTTACGGAAGGTCTTCAGGTCAGGCTCTTCAAAAGTCAGGGTACTTACTTTTTTGAAATCATACCTCGGAAAATCATTTGGAATCCGTTTCGGAAAAGCCATGGCATACTGGATCGGCAGTTTCATGTCCGGCAATCCCATTTGGGCTTTGATGCTGCCATCTTCAAACTGTACCATACTATGGATGATGCTCTGCGGGTGAATCACCACCTGAATCTGTTCCGGCTGCAGATTAAACAGCCATTTAGCTTCGATCATTTCCAGCCCCTTATTCATCAGCGTGGCCGAATCGATGGTGATCTTTGCCCCCATACTCCAGTTGGGATGTTGCAGGGCATGCTCCCGCTTTACATTCACCAGGTAATTGGGTTTCCGGCCTATAAAAGGACCACCTGAAGCAGTAAGAATGATTTTATCAATCCGGTTACGGGTCTCACCTACCAGGCACTGGAAGATGGCGGAATGTTCAGAATCGACCGGTATGATGGGCACCCGATGCTCTACTGCTTTCTGCATGATGATATCTCCGGCGACTACCAGCGTTTCTTTATTAGCCAGGGCAATCGCTTTGCCCGCATAGATCGCATTCAGTGTCGGTTTTAATCCGGCATATCCTACAATCGCCGCCAGCATCAGATCGTAACAATCCATGGAAGCCACTTCCTCGAGCGCTTTCTCTCCGGCAAAAACCTTGATATCAGTTGATGCCAATGCTTCTTTTACCCGGTTGTATTTTTTTTCATCCCCGATCACCACCACATTGGGGTTAAACTGAAGTGCCTGACGGATCAGCAGTTCATCATTATTCTGGGCTGTCAGCACTTCAGCCGAAAACTTATCGGTGTTGGCCGCTATCACATCCAGTGCCTGGGTACCAATGGATCCGGTGGAACCAAAGATGGCAATTCGTTTAACAGGTATTTCTTTATTCATTAACGACTTAATGATTTACTGTCCATTTAATTAATTCATCCGCGATTTTCCGGTCATTACTGAGCCGGGGTACTTTATTCTGGCCGCCCAATTTACCGATTGATTTCATGTAATCAATAAAGCCATTTTTCCTGACCGGGGTCAGCTTCAGCGGTTTCAGTATCGATCCGCCGATCAGGTCATCATAATACACATTTTTTCCGCGTAAAGCGAGGTCCAGTCGTCCGGCAAATTCATCAATATTGACTGGCGGCTGTTCAAACTCCACGAACCACTCATGGTAGGATTTTCCGGCATCACTGCTCACAAAAGGAGCCACGGTGAATTCGGTGATCTGCACATTCATTTCCTCCGCCACTTTGAGCATACTGTATTCCACTTCTTCACCGATCACATGTTCACCAAAAGCCGAAATAAAATGTTTGGTCCTTCCGGATACGATCAGCCGGTAAGGATCTACGGACAGAAACTTCACGGTATCACCGATATTATAGCCCCAAAGTCCGGCATTATTATTAATGATCAGTGCGTAATTCTCGCCCACTTTCACGTCTTTCAGCGATAAGCGGGTCGGATTTTCATTAAAGATCTCACCAGCCGGAACAAATTCAAAAAAGATGCCGCTATTGGTATTCAGTAACAATCCTTCTGCTTCCTGTGAATCCTGGAATGCGAAGAATCCTTCACTGGCCGGAAATAATTCAATGGTATCAATTTTACGCCCGATGCTTTCAAAGAGTTTGGCTTTATAGGGTTCAAAATTCACCCCGCCCTGTACCATTACATTAAAATTAGGAAAGAGTTCACCTACTTTTTTACCACTCCGGCGGACCAATTCATCAAAATACATCTGCATCCAGGGAGGTATCCCGCTGATGAGGGTCATATTCTGGTTAATGGTTTCATCCACTATTTTACCCAGTTTGGTTTCCCAGTCTTCGATACAATTGGTCTCATAACTGGGCATCTGGTTTGACCGCAGATACTGGGGCACATGGTGATTCACGATGCCACTCAACCGGCCGGTCGGAATGCCGCCAATCCGGTCAAGCACCGGTGAACCGGATAAAAAGATCAGTTTTCCGTCTGCAAACCGGGTATTTCCGGTCTCGGCCATATAACAAAGCAGGGCATTACGGGCTGTATTAATATGGTTGGGGATAGAATCCTTGGTGATCGGAATATACTTAGTGCCGCTGGTGGTGCCGGAGGTTTTGGCGAAATAAATGGGTTTCCCCTTCCAGAGCACATTGTGCTTTCCCTCCTTGATCCGTTCAATCCAGGGTTTGAGCTGCTCATAGTCACGGATTGGCACAGACTGCTTAAATCCTTCATAATCATTAACTTGATCCAAACCCCCTGCCTTCCCGAACTCGGTAAGCCGGCCGGTTTTCACCAATTGCTTAAAAATGGCATCCTGGTCAGCCAGGGCTGTAGCCATCCCTTTCCGGATACCTTTATATATATATGCGGCAAATGGTTTTGCCAGAAAAGACTTGATTTTCATACATTCACGATATGATCCGCCTTGGCGGGGTACAAATATAGCAGATGCCCCGGCAATACGGGGGGACTAAATGTTCGTAAAACTTTGATTTCCCGTTTGCCACTTCAAAAATTCCCCTTACCTTTGCCTCCCGAATTTTCGGGATAAATTATAACGTATGATAGCTGTAGTAAAAGTAGCCGGACAACAATACAAAGTGGAAAAAGACCAGACTTTGTACGTTCCCCGCGTGGAAGGTAATGCCGGTGATAAACTGGACCTCGAAGTATTACTGGTTGATGCCGATGGCAAACTGTCTGTAGGCAGCGCAGTAGGTACTAAAGTACAGGCAGAGATCCTGGACCAGGTGAAAGGCGATACCGTGATCGCTTACAAACAAAAACGCCGTAAAGGTTTCCACAAAAAGAAAGGACACCGTACTGCGTATACAAAAATCAAAGTAACCAGTATTGCTTAATCAGTAAGGATGGCAACCTGTAAAGGTTGCTGTTAAACTGATCAACGAATCAACTCAAAACTTATAAACCTAATAAGATGGCACATAAGAAAGGTGAAGGTAGTGTAAAGAACGGCCGCGACTCGCACAGTAAGCGTCTTGGCGTTAAAATCTTTGGTGGTCAGCCTGCAGTATCAGGCAACATCATCGTACGTCAGCGTGGCACCGTTTATCATCCTGGTAAAAATGTAGGCGTAGGCAGAGACTTTACTTTATTCGCACTGACTGACGGTGTGGTGGAGTTCCGCAAAGCAAAAAACAACAAGACCGTTGTGTCTGTTGCCTTAGCTGAAGCATAAGCGTTTTGGGCCAACTTTTGAATTTTGTGGAAAAAAAATTTGGGTAGTATAAAATAATTGTTATTTTTACTATCGTTAACCCATTCTACTAAACATTAAATTCAAAAAAAATGGCTACTAAGAAAAAAGCTGCAAAGAAAGCTGCTCCTAAAAAAGCTGCTAAGAAAGCTGCTCCTAAAAAAGCTGCAAAGAAAGCTGCTCCTAAGAAGAAAGCTGCTAAAAAAAAGAAATAAGTTCGCTTATCTCTTTAAAGAAATAGAAAGTCCTTCGAAATTCGAAGGACTTTTTTTATGCAACTAAGGAATTAAAAAGTCAAAAGTAAAAATTAAAAAGCCTTAAAGTGGGGACTGTCTTAAATCAAAGGGTCCTATTGGGGGGGGGTGGAGAAAAAAAGCCTGAGCATTGCTTTTGGGTAAGTTCTGCTTTCGGTTTTTTTACTTTTTACTTTTTACTTTTGATGTGACAGCCAGAAACAAAGGGGAAATCCTAAATTCGCCCTATGGACAACGCCGCCATTGCCGACAACTTCAGCCTGCTCGCCAAGCTCATGG